>Ga0105356_10003141_pt1 | contig 16313 bp, 15 predicted proteins | sample GOMGulsemesocosm_3_FD_83502 | JGI IMG/M metagenome (GOLD analysis project Ga0105356, IMG submission 83502) | Methane-oxidizing microbial communities from mesocosms in the Gulf of Mexico - GOM9D Gulf of Mexico | ecosystem: Environmental > Aquatic > Marine > Cold seeps | place: Gulf of Mexico...
GGAATACTTTAAGGCCCAACGTGATGCCATTGGCGCCTATCACGCCGCTAATCCGCTGCAAACTGCACTGATCTATTTTTTGGCGTACATAGCGGTAACGGGTCTTTCTTTGCCGGGGGCTGCGGTATTAACGTTGGCCGGCGGTGCTATTTTTGGTTTGTGGTGGGGGCTATTAATCGTCTCCTTCGCCAGTACGTTAGGTGCCACCATTGCCTTTTTAGTTTCCCGCCTGCTGTTGCGCGATTGGGTGCAAAGCAAGTTTGGACAGAACCTTAAATCCATCAATCAGGGTATCGAAAAAGAAGGCGCGTTTTATTTGTTCACTTTGCGTCTGGTGCCGCTGTTTCCGTTTTTTGTCATTAATCTGGTGATGGGCCTGACGCCCATTCGCGTCTTGCAGTTCTTTTTTGTTAGTCAGGTCGGCATGTTGGCCGGCACCTTTGTTTTTGTAAACGCAGGAACCCAGCTGGCGCAGGTTGATTCACTGGCAGGTATTTTGTCTCCCGGCCTGCTGCTGTCCTTTGTGCTGCTGGGCATTTTTCCGTTGCTGGCGAAAAAATTGGTGGATGTGGTTAAGGCGCGAAAAGTTTATCAGGGTTATGAAAAACCGACTCACTTTGATGCCAATTTAGTGGTAGTGGGCGCGGGCTCCGGTGGTTTGGTAGCGGCCTATATCGCGGCGGCGGTTAAGGCCAAGGTGTATTTGATTGAAAAGCATCAAATGGGCGGTGACTGCCTCAATACCGGCTGTGTACCAAGCAAGACGCTGATCCGTTCCGCGAAAATTAATAATTATCTCAAACGAGCCAGTGAGTTTGGTTTGAAAACCGCACCCGGAGGTGTGGATTTTGGCGCCGTAATGAAGCGTGTACAGGGTGTAATTAGCACCATTGAGCCGCATGACTCAGTCGAACGTTTTACCGGACTGGGTGTGGATTGTATTAAAGGCGAAGCGCGTATTACTTCGCCGTGGTCGGTGGAAGTAAACGGCAAGGCCATTCATGCCAAAAACATTATCATTGCCTCCGGCGCACGACCTTTTGTACCGCCCATTGAAGGCATTGAGGAGGTCGGTTATTTGACCTCTGACACGCTGTGGAAAATAGAAGAACAACCTAAACGCCTGTTAGTGATTGGTGCCGGTCCGATTGGCTGTGAACTGGCGCAAAGTTTTGCGCGTTTGGGATCTGAAGTGATCATGCTGGATATGGCCGATAAAGTAATGCCGAGAGAAGATGCGGATGTGTCTGCATTTGTCGCTAAAAAGCTGGAAGCTGATGGTATTGAGTTACGGTTGTCACATAAAACCATAAAGTTCAGTCGCGATGGCGAAAACAAAAGTTTACAGGTTGAGTATCAAGGGCGGTCAGCGGACATCGTCTTTGATGAAGTGCTGATAGCGGTTGGTCGGCGCGCTAATACTGAAGGTTTTGGGCTGGAAGAATTACACATCGGCACCACGGCGCAGGGTACGTTGCAGGTCAATGAGTATCTGCAAACCCGCTTCCCTAATATCTACGCCTGCGGTGATGTGGCGGGGCCTTATCAGTTTACGCACACGGCCTCGCATCAGGCTTGGTACGCATCGGTTAACGCGTTGTTTGGCCGTTTCAAAAAGTACAAAGTCGATTATTCAGTGATTCCCTGGGCGACTTTTACCGATCCGGAGGTGGCGCGTGTGGGTTTGAATGAAACGGATGCCGAACAGCAAGGCATTGCCTATGAGGTGACTCAGTACGGCATTGATGATTTGGATCGCGCTATTGCCGAGGGTGAAGCGGAAGGCTTTATCAAAGTGCTGACCGTGCCCGGTAAGGACAAAATTCTTGGTGTGACTATTGTCGGAGCCCATGCCGGGGAGTTAATTGCTGAATATATTCTGGCCATGAAACACGGCATTGGCCTGAATAAAATCCTTGGCACCATTCATATTTATCCGACTTTCAGCGAAGCCAATAAATACGTAGCGGGGAATTGGAAGAAGGCGAATAAGCCGGAGAAACTATTGGATTATGTCGAAAGGTTTCACGCCTGGAGTAGAAAGAGTTAGCGGCATTCTATGACTTGCTTTGAATTGCAAAAAACGTCTTAATGATGCCCATATATAAAGCCCAAATTTAATTCTGGAGTTAAAGAATGAGTAGTGTTGAAAGCCATGTGTCTGAACGTTATGCCGCTGGTGCGGAGCAGCGTGAAGAGGCCTTATGTTGCCCGGTGGATTACGATCCCGGGCTGCTGAAAATATTACCGGCTGAAATTATTGAGCGTGACTACGGCTGCGGTGATCCATCGCGCTACGTGCGTGAGGGCGATACCGTACTGGATCTGGGCAGCGGTGGTGGCAAGATTTGTTATATGGCCGCGCAACTAGTGGGCGATAAGGGCGCGGTAATCGGCGTTGATATGACCGATGAAATGCTGGAACTGGCACGCAAATTCCAACCGGAAATGGCTGAAAAAATTGGCGCGAATTTGGTCGATTTTCGTAAGGGCTATATTCAGGATTTATCGCTGAGTGTTGATGCCATGAATGAGTATTTGGCGGCTAATCCTGTGCGTGACAATGACAGCCTGCAAGCGTTGGAAAGCTGGAAGAGACAGCAACGTAACGATCAACCGCTAGTGGCAACCGCATCGGTTGATCTGGTGATCTCCAACTGCGTATTGAATCTGGTGGCTGAAGCGGATCGTATGCAAATGATTGATGAGATTTATCGGGTGTTAAAGCCGGGTGGTCGTGTGGCTGTTTCCGATATTGTTTCCGATGAATTCGTGCCACAGCATTTAAAAGATGACGACACCCTTTGGTCAGGATGTATTTCCGGTGCTTTCCAGGAAAAAGGTTTTATGGATGCCTTCATCGAAGCTGGTTTTGTTGCTGTCGCCTATGATAAGTGGGATGCGGCGCCATGGCAGGTTGTGGAAGATATCGAGTTTCGTTCGGTCACCTTGATGGCTATTAAGCCGGAAACTACCGGTATGATCGATGCAGGACATGCGGTTATTTATAAAGGTCCCTACGCCGAAGTTTGCGATGATATGGGTAATTATTTTCCGCGTGGTGAGCGTATTGCGGTATCCAAGCGAACCTTTGCATTTATTGCCAGCGGTCCTTTTCAGAATGAGTTTATTGTCATTGAGCCTGCTGAAGCTATTGATGGCGGGTGCTTCAATCTGCCACCAGCGACTATACGCCCGGCCTCTGAAAGCAAAGGTGCCCAGCATGGCGGCACGTCAACAGGCTGTTGTTAATTGTTTTTTTAAATTAGATCTGGAGTAATAACAATGGAACATCCCCCCAAGTTTATGGCGATTTGTGAAGACGCCAGAACGCGTATTGAAGAAACAGATGTGGCAACTGTTAAGGCGCGTTTGGATCGTGGTGAAAACTTTTTGCTGATTGATACCCGTGAAGATAGAGAATGGAATAAAGGGCACATTCCTGGTGCGATTCATATCGGAAAAGGTGTGATTGAACGTGATATTGAAGCGAAAGTACCGGATACTGATTGCGAAATAATTCTTTATTGTGGCGGCGGTTACCGCTCGGCTTTGTCTGCTGATAACCTAACAAAAATGGGTTATAGCAAGGCTATTTCTATGGATGGAGGCTTCCGCGGATGGAATGTCGCTGGTTATGAGGTTGTTACCGAAGACTAGCTTTCTTTAACTCGCGTCCTCCAACGCCTGCAGGCATTTTACACAAAAGTCGGATTCTGGCTGAACCTGCAGGCGTGCAAAGGGAATCGTTTCCCCGCACTCTTCGCAATAACCGTAGTGGCCCTCTTCGATTCTGTGTAATGCGCGATGTACCTGAACCAGCTGTTGTTTGTGTGCTTCGCCGCTGGCCTGTGCCATAGCCTGTTGCTGTAGCGCATCGATCCGCGATAGGCGTCCCACCTTACCTTGATCAAGATCCACGGTTTCGGCGGCTACTTCATCGAGATTTAAAAACGCTTCTAACTGTTGTTGAAGTTCATCGAGGTGGTTTTTAAGGTCGGTTAATTGTGATGCTTTGAGTTCGCTCATAAAGTCTCACTAATTCAGGGGAATGCGCTTTAGACGTGATTTTTTAACGTTGATTCCCTAAGTTTTTAATTTCGAACGAATGCCTCAGGGTATCTTCTCTTGTGGTCAGCCAGGCTGCTCTCTCTGGCTACATCATTCACCTTGTAGGCCACAACTCACCCGGTGTGAGAAACCTTAACGTGTTGGCGGGTCTAGATAGCCAGGATAATGTGGTGCTTTAACTGCCAATCGCAAAGGCCAGCAGGAAGGGCAGCGTCAAGAAGGACAGTGCGGTCGAGGTCACCACAATGCCAGCGACTTCGGTGGGCTGGCGGTCGTAGCGTAGCGCTAGCAGATAATTGAGAACTGCCGCGGGCATAGTTGCCTGAATTAATACCACGCCGCGAATGATGCCTTCAAGTTCGAGTACAGTTACCACCAGTAAACCCAGCAGAAAACCACAGCCTAAACGTACGCTGCTGTAAAACAGGCTGCGTTGCCAGTCGCCGCCCTTGAGGCTGGCTAAGGAGATCCCCAGGGTGATCAGCATCAGCGGAATCGCCATATCTCCCAACATTTCAACGGTGGCAGACATCCAGCGAGGCATGCTGCTGTCCGTTAATATTAGTGCGAATCCAATGGCGGCTGCGTAGGGTAGCGGCTGCTTAAAAAGGTCCTTGATGCGAGAAGCAACGCTGCCGGATTGGGCATTAACGATGGCGATGCCGAGGGTAACGTGTAATATTGCTTGCGCGATAAAATAGCACAATGCCAGTGCTAATCCGTCGTCGCCAAAGGCAATGAAAGCCAGCGGAATGCCCATGTTGCCGCTGTTTACAAAAATCAGTGACGGCATGTAGACGGAGGGCGAATGACCGCGGAATTTGAGTAGCAACCAGGTAATTAAAATCAGACTGGCAATAATGCTCAGTGCGATGCCCATCACGTTAAATAATATGGCAGGATCAACGCTAATCTTACTAAGCCCGGAGACCACCAGACAGGGCATGCCGATAAACATCACGATACGAGTAACAAAGCCGGAGTCGTAATGCACCCCCAGTCGCGCCCATAAAAATCCCACTGCGGCGCAGATAAACACGGGAGCAATAATGGTAAAGAGTTCGCCGATCATGGGGTGAAAACATTAGTCCTGTGGAGAGGTTTTTAAACACTGAAACTGATAGTGCAGCTTGGGTGTGTCGGATTGCAGGCTGGCCCATTCCTGAAGTTTGATCCAGCCCTGTGGGCAGGCATCAGCCATTTGTCGGTGCAGTTTTGTCATGCTGACAGAAATGCCGCCTGGTGAGGGCTCATATAAGGCCCGCGCATGATATACCGGGGCGTTATGGGACGCCAGACTGTTACTGAAAGAACCGTCGGGCTGGATAAAGACGCGTGCTTTCCCCGTTCGAGGGTCGATGGAAATGAGTGGCGCGCTCCAGGTCTGTTGGTTTTGTACAGGTGGCGCTTTGGCTGTGGTTTGATAGGTTGTTGTGTCAGCGGCTAGCGGCATACAGAACAGCAAGCATAAGCAAGCTGCGGAGCGGGATGGGAAGTACATGGCGTATCCTCGACGAGTCGGATACGCCTATGATACATGGTACTAGTGGCCTTCGCCCATCTTGTATTTGATGGTGCTGGCAACGCCTTCGGCAAAGTCACCCACGTTGTCATAATTCATTTTTTTAGCAAAATCGATTAACCCGGTAACCAGATCTTTCATTTCGGCGATTTCTTCAAGACTGCGGTTGCAGCCTTCGCAGTGCGTGCCCTCATCGGTGCACTTGCCCGTGCATGGGTTGAATTTCATGACAATAACGACTCCAAGGATATTAAAGATTCTGACCATCCGGAATAATTACCGAATTGGTGGGCTTACTTTAATTGTTCTGAAGCTTTGCTTCCTTGATCTGACGCACAGGGCAGGGGAAGTTATTCAAAATCATCGTAGACAATCAAAGCCGTAATAGCTGGGGCTGTGAGGAGCTATAACCAGCGCCGGACTTTGTTCTTGTAAGCAACATATTGTGCGCCGAATTTTAAGGCCAGATAGGCTTCTTCTTTGCGAATGGCAATGAAGTAAATGCTGAGAGCTGAAGGCAAAAAGCTGAGCACAATCCACAGGCTGTTGAGATAGCAGCCGATGCCGATATTAATCAGACAAAAGGCGGTATAAATGGGGTTTCTGGAGTAGCGATAGAGACCGCTGGTGATCAGGTGTGAGGTGGGCTTCCAGGGCTCGATGCTGGTTTTTGCGCGCAGGTAGGATATTAACAAAGCTAATAGCATCACCATACTGCAGACTACCAACGTGGAGCCGATGAGTTTACCCCATGAGCCCATGCCCAACCCAAAGGGCGTCATTTGTTGAAGGCCGTAACCTGCCAATAAAAAACCGATAAAGACCAGCGGCGGCGGAAATTTTACCGCTGGACCTTCTTTATCTATTGGGGACTTGTCGGGCATTGGATCAAGCCTTAGCCGTGGAAAAGGGCTTTTTAGCGGGCTTCTTATGGGATTATCTTAACTGACTGTCTTTACTGGCGCGGCGATTAAAACCACTGAGCGCAGATTGCTGCTTATCCAGCTCTGACTGGCACTTCACGCAATAATGCACACCGGGCACGGCTTCACGACGGGCCTGCGGAATTTCGGCATCACACTCTTCGCAAAACTCCAAACTGTCGCCTGCGTTAAGACGGCTGCGCGCTAAATTAACCGCATCCTCAACACTTGCGTCTATTTGATCTTGTACTGCCCCGTCACGGGACCAACCACCAGCCATGCCTCTCTCCTGATAAAACGCTATACGTACAGTTGCCTATTATAACCTGAAATAGAAATAGCGTCAGAATCGGAGGCGGCTGTGCTTGTAAACGACGGACATAAAAAAGCCCCGATCAAATGAGCGGGGCTTTTTTACTTACCAATGCCTTGGGGAGACAAATAGGTTGAGGAGATTTGTTTAACGGTTCTCCAGTGTTCAGCGCTTGTCTTTGGACGGCGGAGATAGATTGCTCTCAAATCGATGACGATTGTGAAGCGCCAATGTGACATTGCTGTGACAGCGCAAAAGCATATTTGTTTAGAAAAAAATGATTAATGTGCGGATAGCGGTGAAATTAACAAATGTGAAAATATTTCAACTTGTCATGTTTCTGTCACATAGCGACTTTATAGTGGCGCCAAGTTTGAAAAACAGTGTGTTTATTTTTAGGAGAAAACGATGTTTTCCATTAAACGTATTATCGCAGCCGCTGGTGTTGCGCTTTCAGTAGCAAGTATTTCTTCAGTAGCTGTTGCTGCTGCAAAAGTTGACGAAGGCTTGGTTGACTATAAAAAATCAAGCGGTGTATCTGGCAACCTGTCTTCAGTGGGCTCCGATACTCTGGCTAACCTAATGACGTTGTGGACGGAAGAGTTCAAGCGTACTTACCCTAACGTAAACATTCAGGTTCAGGCGGCGGGATCTTCAACTGCTCCTCCTGCATTGACGGAAGGTACCGGCAACTTCGGCCCAATGAGCCGTAAGATGAAAGATAAAGAAATCGAAGCCTTTGAAAAGAAATTTGGCTATGAGCCAACCGCTATCCCAGTTGCTATTGATGCACTGGCGGTTTACGTACATAAAGATAATCCTGTTAAGGGTATGAGTATTGCTGACGTTGATGCGGTGTTCTCTTCAACTCGTAAATGTGGCGCTGATGCAGACGTGACTAAATGGGGCGATCTGGGCATGACGGGGCCATGGGCGAATCGTGATATTCAGTTGTACGGTCGTAACTCAGTTTCCGGTACTTACGGTTACTTCAAGAAGAAAGGCCTATGTAAAGGAGACTTCCGAAGCAATGTAAACGAACAGCCGGGTTCGGCTTCTGTTGTGCAATCAGTGAGCGCGTCAATCAATGGTATCGGTTACTCCGGCATTGGTTACAAAACGTCCAGTGTGCGTGCTGTACCTTTGGCGAAAAAAGTAGGCGGCGAATTTGTTGTAGCCAACGCTGACAATGCCGTAACTGGCGCTTATCCGCTATCTCGCTTCTTGTATGTTTACGTGAATAAGGCCCCGAACAAAGCACTGTCTCCTCTGGAGCGTGAGTTTGTGAAGTTGGTGATGTCTCGCCAGGGGCAGGAAGTTGTTGTTAAGGATGGTTACATCCCACTGCCAGCCAAGGTTGTTGCCAAGACGTTGTCTAAATTAGGTCTGGAGCATTCAATTGCTAAGAACTAATTAACAGCGACAAAAGTTAAGACCGGCGTGCCACTTTTAGTGGTGCGCTTTTTGTCGATTCAAGGACAGTGTTTAGGCACTGTCCTTTTTGAATGTAATAAGAATAAATATTGTTAACAGTGGTGCCAGCATGAGCCAACAACAAACTGAATCATCTTCGGAGCTCTCTCTAGATCCATCCGGCATTGATTTTTCTGACAGTACATTTGCGCGACGACGACGTGTTCGCGCCCTTAAGGATAAAGTCGCAACTGGTGGCATTACCCTGGGCGGTATTACAGTCATTTTTGCGATTGTACTGATCTTCTTTTATCTGTTGGCTGAAGTGATTCCGCTATTTGAAAGCGCTTCCATGGAACGCAAAGCGGGCTATGCTGTACCTCAGCAGCAAGCCGGTGAAACCTTATTCCTGACGACGGAAGAGAAGGCCGAGATTGGTCTGCGTGTGACGGATCAAGGCCAGGCAGTGTTTTTCTCCACAGCCGATGGCGCGGTTGTTAAAGCTGTTGAATTAGATATTCCTGCCGGTGTGACGGTAACCAGTTTTGCCGCGGCAGAACGTGCCTCGAAGCTGTTGGTGTTGGGCCTTTCTGATGGACGCGCTTTACTCTTTCGTCATAAATACAAAATCACTTATCCTAATGATCAGCGCCATATTGCGCCTAAAATTGAATACCCTTTTGGCAGCGAGCCGTTGGTTATCGATGAGACCGGTTCAGCGCTGACAAAGTTAAGTCTGCGTGATGGCGAAGATGCCATGATGGTGGCTGCGGTTAATGCCGATGGCGCATTAAAAGCAGTACGTTTCAGCAAGGAAGAAGACTTTATTAGCGAAGAGGTCATGCTGGAGCCTGAGGCGCTGGACTTTCCTTCGTTGCCTCTGGGCGTTGCTGATTTGGCAGTGAACATTGATCAGCGCTGGCTGTTTGCTGCCAATGAAAGTAATGGGTTGACTGTGTTTAATATGCGCGGCGAGCCAGAGTTGCACAGCCAAATTGAGCTGACCGATGGCGCTAAAGTAACGCGATTTAATTTTCTGCTAGGTGGTATCTCCCTGCTAGTAGGCGACGCAAACGGCAAAATCAGCCAGTGGTTCCTGGTGCGTGATGAACAGCAGGATTGGCGATTACAGTTTATTCGCGATTTTGATGCGTTGCCGGGTGCTGTTCAGCATATTGAGTCGGAGCATCGTCGCAAAGGGTTTATCGGGGTTGATGATCAGGGCCAGTTGTCGATTTACAACTCCACCGCTCGCCGCACCATTTACAGTGCAGAAATCTCTGAGCAGTCCGTGCGTCACATTGGTATTTCTCCGCGTGCAAACGCACTGCTGATTGAAGACGAGCAGGGTCAGATGCAGTTCTGGAACATTCACAATGAACACCCAGAAATTTCCTGGTCCGCGTTGTGGGAAAAGGTTTGGTACGAAAGCTATCCTGAGCCGGATTACATTTGGCAGTCATCCGCTTCGACTAATGACTTCGAACCAAAAATGAGCTTGATGCCGCTAACCTTCGGTACGCTAAAAGCAGCTTTTTATGCCATGTTGATGGCTGCACCGTTGGCGATTTGTGGCGCTATTTATACTGCCCACTTTATGGCCTCGGGCATGCGTCGCAAAATTAAACCGCTGATTGAGCTGATGGAAGCGTTACCGACGGTAATTCTCGGTTTCCTTGCGGGTCTGTGGTTGGCGCCCTTTGTGGAAACTCATCTGCCCGGCATTTTCAGTTTATTAATACTGACACCAATCGGCATTTTGTTGACCTCCTTTTTATGGACACAACTACCCTCACGGTTCCGGCATTTAATCCCCGAAGGTTGGATTGCGATGCTGCTGATTCCGGTGGTGTTGCTGGTGGCCTGGTTCTCAGTGGGAATGAGTGGCCCCATGGAAAATGCTTTCTTTGATGGCGACATGCGCAGCTGGCTGGGTGATTCATTAGGCGTTAGCTTTGATCAGCGTAATGCCATGGTGGTTGGTCTGGCGATGGGTTTTGCAGTGATCCCGACTATTTTCTCGATTGCCGAAGATGCTATTTTCAGTGTGCCAAAACACCTGAGCAATGGTTCGTTGGCACTGGGGGCTACGCCTTGGCAGACCCTGACACGGGTGGTGTTGCTAACCGCTAGCCCGGGTATTTTCTCGGCGCTGATGATTGGTTTTGGTCGCGCCGTGGGTGAAACCATGATCGTACTGATGGCGACAGGTAACACGCCCATCATGGACTGGAACATCTTTGAGGGTATGCGCACCCTGGCGGCCAATATTGCCGTTGAAATGCCTGAGTCTGAAGTGGGCAGTACCCACTTCCGCGTGCTGTTCCTGGCAGCACTGGTGTTGTTCATGTTCACCTTTGTGGTGAATACGGCAGCAGAAATTGTCCGTCAGCGCTTACGTAAGCGTTACGGCTCTCTTTAATTTTCCAGGGGAAATAGAGATATGCGTATTTCAGCAAAAGTCTGGTTTAAAAGTGGTAGTCCCTGGGTTTGGTTAAACGCCGGTGCGGTCTCGATCAGTGTCATTATGGTGGTCGGTCTGTTGGGGTTGATCGCGGTGCGTGGTTTGGATCATTTCTGGCCGGCTTCGGTTATTGAAGCCGATTTATTGGCTCAGGATGGTTCACGTCGAGTGATTGCCGGCGAAGTTGTGCAGACGGAAAACGTTTCCGCGAGTCAATTGATCTCCTCGGGTGTTGATTTGCCCGAAGATGTGGAGTTTGCCAAACGGTATTTACTTAAAGTGGGTAACCGTGATGTGAATGGTAGCGATTTTGCCTGGGCGTTGGATCGCACCATGGAAAACCAACGTTACCCTGAAAGCATTATGGTGCTGGAGCGCCGTGAGTGGGGTGATTTCTACGGTTATCTTGAAGCGGTTAAAAAGGATGGTGAGGTTGTTGGCAGCGGCGATGAAGCCTGGCAGCAACTTGAAGCGTTGATGGCGCGAGCGCTTGATATTCATGATCAGATTTATGATATCGAAAAGGGTGAAATCGGTTCGATTAACCACGGTATTGAGCGCCTGCGTTTGAAGGAGCGTGGTCTGGAGCTGGATGGTGATTTAACACCGCAGGATAAGGCCGAAATCGCAGCTAAACGTGCGGGTTTTGATGCTGAGTATGAAGATATTCAGGCACGACTGGGCGGCTTGTACGAGGCGTTTAATCGTGACAGCTTGATTGCTCGTACCGTTGACGGGCATGAAATTGAAGTGAACCTGGGTAAGGTGGTGCGAATCTTCCAGCCTAATCAGATGGGACTGATCGATAAGATCAGTTTCTATTTTGCCAAGCTGTGGGAGTTCGTGGCCGATGATCCCCGTGAGGCAAACACTGAGGGCGGTATCTTCCCGGCTATTTACGGTACCGTGTTGATGGTGCTGTTGATGTCGGTGTTTGTGACGCCCTTTGGTGTAGTGGCAGCGGTTTATTTACGTGAATACGCCAAGCAGGGTTTGTTGACGCGCATTATTCGTATTGCGGTAAACAACCTGGCGGGTGTGCCGTCGATTGTTTACGGTGTATTTGGTTTGGGTTTCTTTATCTACTTTTTAGGTGATGAAATCGATCAGCTGTTTTTCCCTGAAGCCTTACCCGCACCAACCTTTGGTACGCCGGGTTTATTGTGGGCTTCACTGACTCTGGCGCTGTTAACCGTGCCTGTGGTGATTGTAGCGACCGAAGAAGGTTTGTCGCGTATCCCTCGATCAGTACGTGAAGGCAGCTTGGCGTTAGGTGCGACCAAGGCGGAAACGCTGTGGCGCATCATTATTCCAATGTCCAGCCCGGCGATGATGACTGGTTTGATTTTGGCGGTTGCCCGTGCAGCGGGTGAAGTGGCGCCATTGATGCTGGTGGGGGTGGTGAAATTGGCACCGTCGCTACCGTTGGATGCAAACTATCCGTTCCTGCATCTGGATCAGAAATTTATGCACCTAGGCTTCCATATTTACGATGTTGGCTTCCAAAGCCCCAACGTGGAAGCGGCACGACCATTGGTTTACGCCACCGCGCTATTGTTGGTGTTGGTGATCGGCGCGCTTAACCTGGCGTCAGTAGCGATTCGAAATCGACTACGTGAAAAATACAAAGCCCTGGAAGTTTAAGGCTTCTTTGAATTGGCACAGAACAGAATTAAAAAATTTAAAGTTGGCAAAATTATGACAGAAACAACAGCTACACAACCCCAGCAAGCGATAGAGAAAAAGGCGCACGCCATTGATATGTCGGCACTAAACCGCGATAACCAAAAGCTATCACTGGATCAGGAAAAAATGTGCTTGAAGGTAGATGATCTGAGCCTTTTTTATGGTGAGAAACAGGCGCTGCATAACATACAACTGGAAATCCCTAAGAAGCGCGTAACCGCTTTTATTGGCCCGAGTGGGTGCGGTAAATCAACGCTGCTGCGCTGTTTTAACCGCATGAACGATCTGGTGGATGGTGTGCGTATTGATGGCCAAATTCAGATGGATGGCCAGAACATCTTTGATAAAAAAGTTGAAGTGGCTGACCTACGTCGTCGTGTTGGCATGGTGTTTCAAAAACCAAATCCCTTCCCGAAAAGCATCTATGAAAACGTTGCTTACGGTCTACGTATTCAGGGCATTAAAAAGAAACGTGTTCTGGATGAGCGTGTCGAATGGGCGTTGAAAGGCGCCGCGCTGTGGGACGAGGTGAAGGATCGCTTGCATGAAAACGCATTAGGTATGTCCGGTGGTCAGCAGCAGCGTTTGGTGATCGCACGCACCATTGCCGTGGAGCCAGAAGTTCTGTTGCTGGATGAGCCAGCATCGGCGTTGGATCCAATTTCTACACTGAAAATTGAAGAGCTGATTTACGAACTGAAATCCAAATTTACCATTGTAATCGTGACCCACAACATGCAACAGGCAGCGCGGGTTTCCGACTATACCGCCTTTATGTATATGGGCAACCTGGTGGAGTACGGTGATACCGATACATTGTTTACCAACCCAACCAAGAAACAGACGGAAGATTATATTACCGGTCGTTACGGTTAATTAGTCGCATAGTCAGGCCTTTAGAAAGAAGTTAATAGAATTCGGGCTCAGGCCCACGGAGAGATCATGGTCAACAAAGACACTTATTCACATCATATTTCGCAGCAATTCAACGAAGAGCTGGATGAAGTGAAAAAACACCTGCTGGAAATGGGTGGGCAAGTTGAAAATCAAATCAACGATGCCATGGAGTCATTGGTTGAAGCCGATAGTGAATTGGCTGAAGCTGTTATGAGCAAAGACGATCACATTAACCGTATGGAAATGTCGATCGATGAAGAGTGCGCTCGTATTCTGGCGCGCCGTCAGCCTGCTGCCAGCGATTTGCGATTGGTGATTGCGGTTAGTAAAGCTAACAATGATTTAGAGCGTATTGGTGATGAAACCAAACGTATTGCCAAGTTGGCGATACAGCTGTGTGAAAACGGCCAATCGCCACGTGGTTATGTGGAAGTACGCCATATCACCGGCCTAGTACGGGAAATGCTGCATAATGCGTTGGATGCCTTCGCTCGCTTTGATGTCGATATGGCATTAGAAGTGGCCCGTGCCGATCAGGCGGTGGACATGGAGTATGCTACCGCGATACGTGAGCTGATCACTTTTATGATGGAAGACCCTCGCAGCATCAGCCGTGTGATTAATGTGATTTGGGCGTTACGTTCATTAGAGCGTGTAGGCGATCACGCCCGTAACATTGCCGAGCATGTGATTTATCTGGTGAAGGGTAAGGATGTACGTCACGTCAGCTACGAGCAGATGGAGCAAAAGGCGAAGGCTGATTAAGCGGATTTGTTTAACAGTATAGGCAAAGGAAAAGCACCGCATGCGGTGCTTTTTTATGGATGTTTGTTTTGCGAAGAATTAGCCGGCTTGCTGTTTTAGTTCCTGTAAACGATGCGCTGGAAAATGGCAGCTAAAGGTGCTGCCAACACCGACCTTACTTTGAATATCCAGAGTGCCATCAAGGTTAATCAGCGCATGTTTTACAATCGCTAGCCCTAACCCCGTGCCTTTAATCGCCTGCGCGCGTCCACGATCCACTCGGTAGAAGCGCTCGGTGAGGCGAGGGATGTCGACGGGTGCGATGCCGATGCCGTTATCTTCGACGCTTAATTGCACGCCTTCGCCGTTATCCTGCCAAGTCACCTTGATGTTGGCCCCTTCGCCCGAATACTTGCTGGCGTTGGTGACCAGGTTGCTGATCAAGCTGTAGGCCTGCTCTTTGGGGCCAAGAAGTTGCTTGTTAGATGGCAGCTCTATGCTGAGGTTTTGCTTTTTTTCACTGAGTAATGTTGAAAGGTCTGAGCGAATGCTGTTGATCATCGAGCCAATATCGACTGGAGTCTGGTGAACTGTGCTATCGCGAGATTCAATGCGTGATAGCAGCAGCAGGTCATTAATCAACGTCGACATGCGGCGCGTTTGCTCACTCATTTGATTAACGGGCTTGTGCCAGGGTGGACTTAATGTCTCGATGTTATCGGCCATGGTTTCCAGATACCCGTCAATCACCGTCAAGGGAGTGCGTAGTTCATGGGAGACATTGGCGACAAAATCGGTGCGCATGTTATCCAGCTGTTTTAATTCAGTGATGTCGCGCACTACGATCAGGTGATCTTGCTTGCCGAAGCGGGTAATCTGAAATTCCAGTGTGATGTCGGTGTTGAGCGGCGAAGGGATTTCCAGTGCACGGTCATGATTGTCGCTTTCAAAATAGCTGATGAATTTGGGATGGCGAATCAGGTTGGTGATGAGCTGGTTGTTATCATAGGGGGCGCGTAGGCCGAGCGTTTTTTCGGCGGCCGGGTTCCACCAGTCAATGTTACCCTGGCCATCGAGCATCACAAAGCCGTCTTTGAGGGCGAAGGTGGAATCGCGGAAACGCTTGATGACCTTTTTAAGGCGCGCGCGATATTTTAGCTGGCCCTTCTGGAGTTTATAGATGTGGTCAAAGGTCGAGCCCCACAGGCCGTGACTGTCGGGCGGATCAGTCAGTTCGTCTTTTTTTAGCCAGTGATAAAGGCGGAATAATTGGCGCAGATTCCAGACAATATAGCCGCTGAGGCTGGCGACTAGTGTCCAGCTTAGCTGATCGATGGCAAGGCCCACAATTAAGCTCAGCGCCAGAATTATGGCTATTTGGCGTATTTCTGAGGCTGGATCGTAGTTCACAAATAATGTTCTGCTTGGTCAGGTGTCAGGAGGTTTCTGGCTCGGAGGAAAAACGATAGCCGGTGCCGCGCACCGTTTGAATATATTTATCGAAACCAAATTCCGCTAATGCTTTACGCAGACGACGGATGTGCACGTCTACGGTACGATCATCAATGTATACAGTACCGCCCCAGACACCGTCGAGCAACTGTTCTCGCGAATAGGCACGTTCTGGATGCGCCATAAAAAATTCCAGCATACGGTATTCGGTGGGGCCCAATTTAAGTGGCTCGCCTTTGACGGTGACGCGATGGGCAATCGGATCAATTGCCAGGCCGTTATAGTCCAGTGATGTTTCTTCGCTTGCGCTACTGCGGCGTAGCAATGCTTTGATGCGTGCATTCAGTTCCTTCGTGGAAAAGGGCTTGGTGATGTAGTCATCGGCACCGCTGTCGAGGCCTTCGATCTTGTTGTCTTCTTCACCCTTGGCGGTGAGCATGATGATGGGAGTGTTCTTGGTCGCGCTCTCGCGGCGCAGGCGTCTTGCCAGTTCGAGGCCGCTGATACCGGGCATCATCCAGTCCAGTAAAATCAGATCAGGGCGATGCTCTACAGCCAATGCGTGAGCTTCAAGCGCGGTGCCCGCGTGCAGGCATTGATAACCGCTCAGCTCCAGTGACATGGCGATCATGTCGCGAATGGAGTCCTCATCGTCAACAATCAGAATTGTTTGGTTAGCCATATTGATTGATATCACTCATTTATTTGGAATAGTACATTAGAGCTTTTGGATGTGACACTATTATGACAATGAGTAATCTTTGAAATACCCGCCCCAGTTGGGGCATGCTTGAGTTTTATTTGTAGGCATCATCTAGCTATTTCACA
>Ga0105356_10003142_pt1 | contig 16313 bp, 22 predicted proteins | sample GOMGulsemesocosm_3_FD_83502 | JGI IMG/M metagenome (GOLD analysis project Ga0105356, IMG submission 83502) | Methane-oxidizing microbial communities from mesocosms in the Gulf of Mexico - GOM9D Gulf of Mexico | ecosystem: Environmental > Aquatic > Marine > Cold seeps | place: Gulf of Mexico...
AACCATTACTTTGGGGTTACTTCTTCACTGATAATGATCCGAATAAATTAGAATTAGCTATGCCTAAAATACAGGCTATGGGTTACTCAGTCGTCGGATTATTTCAGGCTGAAAAAGAAGATGCAAATGAGCCAGATTTATTTTACCTTCATGTTGAAAAGCCAGAAATCCACAACAGTAAATCTTTAGATAAAAGAAACGATGAGTTTTACATTTTTGCTTTTCAAAACGACTTAGATTCATACGATGGAATGGATGTTGGGCCTGTTGCGCAATAAACTTATAACAAGTCGTTTAAAAGGACAAAAAACAGTTGGCTTTTGCTCCTTCGTCGCTAATTTTAGCCAACAATTTTTTGCCCATTATTAGGGCGTTTAGGGCCCAGGGTAGATGCAAAGTCGGAGAATAAGTCAATGTGTAGAATATTGAAAATAATAATGGTCTTCTCTGTTTGGGTATCAACAAACTTAGCATTGGCTGACACTTCCAATCCGGAAGATTCCAGTACTATAAAACATAAATTGGATATCACTCTCGAAAAGATAAGGGTTGATAATGATGTACCAGCAATGTCAATCGGAATTATTGAAGGGGGTCAACTATATTACCAAAAAGGCTTTGGGCTAGACGCATCAGAACAAGCAGTTTCAAGTAGTACAAAATTTCGTGTGGCTTCAATTACCAAATTGTTTACATCGCAAGCCGTGATGCAACTGGTAGAGCAAGGAAAATTGAGTCTTGATGATAAGGCTGTAAAATATCTCCCCGAATTTAGTGCTAATGATATTTCTATATCTGAATTGATGACTCACCATTCCGGTTTAAAAGACAGGGTTAGGCCAAAAAAGATAAACAAGCAGTCTTCTGTTGAAAATTATTTAAATCGGTCAATTAATAAACAAAATAAACTGATAAAATCATTCAAATATGCAGATTTGAACTTCAATGTACTTGGAGCAATTGTGGCAAAAGTAAGTGGAAAAAGTTACCCACATTACATTAATGATCATATTCTAAAGCCTTTAAAGTTAAGAAGTACGGGTTTTATACAATTGAGTAACTTATTTCTTCCTGATGTTGAGCCCTATATAAACGGATGGATATTACGTAAAGCTTCTCATCGACCTTTTGACCCATCCTTTGCTCCCAGCGAAGGACTTGTTTCTAGTAGCAATGATCTTATGACGTGGTTAATCGCGACTTTGTCTCAAAATAAAGAATTGCTTCAAACTCAAACGTATCAACAAATGTTAATACCCCGAAGAAGTACTGAATGGGAGGGGATTAAAATAGGGTTGGGCTGGCAGTTGTATAGTAATGATCTTGGTAACGTTATTCAACACGCAGGTTCGCTTTCAGGCGTTCAAGCTTTATTAATTGCCTACCCAGATATTCAACGTGGAATTGTTATTTTAAGTAATGCTGATGAACTTCCAAGATGGGACATTGCTAAAAGTATAAATAAAATAATAAAATACTAAAATCAAAACCTGAAATTATGCTCGAAAAAGTACCTGTTAAAGAAGGCTGATTACTTGAAAAGTAAAATTTATATGGGTATTTGACAGGCAGCCCTAACAAAAACTTCAAGTGGGACTAACAGTTTGCTCGGTTTCGCTTCGCTACACAATTTAGCAAACTATTATCAGCCCTTTAAATGGGCTACATGGACTCCCCTTTGTCAAGCAATAGCATCTCTTACAACAAGAAGATCTGACAGCAGCTCTACATTCGGCGTTTATTAGCTTTGCTACGCTATCGCCCTGATGATTTGCGCTTGAGCAATGCTTCATTCGTTAAACAGGGTATTTATCTCTTCCCAATTAAACAGGCTTTCTTGCTCTCGGTCTGACCGTATTATCGTCAATTGCTAATGCACAGACTCGGTGGGGTTAACCGTTTGGTTTAATCTCTTACTTCATAAAGCTTATTTTACATAATCTACCTGGTATTCTTTTTCTGAGTGTAAAAGTGCCCAAATCAATCGGGCGTTCTTAGCAGCCAAAGCAACGGTTGCTCGTTTAAACCCTCGTCGTTCAACGAGGCCTTTTAGCCATATGCTAGTTCTGTCGGTTTTTTTTTGCAGTTAGCAATAACGGCTCGTGCACCATGAATAAGTGAAGTACGAATATGTTTTTCACCTCGTTTGCTAATACGACCTAACCGAGTAACACCACCGATAGTATATTGCCTTGGGACTAAACCAATCCATGCGGCAAATGAAAGACTGGTTTCAAGGTGCTTAGCATCATTAACCGTAGCAACTACGGCGATAGCGGTTATTTCACCAATATCAGGAATACTCATTAATCGCTTAGCGTCTTTCATTTGATTTGCTAGTGTGTGTAACTTTTTATCGTATTTGAGTATTTCCTTATTTAAACCTTTGATGCTTGGCCATAAATCATTAAGTAATTCACGAGCAATGAAGGGCAAATTATTCTTCCCATCTTCTAAGATACCAGTAATGGCGGTTTGTGCCGGATAACGACCTTTAGGCATAATGATGCCAAACTTAGCAAGTAAGCCTCTCAATCTGTTGATGCGTGCGGTTCTATCTTTGATTGCGCCTTGGCGAATACGATGTAAACATAATACTGCTTGTTGCTCTTCGCATATAGCCACTGCATCGTTAGCGTCATTCTTTTCATTTTGTTGGTAGGGATAACAAATTTGCATGCCATGATACGGACATCATGATCGAGTTTAGTAAATTCTCTCGCCCAGTAATGTGCACCTGAGCAGGCTTTCATCCCAATAATGCAAAATGGTAGCTTTGCAAGCTCAGCTAACAGTTTGTTTCTTTGGATAGCTTTACGTAATTTACACTTGCTATGTTCATCTACACTATGAATACTGAAAACAAGTTTGGCTAAATCGATGCCGTTTGGTAGGGGAGTCCATATCATTAGTTATATGCCAAGGGTGATTCAGCGTGAACTTTTCTATTATCCGAATAATTGCATTAAATTAAAATGATATGTGTCAGTTTTTTTTACAGTTGACTAAAGTTTATGAATCATCAAAATACTTTATTTACTTGTTCATGTTTATACAGTCCATTTATATCGTAGGCTGTTGATTTTATTTGAAATAAATAAACAGTCGTGGCATGGGGTTTGCTAGGCACAATAAAACAAAAATATTTTAATAAAAGGAACTGTTATGATGCATAAAACTCTATGCATGCTGCTTATTTCTCTATCATTTTTCATAACGAAATCTAATGCTGGTATAATCTATGAATCTGCAAATTTAGGAACAATGGGAGATATAGGAACCTATATTGGAACTGATCAATTTGTAGGATCTAGATTCTCAATCAATTCGGCATATGAAGTAACAGGATTTGGTGGTCACTTACTAACAAACTTTGGCAGTGTTTGGGGAGCTATTATAGCATTACCAAATAGTACTTCATCTAGTTTGCCTAGTTTTGATCCTAATTCAATTGAGCAACATGCAATTGTTTATGGTCTATTTGATACCAATGGCACTGCAGTTGATACTAGAGTAAACACAAATATTATGCTGAATGCTGGTGATTATGCTTTGGTTTTCGGTGGTTCAGGTTGGTTTGGAGCTACAGGGGATGGATCCATGGCTATTTCTGGAAATGGTATGATGGGATATTATGATAGTGGACAAATATCTTCTGCTACTGCTAGTTACTTTCATACAAACTCTGAATATGTAAATGGCAGTTGGGAAGTTCAAAGTTGGCAGCACAGTAATGAGTTATACTCAGGCGCACCTAGATTTGTTATTGAAGGTAACTCAGTTTCTGTCAATGAACCTGCTACATTATCAATGCTTTTATTAGCAGTTTTGTTCGTAAACTCACGTGCTAGAAAACGTATGGTTCTCTATAACGACTAATTCGTACAATTTATTCTTTCTATTAATTAACTGTTGTTGAGCAGTTGGCATATAACAAGTTAATCAAACGGAAAATAACAGCTGGCCATAGCTTCGCGATTATTGCTAATTGTTGTTTTCCGCTTATTAAGACTTCATGGACTCTCCTTTTGAAGCTTCCTATCAAATTCACTATGGCACATTCTCTAGCGAAATGCCGAGTATGGAGTCTATATTATTCGTTAGGTGTAATCGCTACTTCACTTTATTGTTTAAAGAATTCCCAAATTTAGGTAGGGCGTTTGTGTTTTCTTTAAATGGCTTTTCATTGTTTGGTGTTGTGGCTAAAAATCTAGCGATTGTGTTTATAAAGTGGCGAATGTTATATTAACTTGTTGTGTTTTCTTTAAGGTTTTGTATTTACTAATAAACTTCACCTAACAAGTGACTATGGTGTCAAACCCTAATAATTAATTCATTTTAGGATCCTAGTAGACTCCATCTCTTACCAGATAATTTAGTGTTATAACTAGTTTTCTAATGCACGCAATTATTGCTACTTTTTTGGTTTTTCCAGCTGCAACTAATCGTTGATATGTAGCTTTAGATGTAAGATTACGTTGAATCGTGACATCATAGCCATGAACATTGTTGTTCTAATTTGAGCGTATGCACCACGTACCATTAGTTTGCCTTTATACGAGCCACTTTCTCGATTAAACGGCTTAACATCAACCAAAGATGAAGCTTCTTTATTGTTGATATAACCAAGCTCAGGCATTTCACTAATCAAGTTAAATGCTACGACTTTTCCAACACCGGGGACGCTTTGAATGATGGCATTTTTGATTTTATACTCGTCACAGCTTTCTATGAGTTTACACAATTTGTTATCCATTTTTTCTAATTGATTTTTCAGTACAGTAAGCACAGGTTTAATGGATGACTTAATTTATTTTTGCATTATTTGTAGACGATTATTCTCCATGGTTTGCATCGCCATGAGTTGTTTTTGACGAGAGAGTAAGCCCCTCATTAGCCACATATCTTCAGGCTTAAGCTTAGATAGCTCTGGTTTCATCACCTCAGCATAATGGGCAATTAATTTAGCATCGAATTTGTCTGTTTTTGCTTTTTGATTAATGACACCAGCAAAGCGTTTTATTCTCACAGCGGTTGTAATTACAAACGGAATATTCGCTTTTGCACAGGCCATGATAAAGGCTTGCTCTAATCGTCCGGTTGCTTCAATAACCGCACGAGTGACGTTATGTTTTTTGATTTCGATAATGGCTTTTTCAATGCCATCATCATCGTTAGTAACAACGAAATATATATTGAAAGGGCGTATGTAAAAGTCGAGTTGAGTTTTTTCCTGTATCGACACCGACGTTAATTTTATTTTCATTATTTTGATTATTTTGATTATTTTCATTGTTCATAATAAACTGACTCTGCTTCGCTATTCTGGCTCGAGGCCCCGTTGAATATCGGAGTTTAGTGCTTGGAGTTTTATACGGCGTTCGTTCTTGTTCTCGATCTCTCAATAGAGGAGCCAGCATTCAATCGAATTACCGTACAAAAAGGCTTTAGTTGCTGCTAAAGCTTGGGCCTCACTTTACTTAAATTTGTTTAAAAAATAATAAAAAGATGGATGTATTATCCATACAAGCCAATCAAACCGGGAAAATAACAGTAGATTCCTGCTTCTTAGTTGCTTTTTAACAAACTATTATTTGCCTCTTAGTGAGGGGAAGGTTTTTTGAAAAATTGAGTTTTTTGTGTTAATAAAAGGAATAAAAATAATGAGAAAAAAGTTTCTGTCATTCGCTATTACGAGCATGCTTATGTCAGGTTGTGCTACAGTACAGTATCAATCACCACCGCCTTTAACAACAAATCATGTTACACATGAAATAGCTAAATCGAGTCTGCTGTCTCAAACTGGTCATACATTAATGCATTTAAATCAAAGTGGGGATATTTTATATCAACAAAACTTTGGAGGAGGGGGAGCTGGACTTGGAATATTGTTAGGTCCAATTGGTGTAATGGCAAATATAGCAGCTATTGAATCTAACACAGAAGGTGACGTTGAATTATTACAAGATAAGTTAGTTTTCAACGCTAGTGAATTATTCAAGAAATCTCTTGATAAGCATCAAATGAAGACTTTTGATGGAAATTCTGAATCAATAAAGTTAAGCCCTTATATATATGTATCTAAAACAGAGGATGAACAGTTACTTTTTGCTTCAGCTTTGATTGTAGAAACTCAACCGGGCAAAAAGAGTAATTGGCTTGGAAAATATATGTATCAAACCTCATTAAAAATTGCCAAATCAGACATTGCTGATGGTGTAAATAAAGAGGAATATAGATTGTTAAAATTTGAAATAGAAAAAGGTTTTGATAAGTTAGCATTGTTATATTTCGAGGATAGGAAAGGAAATTTAAAAACAGAGCAAGCATTAACGTTTTTGAGTGACTTTGTTAGTCCTAGGTTTAACCTTGAAATGGTTGGTGATCTAATACCAAGTGAAACGGGTAGGGTAAATATTAGAACAGTTGGCGGAGTCTATTCACTTCCAAAAGATTCTGTTGAAGTAAAGTTTAAAAATTAAAAACAAGTTTGCTTAAATGGAAAAAATAATAGTTGGCAGTCGCTTCGCGATTATAGCCAACCGTTATTTTCCGCTTAGCAATGCGTTAGAAAGTATATCGAATTATGAATATATTTAAAAAAATTAATGTAATTATTGATGTTGCTTTAATACTTGTAGGATTATATTTTATTGGTTTTTTGCACCACAGCATTTAGTAAAAAAATAGGGTGTATCATCAAGTGGTAATGAATTTTCAAATGATGATTAACGTCGATGCATACTAATAAGGCACTTAAGTCGGGTTCGTAACTGCTTACTCGGTTCCGTTGCATTTCACATTTTAATAAATTATTAAAAGCCCGTTAATGTTGAACTAGCAGTTTTAATAACCAGGGCTTTAATGTTTAAGAAGGAGGATTTACTAAATGGATTTTATTAATGAAGGAGGTCAATTTTTTGTAGGATTAGGTACACTGGCTTTGTTGAACGCCGGTTTAGCTCAAAGCAAAAATAGGAGAGGACTAATTTGGTTTATAATCTCTTTATTTTTAGGCCCTATAGCAACTTTACTGTTAGTTGTATTAGAGAAACGTCCGATTCTTTAGGTACAAACCGCTTATACGCAATTTATGCGGCACAAAATATAATTGGCTAGTTTCATTCCTCAATATTTTAATTAACAATGTTTTACCCATTGTTAGGGGACTATTTGACTCGACAGAGTGGATCATTAACTTAGGGAAAGAAGATAAGAATGAGTGAGAAAACTACTTGGCCAACAGATATCGATGGGGATGTCTTAAGATTGCTAGAAGGAAGAGGTTTTGATTTCAATAAGGCGCATGAGATTGAGTTTATTATCGATTTTAAGTGTTGGCCTTTAAGTAAAGAACGACAAGATGAAGTTATAGGGAAGTTACCACAAGTTCGTTTCGTGGAAGCAGATGAGGAGTATATTGAAGAAGGGGACCCCTCTGGTTATGCATCATTTAAGGTTGAAAATACGGTAACTTACGATTTCATTACCTTAGAGATGAAAAGGTTAAGCAGTCTTTTTGCTAACATGGATGGTTTTTGTGATTCATGGAGCGTGACCAGTGGATGTGGCACATAACAAGCCATTACAGTAACTGGAGCTGCTAACAGTTTTTTCGGTACTGCTGCGCTCCACATTTTATCAAGCATTACTTGGCCCGTTATTTGGGCATTAGGTGCATAATTAGGTTTCAGTTCAATTTATGAGTTTTAGAAGTTGTGAATATGGTGTAGGAGATAACTCTTATACCATGGCAGGAGAGTTATCTGGTATTACTAAACTCGTTGATGAGTTTTATAATAATATGAATGTTTTTCCAGAATCGAAAAAGATTAGAGATATGCACTCAAGTGACTTAACTGAGTCTCGAAAAAAGCTTTCGTATTTTTTGTCTGGTTGGCTTGGCGGACCTAAATTGTATGCTGAGAGTTATGGGAGTATCAATATTCCGTTAGCACATAGGCATTTGTCCGTAGGTATTGAGGAAAGCGAAGCATGGCTTCTGTGTATGCAAAAAGCCATAGATAAGCAGCCCTATGAACAATCCTTTAAAATTTATTTAATGGAGCAATTACGAGTTCCAGCTGAAAAAATTAGAATGGTGTCAGGTACTTAATAACGAACAATCAAAAAAACAGTTGTATTTTTTTCTTTCTTTGCTAATTTTAACCAGCAATTTTTGCCTATAAATACAGCGTTAGGCTTACATGAAAATTTGGAGTATTAACCATTTTTAGTCATATTACTGTAGGTTCGAACAATTTAAATAGATCTGAGAAATTCTACAATAGTATTTTGATCCCTCTGGGCTATATACAACGTGATGTTAAGCCCGATGGGGGGCCAAAATCTTGTTGTTGGGTTGTTAAAGGAGCTGAACTACCAAGGTTTTACGTTTATGAACCTTTTAATAAAGAAGCTGCTACATCGGGTAATGGCTCTATGGTTTCATTTTTAGCTCCTGATATTAGCTCGGTAAATGAATCCTATGCCGTCGCACTCAAAATGGGCGGTACCGATGAAGGAGCACCAAATAATCGAGAGCATTATGGCTCTGGATATTACGGGGCATATATGCGCGACCCTGATGGTAATAAGGTTCATATTGTTTATCGAGGTGATACATTTGCCTAATAAGGAAATAAGCCAGAAACATACTGTGGACTGTTTTTACGAGTTAAACATTTTAATCGATTAAAACTTACCTCTTAACAGCGTGTTAGCGTGAAATGCATAATGTGAGAGTTTAATTCAAATTATAATAAGGAACTACAATGAAAAAGATCTTGATTTTAACAACATTACTTTTAACATTTGGCGTAAGTGCAGCAAGCGTAGATAGAGGTAAAATAACAGAAATTTATACTAATAACGCTGGTCATGTTGGAATTAAAATTAGTTCAGGCTTTGTTGATGCTGAGCAAAATGCCGAATGCGCGGGTTACAATGGTTGGGTCGGTTTGTATGAACCTCACCCTAATTTATTAGCAACTATTTACCAAGCCCACAAAACAAATGCCGATGTAACTGTTATTACTGATGGTTGCGAAGGCGCTACTTGGACAAAGCTAAGTTCAATTTACTTAAAAACACCAGCTAATTAGTTCAAACAAGGCTTTAAAGCCGGACACATTAAAGTTGGCAATGTTTTTATCTCGAAATTTTAACCAACCTTTATTTAGCCGCTTAATGTGCCATCATATGCAAAGGAAGGTTTAGTGACATTCGAAGCAACATGCTGTTGTAAGCAAATATCTATATCTGTTTCAGGTAAGCCTGAAATGAATGCGGTTTGTAATTGCACAAACTGTAAGCAACGTACGGGAAGTGCTTTTGGTATATCTACTTATTTTAAAACTGATGTAGTATTAAATAAGTCAGGCGATACTAAAATTTATAAACTATGGCATAAAGAACAAAATCACGAACAAAATCGTCATTTTTGCACTCAATGTGGCACAACACTATATTGGACTATTTCCACAATGCCTCATTTAATTGGTATCGCTGGCGGTTGTTTTTCAGTGACTGAAATTTTAGAGCCGACTCATACATTAAATAACTCTAAAAAATGTCAGTGGGTTAGTTTCCCTTCTGACTGGCAAATCCAAGAGTAACTTGCATATAAGTCAATTAGGCAGGAGAATTTACCGCTGGTTATTTTCACTGCGTTCAACATTTAATCAATGATCTTTATTCGCTTAGCAAGTAGTAATATTTGTTGGTATGATCGAAGAGATAATTAGTGAAATGGTAAAAATAGTAACAGCAAAAGAACAACACATACCAAGGTTGGCTGAATTAAATCTTTTAGTTCAGCAGCTTCACGCAGATAAATACCCTGAAATATTCAAGTACCCAGTTCAGACTAGTGTGCTTAAAGACGAGTTCACGTCATTAATTAATAAGCCGGATTATTTTATTTTCGTGGCACTTGATGGCATCGAAGTCGTTGGCTATGTTTTAGTACAATATTTTAAGCGCCCTGATTCACTATTAATTTATGGTGGCGATAAATTATACATACACCATGTATCGGTTGCAGAAAATTCACGTAACATCGGTATCGGTTCAAAGCTATTTGAGCGAGTAGAAAAATTGGCTCAGGAAAGCGGTGTTAAAGACGTTGCGCTTGATGTATGGTCTTTTAATAATAAAGCAAAGTCTTTTTTTAAAGCATACGGTTTTCAAACCTATAATGAGAAAATGTTGTTAAGAAAATAAATATAGAAGTAAATCAACAGGACACGTAACGCTTGCTCTGTTCTGCTTTGCCCCACAATTTTAGCAAGCGTAACTTATTAGCCCGTGATTTGGACGTTAAGTGAATATTAACTATTGCAGATCAGTTCGCTGTACCGTTAGCCTTTTCTTACTAATAAATATCGTCCCCAACATTTTTCAGTACTGTTATCGTACATAATATCTACAGGCATATTATTTGCCATTGCCGTCATAGCGGAATTAAGCATTGACTCTACACCTTGAGTTGTAGCTCCGGCAGGACCAGAATACACATATAGTCGAGTTACTCCAGCAGCAGTACATATCGGATCAATGATATTTTCGAATTGAACTATAAAACCTCCATGCTCTACAACTTGAACAGAAACAAGTTGTCTAGGTCCTGTCCAAACATTTTCAGCATAAGAGTTTGTTAAAAAAAACAAAGTGACTAACGCACAAACTATTGATTTTATATTCATAATGTTTTATTTCCTTAAATTAAGTAGCCAGAATTACATCACCTACATTCAATTTAGTCAATAGTTAAACAGTTTAAGTTATTGAAATAATTATAACTTTGTAATTGTTAGAGGGAAGTGAGATGATTCACTGAACAATAAAACCAATAGGGATACCCGTTATTTTGGCGTTGGTATGTCACAATCAAATCGAGGTTAAATGTCAATTTTAAGAATATTAACGGCTCCTAATGAGAAGTTAAAAATTATAGCTACAGAAGTAGAAAATATTCAATCAGTTCAAACATTAATCGATGATATGCTTGAAACTATGTACGATACAGAAAATGGAATTGGATTAGCATCAACTCAAGTCGGTAGAACGGAAGCTATTGTTGTAATCGACCTTTCGGAAAACCGAAATGAACCGTTGATATTAATTAATCCTAAAGTAGTTAATGGCGAACTCAAAGAGAAAGGATCCGAGGGATGTTTATCCGTTCCTGGATACCGCGCTGAAGTTGAACGTTTTACAAAAGTAACCGTAGAAGCACTTGATAGAAATGGTAAAAGCAGAACTATTGAAAGTGATGATTTCTTAGCTATTGTTATGCAGCATGAAATTGACCATTTAAAGGGGAAGCTTTTTATTGATTACCTTTCACCACTAAAAAAGAATGTTGCGCTTAAGAAGGTAAAGAAATACATAGAGTAACTAAGTAGAAATATAACAATAAAATTAACCGGGCTACGTATATTCAGGTATTAGTGCGTATTGAGGAAGTATGAAAGTTCTATTTATGATATGAGGTCTACTTTGTTCTGCTATTTCAGTACTTATAATAAAATAATAATATATCTCCTTATATCTCCTTATATCTCCTTATAACTCATCAATAAAAGGTTTTTTTATAAGTTGTTGATTTTGTTGTTTATACTCTGTTGTAAAGGGCTGTGATTCAATCGTTGGTTTTATTTCTAACTAGGGGGGAGGATTACATTTAAAACCAATTCTACGTTAAGTCTGCCTGCATATATTATGGGTGAAATGTGGCAGATAGGTACAATTTAACTAATCCAATAGATGCTCGATTAAGTGGCTTATTTTCTATGTGGGGCACTGATATATTTTTTGTTTTTTTAAGTGGATTCTTAATTTTTGTCGGGTTTAAGTATAAAATGGTATAATAAATTTTGTAACATGGGTTTCAAACGGAAAATACAGTTTGCTACTTTCACTGTGTTCAATACTTTCCGTTTAAGCATGTGTTATGCACTAAGTAGGTTTCTATGAATAGAATTAATATTGATGAGAAGTTCGAGTTATTTACAGAAGAGTGGACTCCCAAAATCATCGCCGAATCAAATGGTCAATTGGTTAAAATAGCCAAAGGAAACGGCGAATTAGTTTGGCACAAACATGATAATGAAGATGAATTATTTATTGTATTCAAAGGGCAGCTTACCTTACAGTTAAGAGCTGAGGATATAATACTTAACGCGGGTGAAATGTATGTTGTACCCAAAGGGGTCGAACATTGCCCCAAAGCATTAGCTGATACTCATTTTATGATGATTGAGCCTTCATCAACAGCTCATACAGGAGAAACGGTAAATGAAATTACGGTTTTATCAGAGCAGCAAGAATGGATTTAGCGTATAGCAAGTTAATTGATAAGTACAAAAAACAGTTTATTGTTTTGTTCCTCAACATTAGTAAATAATTTTTAGCCGCTTGTTAGGGCGTTAGTTTTTATTCAGTATGGTGATATATATTAATGTTCGGAGTAAATGATCTTTGGTTATTTGTAATATCAGGAATCGCCTTGAATTTAATACCTGGTCCAGATTCTTTATATATTGTAGGTCGAAGTGCCAGCCAAGGGTTTCGAGCCGGGTCATCAGCTGCCTTGGGGATAGGCGCTGGCACGTTAGTTCATATTTTAGCTGCCGCTTTTGGATTGTCTGCAATTTTAGCTACATCTGCAATGGCCTTTACAGTTCTTAAGGTAATTGGCTGTATCTATCTTTTCTATATTGGTTTTTCAATATTGCTTAGTAAAGGAAGTGATAATACAACAGAGTCTGCCAATCAGCAGAATAGCTCTTTATCTAAAATATTCTATCAAGGGTTCTTAACTAATGCTTTAAACCCTAAAGTAGCATTGTTCTTTCTTGCATTCGTACCTCAATTTATTTCTCATGATGCACCAAATAAAGCACTGGTATTTATATTTTTAGGTTTGATTTTCAATGTTAATGGTATGATTTGGTGTCATTTTTTAGCTTGGTCATCATCATCCTTTAGTGTGAAAATAAAGCATAATAAGTTAATCACCAATGCTCTTAATAAGTTGGCTGGGTGTTTATTTATAGGTTTTGGTATTAAGTTAGCCTTGAGCAAACAAAGCTAAAAAGGCTTCATACTGAAAATACAGTGGCTGTTTAAGCTTTGTTCAATATTTTAGTCAACAATATTCTTCCGTTTAAACAGCGTTAGGTATTTAATCGAGGTATGTAGTTAAAATGTACGTTGTAATTAAAATATTAGCAGTAGGTCTTTTCGCGACTGTAATAATGGATCTTTGGGCTACTTTCTCAAATAGGATCCTTAAGTTTCCTAGAACTAATTGGGCAATGGTTGGTAGATGGCTAGGACACATTCCAAACGGAACGTTTTTCCACCACTCTATTGGAAATGCGTCCGAAATCAAATATGAAAATAGTTTAGGTTGGGCGTTTCACTATGTTATTGGGATAATATATGCGACGCTATATATTGCCATGGTTGTGTGGGTCTTTGAAGGTTACGATTCATTACTAACCGCTTGGATTTTTGGTTTAGTAACTATTTTATCTCCGTGGTTTATATTGCAACCAGCTTTAGGGTTAGGAATATGTGCAGTCAGAGCACCTAAACCTAATATGGTTAGATTTCAAAATTTCGCTATACATTCAATATTTGGTATTGCTCTCTATTATGGTTGGCGGTTTATCAGTATTTTATAAGTAAATTAAGGCAGGATTATTACTGTTAGCTGATTTCGCTTCGCGATACATTTTAGTCAATTATTATTAGCTCCTTGATTGGATCATTAACTTTAAAAGGGTGAAGTATGAGTTGTGCAATAGTGGTATTGGGTTCACCTAATGACAAAGATGGAAACTTATTACCCATAGCCATTTCAAGGGCTGAAACGGCACTTACTGAGTATAAAAACAACGAGAATTACAAAGTGCTTTGTACTGGGGGATTTGGTAAGCAGTTTAATTTAACTAATATTCCACATGGACAATATTTACAAGAATTTTTAATTTCAAAAGGTGTGCCCTCATCGTCTTTTATTGAAATTGCGCTTAGTTCTTTTACTTTGCAAGATGCTACGCTATCTAAATCTATATTAGAGCAGCACTCTATTACACGTTGTATTTTAGTTACTTCAGAATTTCATATGGAACGTGCTAAATTGGTGTTTAATCAAGTTTTGCCTAATATTGATTTTGAATACTCTGAAGCGGAAACTTCAGTAAGCGAAGAGCAGTTTCAAAAGTTAATAAAGCATGAAAAAAATGCAATTAAACGGGAGCTGGCTAATTTTAATATTATTAATCAAGTCTGAAACAGAGACAGAGTAAATGTTAACAATAAGCCAATTAGACTTGTTTAGTAACGGCTTGTTGGTTTTCACATAATGGCGAATTATCACTCGTTGCTCACTACCACGTCATAAAAACAAGGATGCTCATGTTTACTAAATTAGCCTTAATTTCTTCTATTCTTTTTTCTGTTTTTTTATCCGCAAAAGAGCAATCAATACATTTAAATATTGAAAAAGTTTTAGATAAAAATATTCCTATTATTTTGGAAAAAAGCAATGCTCAAGGTATTGCTATTGCTGTTGTGCAAGGACAAACAATTATTGGCTCATACTATTATGGTGAAGCTAATCTCGAGCAGCGCAAACCTATTACACAAGAAACTTTGTTTAACGCAGGCTCTATTTCTAAAGTGGTTACAGCTTGGGGATCAATGAAGCTTGTAGCGCAAGGTAAAATTGATTTAGATATGCCAGTGAATAATTACCTTAAACGTTGGAAAATACCTAAATCTTTATTCAACACTGAAAATGTTACGCTACGTAATATTCTTTCTCATACATCTGGTTTGTCGCTAGGACCATATAGAGGGGCAAATCCAGGGCAAGTTTTACCTACATTAGTTGAATCTCTTCAAGGGGATAATACTGGAGATGGGGCGGTGAAATTAATACATGAACCGGGAACTAAATGGTCTTATTCTGGCGGTGGTTATTCTGTGGTGCAACTATTAATCGAAGATGTTTCGGGTCAAAATTTTAATAATTTTATGTTCGAAAATGTTTTATTGCCATTGGGGATGAAAGATTCGACATTCGATAATACCAGGCTTTCAGTACTTAAATTAGCAACTCCATATGATGAAAATGGTAAGGAAACTACAATGGTTTATTTTACTGAAACTGCGGCCGCAGGCTTTATCACCACAGCTTTGGATTTAGCGAGGTTCAATCAAGCGATGCTTCGAAATAATAACGGCAACTTTATTGGAACCAGTGTTTTATCGCATCAATTAATTGAGAGAATGATCAAGCCGGAGCCAAATACCAATGGCCGTTGGAGTATGAGCTATGTCGTCGATGCTGAAAATAATAGCCTTGGATTTGCTGGTTTTAACAGAGGCTGGACATCATTAACTCGTTCGGTACTTGATAAAAATATTGGCTATGTCATTTTAAATAATAGCAGTGTGGGTGGGGTCAATAATGAAATTGATAAGTTGTTATTATCTACTATCGGAAAAATCAAAGAATAAGTTCTTACAAAAAACTGCACATTAGGCGAAAGATATAGTTGGCTTTTACTGCGTCGTCGCTTATTTTAACCTACGATTTTGGGTTTCTTAATGAAGCACTAAACTTCTATCGCTAGGATATTAATATGGGCATATTATTTGAGTTTATACCTAACCTTTTTGTCGCTTTGGCTGTTGATTTTATTTTGTACGTTACTGGAGCAAGTATCTTACGGCTTGCTTCTTTAGGGTTACTGAAATATCAAATATATAGCTATGGTGAATTTAAAAAACTAAAAGGGAAACCTAACAAGGGGTGTTTTATGCCTTATATCATCGGCATTTTATTTTATGCGCTACTTATTGCATTAATTGCTTGGTATAACTAAACGAAGTATGACTAAGCAATCAGGCTGGTACGTTCTTATTGTATTAATACCATAGCCAATTGTCTCTAATTGAGTAATTTTACCAAGGATATATCATGAAAGATTTGCAAAGTTATTATTTATTAAGCTTTATTCTATTAGCTGCAATATTAGGTATATTTCTCGAAAGTGAATCAACAGGTATTAAAATACTTTGTTTAACACTATTGTTTACTACCTGTATATTTGCTTCGTTATTTCATAGTTTAAAAAGTAAAATTTCTGCAGAAAAAAGCAATGAAAAATAGATAAAGTATATGTAGTGTATGTTCAAATTCACTACGCTAAACGTTTTGACCAACAAGAGATTATCTCTTATTGAGGTAGTACCGAACTTCAAATTATGGACGATTAAAAGCAGTATGAAAT
>Ga0105356_10003144_pt1 | contig 16309 bp, 12 predicted proteins | sample GOMGulsemesocosm_3_FD_83502 | JGI IMG/M metagenome (GOLD analysis project Ga0105356, IMG submission 83502) | Methane-oxidizing microbial communities from mesocosms in the Gulf of Mexico - GOM9D Gulf of Mexico | ecosystem: Environmental > Aquatic > Marine > Cold seeps | place: Gulf of Mexico...
GGGGTTGCTATTATGTTTCAGCATTCGCGACGCCATCATAGGAGAAAGCGTTAGTGCAACAAAACCAGAGACGATCACTGCGCCTGCAAGAGTCAGAGCAAATTCAGTAATTAATTTACCCGTACGGCCTTCGGTAAAGGCAATCGGTGCAAATACGGCGGCAAGTGTCAGGGTCATTGCTACAACCGCAAAACCAATTTCTTTCATACCTTTAAAAGCTGCTTGAACGGGTTCCATGCCATTTTCGATATGACGATAGATATTTTCTAATACAACAATCGCATCATCGACCACTAAACCAATGGCCAATACTAAGGCCAGCAAGGTTAAGGTATTAACACTGAAACCAAACAGGCTCATGATGGCAAAACCACCAATTAACGATACTGGAATAGTAATTAACGGAATCAGCGTTGCGCGGGCATTACGCAAGAAGATAAAGATAACTAAAATTACCAGCATCACCGCTTCAAAGATGGTGGTTTTAACCGACTGGATTGATTTATCAATAAATACTGAGGAGTCATAAGCGATATTAACCGCAACGCCTTCCGGTAGTTTCTCGCTGATTTCTGCCAGTAACGTTTGCACGCCACTGGAAACATCTAATGGATTTGAGGTTGACTGCTTAACGACTCCAAGCGCTACTGCACTGCGTCCACTGAAGCGTGAGATCACACGTTCGGCTTCGGGGCCTATTTCAATATTTGCAACGTCGGCTAAACGCACAAGGTAGCCATTTTCATTACGCAGTATAATGTCTTCGAATTGCTTAGGTTCATTCAAATCGGTTTGAGTTAATACGGTAAACTCACGCTCGGTACTTTCAATACGGCCAGCAGGAACTTCTAGGTTCTGACTGCGTAATGCGGCTTCGATATCTTGGCTGGTAATTCGATAGGCGGCCATACGGGTACGGTCTAGCCAGATGCGCATGGCATAACGGCGTTCGCCAACAATTTCAACGCTGGCAACACCGGCAACGGTTTGCAGTGGATCGCGAACTTGGCGTTCGGCAATATCAGTCACTTGCAGTGCGCTATGACGATCACTCGAAAAGGCAATCCAGATAATGGGTTGTGCATCGGCTTCAACTTTAGCCACAATTGGTTCTTCGATATCTTCTGGTAATAGTCCGCGCACTCGGCCAACACGGTCACGAACATCACTCGCCGCAGAATCAGAATTACGATCAAGTTTAAAGGTTAGGGTGATTTGAGATTGTTCAGAGCGGCTTTTAGACGACATAAAATCAATGCCTTCAATACCGGATAAAGAATCTTCGAGAATCTGAGTGACTTGGCTTTCCATTATTTTAGCATTGGCACCAGCATAGGCTGTAGAAACCGTTACTACAGGCACGTCAATGTTGGGGTATTCTCGTACCGGCAAACCTTGATAGGCAATTATTCCGATCAAGACCACCAATATATTCATCACCGTCGCCAATACTGGGCGAGAGATGCTTAATTCAGATATTTTCATTAATGGTTACTCCTGCTCAGCTTGAGGTTTTGCAGAAGGATCATTGTTAGTACTGCCATCAACAAAAATTGGGGTGATCGGTGAGCCCGGCTGTAACTTCAGTTGGCCTGCAGTAATCACCACGTCTCCAGCATTAATACCGGTTAAAGCAATAGTGCCATTTTGGCGTTGGCCAAGCTGTACTGGCACAGGCGTCACCTTTTCATCTTTATACAGATAGACTAAAAACCCTGTGCCTTGTGGAATTAGCGCTTGCTCCGGCACCACAATGAGATCTTGCTGCTTCACCAATAATTGCACTTTTGCGAATAGACCAGGGCGTAATTTTTTATCGGTATTAGGAAGTAGGGCGCGGACTAAGATATTACGACCTTGCTCACTAATTTGCGGGCTAATCGCGGTGACGTTGCCGTTGAATGATTCCCCAGGAAAAGCTGATAGGCTAATGGACAGTGTTTGTCCTACTGCTACTTGCGGTAAATAAACTTCAGGAATGCGGAAATCAAGTTTCATACTATTGATATCGACTATTTCTAACATATCAGAACCCGCCGTGATGTAATCACCTGGGCTGAATTGGCGCAAGCCTACAATGCCGGTAAAAGGCGCACGTAACGTCATCTTTTTTAAGGTGATCTTTGCTTGCTCCAATTGCGCTTCATTAATGCGCATTTGCGCTAGCGCTGAATCTTTAGCTGTTTCTGATATAGCACCCTTTTTAAACAGTTTATTGACCCGGCGAAATTCAGCTTCGCTTAATGATACGCGAGCTTTTGCTTCGTCAACTTGGGCGCTATAAAGTGCATCATCAAAATGAATTAGGGGAGTATTTTTTTCAACGACCTTGCCTTCAGAAAAACTAATGCGATCAATGCGGCCAGTAATCTCTGGGCGCAGAATCAAAGCTTCATTGGCTTTTAAACTACCAACAGCTTCAATATAGGTCGGTATGCTTTGCTCTGTGGCATGAACCACTTCCGCAGGTAATCCTTGAGCTTGAGCCTGGAGAGGTAAATAACTGGCGATGAACAGTGTTGAAATTGCCAGCTTTGATAAAGCAGCTTTTGACAAGCTGAGTTGTGAAGAGTATCTAGTTGAACTTGTATCTGAGCTGCCTAAGTGCACAGTGCGATTGATTGTAGAAAACATAATAAGACCCGATAAAGAATGTGTAATATGCTGCTATTAGAACGGTTTTTATCATTAACAACTAGTCCCTGATTTCGGGAAGGGCTGTTGACGGATATGGAACAATAATAGTTAAAATTGCAGGTTTATTATTCGAGAGTAATTAAATGTCAGTAATACAGGCACTTTATGGCTTAATGACAGTCAGAAATGCACATTTAACTCTTAATAAGAAAGAGGGTATTGGGTTAATCATGGCTTTAATTATTTATACAGGTATAGCATTACTCGCGTTTGCCGCTAACTCATTATTGTGCAGGATGGCTTTGGTTGAAGGGGCGATAGATCCTCTGCCTTTTACCTTGATTCGTATTATCTCTGGGGCACTGCTATTAGCGCTATTGGTAAGGCCTAGTATGGGCGAAATAAGAGGCCTGAAAGACGTTCAGCAAAGTAAAATGAGCTGGCTGTCGGCACTGAGTCTATCCATTTATGCCTTTGCCTTTTCATGGGCCTATGTGGATATGGATACTGGCATGGGCGCACTCATTTTGTTTGCCAGTATTCAGATTGTATTAAATATAGTGGCGCAGTTATTGGGGGCTAAGATAAATGCGCTAACCTTACTAGGCATCTTGATTGCTTTTACTGGTTTAGTGGTTTTGCTCTTGCCTGGGCAATCTGCACCGAATTTCAGCAGTGCGGCCATTATGATGATCGCGGGTTTAGGCTGGGCTGGATTTGTTTTTTCAGGACGTAATAGTCAGCAGCCTTTAAGAGATGTTGCTATTGCCTTTCGATGGTCGTTGCTTTGGTGTGTCCCTCTGGTATTTATTATTGATTGGCAGGGTAGCAGTATCGGAGGTATTGCTCTGGCTGTTTTATCGGGCACTTTAGCATCGGGATTAGGCTATGCACTTTGGTATAAAGTGCTGCCCCAGCTCGGTTTACAAAATGCGGCGCAGGTGCAACTTGTCGTGCCGGTACTTGCCATGATTATGGGGATTATCTTCTTATCTGAGCAATTATCATTAGTTATGTTGCTGGCGAGTGCTTTGATATTGGCGGGTATTACTCTTGCGATTCGCAGTAAGAAAGTTTGAATATGCGTGATTTACTTTATTTATCCGGCTGCAGTTACTAAGATAGCCTTAAATACTCTTCTCAATAACTCTCCTCAATAGGGAAACTCTATGATTGCTATGTTAGCCAAGTTGCTAAAGGCATTAAATTCGGATTCGGCCCCAAGCCAAATTGCTCTAGCGTTCGCTTTGGCATTAATTGTCGGCCTTACTCCCTTATTCAGTTTGCATAATATATTGATACTGTTTATTGCCTGTATCGTGCGAATAAACTTTGGTGCCTTTTTGCTTGGCACTTTATTCTTCAGTGGCTTGGCTTATCTGATCGATCCTGCAGCGATTTCCCTGGGGGAGTCCTTATTGAACAATGTGAGCTATCAAACCTTGTGGACCGATCTCTATCAGAGTGACTTTTGGCGTGCGACGCGCTTTAACAATACCTTAGTTATGGGCAGTCTTATCATCGCGCTGATTGCCTTTATTCCAGTGCTACTGGTAAGCCTTTGGTTAATTTCTGCATATCGTAAAAAACTGATGGTATGGGTGGATAAACTCAAAATTACCAAGGTTTTAAAAGCCAGTAAGTTCTATAAAGTCTACCAAGCACTAGCGGAATAAGGAGAGCAAGATGAAAAGATGGATTCGCTGGTCTGGTTTAGCAGGCTTTATCGTAATTAGTGCAATATTGGTTTTAGGCTGGATTTTTGCCGCCGGCCCCATTATTAAATACAGTATTGAAACTTTTGGCAGCCAAGCGGCTAAGGCAAAAGTTGAAGTAGAAAACATTAGCTTAACTTTTGCCCCTTTTGGTATTGAAATACAAGGTCTGCAAGTCGCGAATGCTGAGAAGCCGATGGAAAATTTGGTTCAGTTTGAGCGTGCGGTCGCTGATATCGAATTATTACCTTTGCTATTAGGTAAGGGGATTATTAACGAAGTTGCTTTAACCGGCATGGCTTTTTCAACTGCCCGTAAAACCTCTGGTGCACTCGATAAAACGGAAGTATCGCCAACCGATAGTCAAGATGGCGATGCAGCAGGAGATTCTAATAAATCAACTGAGGTTGCTGAAAGTAAAACCGATACGGCGAAAGAGGGGCAAGCACTGCCGACGGCCGATGAGCTATTAGCGCGAGAGCCGCTATTAACCGAACAACGGGGTAAAGCCTTCAAACAGAGCTTTGACAGTATTAAAGCTGAATCAGATAAGGCCATCGCGGCTTTACCCGATGCTAAAGCGCTGACTTCTTATGAAGATGATTTTAATCGTATTACTTCTGGACGTTTTGACTCGATCAAAGATTTTCAGCAGCGTAAGAAAGAATTTGATGGGTTGAAAAAACGTATTCAGCAAGATAAAAAAGCCATTGATAAGGCTAAAAAAGTATTGGCTGCGGGGAAAAAAGACCTGCAAGGTCAGTGGTCTGGCTTGCAAAGTGCCCCAAGTGAAGATTTTAACAATCTAAAAGGTAAATATAAGCTTGATGCTGGTGGAGTGGCGAATCTAAGCCGATTGTTACTGGGTGATCAAGTGGGTGAGTGGTCTGAAGAAGGCTTATACTGGTATGAGAAAATACGCCCATTTTTAATCTCTGATGAAGAAGCTGCCCCTGAAGAAGCTGAATACGTTAGTCCTGAAGGGCGCTTTGTTCATTTTGCCACCGATCGTCCATTACCGGATATATTGATTCGTGAAGTGAAATTAGCGCTGCAATTAGCTACCTCAGAAACTGAGTTAGGAGATGTGGCAGTAACCGTATACGACATCACGCATCAACAAGAAGTTATCGGTCGTCCGACTCGTATTATTGCTAAGGGGAATGGTTTAAAGGATATTAAATCTTTACGTCTTAATGGCATCTTAGATCATCGTCAGTCACCCGGAAAAGATAGCTTTGATTTGAATATTCAAGGGATGATACTGAAAAATTATGATGTTGGGGCGATGGGCTTAAAGTTGAATCATAGCCAAATTGATGTAACAGGACAGGCTGAACTTATCGATGGCATCATTGCTGCTCAATCGGTTGCTCAGTTCACCCAGGCTAAATTCAGTTCAAAAGATCGAACTCAAGTGGCTGTCGAGATGTCGAAAGCCTTAGCTAAGGTTAAAAGTTTTGATATTAAAGCCAGCGCCAAAGGCGAGTTAACGTCTCCTAAAGTATCGATTAGCTCAGATCTTGATAGCCAGCTTAATTCTGCTTTTAATCAGCGTCTAAAAGAAAAGCAAAAGGAGCTGGAAAAGCAGCTTGAGAAGAAACTTAATGATAAGTTGCTATCCTATGCTGGAGGTTATAAAGATCAGCTTAAGGCAATGAACTTGGCCAATGGTTCACTGGCGGATAAGCAAAAGAAGCTGAAAAAATTAGCTAAGACTGAGTTATCTTCTTTGGAAGATCAGAAGAAGGCCGACGCTAAACGAAAAATTGAAGAAGAAAAACGTAAAGCTCAAGCGAAAGCCAAAGCAGCGGCGGATAAAAAACGTAAGCAATTAGAAAAAGAAGCGAAGGAAAGGTTTAAGAAACTGTTCTAACAGATCCGTTAGATAATGCGCCTAGACCGATATCAGTAAGCCTTGTAAACTGCTGATATTCATTGTCTAGGCGCGTATTATGTCCGTTAAAATTGAACGTTATGTTCAGCAAAATACTTCAGAAAACACGCCTGTTTTAGGCAATATTCACCCTATTTTATCGTCTATCTATCATGCTCGAGGCATTCTATCTGCCGATGAACTGCAGCATGAATTAAAAGGGTTACTGCCCTTTCATCAATTACACGACATTGAAAAAGCAGCCAGCCTTATCGCGGATGCGATTGAACGCCAAGAGCGTATTCTTATTGTTGGCGACTTTGATGCTGATGGGGCAACCAGTACAGCATTAGCGATCCGTGCTTTACGCCAATTTGGTGCCAACCAAGCTTGTTATCTGGTGCCTAATCGATTCGAATACGGCTATGGGCTAACTCCCGAAATCGTCGAAGTGGCTCATAATATGCAGCCTCAGCTATTGATTACCGTTGATAATGGCATTTCTTCAATTGCTGGAGTGAAAGCGGCGAAAGATTATGGCATGAAGGTCGTGGTGACAGATCATCATTTAGCCGCTGATGAATTACCCAATGCGGATGCAATCGTCAACCCTAACCAACCGGCGTGTCAGTTTGAATCAAAAGCAGCCTGTGGCTGTGCGGTGATCTTTTATGTGATGACAGCGGTACGCATTGAGTTAAGAAAGCGCAATTGGTTTGCCAATCGAGCTGAGCCGAATATGGCTCAATTTCTCGACTTATTAGCCCTAGCCTCAGTCGCAGACGTTGTACCTCTGGATAAAAATAATCGCATCTTAGTGGATCAAGGGTTAAAGCGAATACGAGCGGGGAAATCCATTACTGGCATTCGTGCCTTATTGAAGATAGGTGGTAAGCAAGCCCGCAATATCGTCGCCAGTGACTTAGGTTTTGCTATTGGGCCGCGCTTAAATGCAGCGGGGCGCTTAGATGATATGTCGACGGGAATTGAGTGCCTATTAACCGATAACGATGCCTTAGCTGATCAGTATGCTGAAGAGTTAAATAATCTTAATGAAGAGCGCAAAAACATAGAGCGTGAGATGCAGCAACAAGCGTTGAATTGGTTGCAATCCCAAGCGAATACGTATGCCAAGGTTGATGGTGATATCAGTGAGTTTCCGTGGGGCTTGTGTATTTACGACGCAGATTGGCACCAGGGAGTTATTGGTATCTTGGCTTCGCGGATAAAAGATAAAATGCATCGCCCAGTGATCGCCTTTGCCAACGCCGAATTGGCCGCGGGACTCAGTGCTGAGGAAGCAAGAGAGTTGCAAGAGATTAAGGGCTCCGCACGTTCTATTCCGGGTTTGCATATTCGCGATGCGTTGGATTTAATTGCTAAGCGTCGACCTGATATTTTGACCAAGTTCGGTGGCCATGCAATGGCGGCGGGTTTGAGTATTAAATTAAAGCACTATGGTGAATTCCAAACGCTACTCGACCAAGTATGCCATGAGTTATTAACTGCGGATCAGCTGGATCAGGTGATTTTTAGTGATGGAGAATTAACTGCACAAGATTTTAATTTGAATCTTGCGGCCTTGCTAAAATATGCTGGCCCTTGGGGGCAGCAATTTCCCGAGCCTATTTTTGATGGTCACTTTAATATCATTAACCAGAAAATCGTCGGTAGTAATCACTTAAAGCTCACTTTAGGTATTCCAAGCAGTCAACAATGTGTCGATGCGATCGCTTTTAATATTGACCTAGACGATTGGCCGGATGAATCCTGTCAGCAAATACGCTGTGCCTATCAACTAGATATTAATGAATTCCGTGGCAATCAAAGTGTGCAGTTAATGATTCGCCACATCGAAAAATTAAAACCTTAATAATAAAGTCACTATTCAGCAAGTTTTATAAGTCGATCAATGATAGGGTATTTATTCCACAAAACGGCATGAATACCTACGTGTAGCCTTAAGTTCGGCGTTCCCTGCCTCTCATATTTGCTCCACAATTACCCAATCATAGATCTGTTTCTGTCTTAACTTGATCTGGCTGAATAATTATAAAACAAACGTAGATGAGCGATTATGAAATATTTACAGTTAAAATGTCCGCCCCCGATTGTCATGCTAATTTCCGCTATTATTGCGAGTATTATTTCGCAGCGTGGATTGGGCTTTATTCAACAACAGGTTTTAGATATTGAAAATATCATTTGGCCGCTGATTTTTGTCTTAGCAGGGTTTGCAGTAGCTCTAGCTGGGGTAAAAGAATTTTCAGCCCATCAAACGACGGTTAATCCGCTGGATCCAAGCCAATCATCAACTCTTGTTACTTCAGGTGTTTTTCAACTTACCCGCAATCCTATGTACCTTGGTATGTTATTGGTATTAATGGGCTGGGGTGATTTATTGGATAATATCTTAGCCTATAGTGGTGCGTTAATTTTCTTTGTTTATATTTCAGCCTTTCAAATAGAGCCTGAAGAAAAGGTGATGAAGCTAAAATTCACTGAGGATTTTACCGAATACTGTCGACAAGTTCGACGCTGGCTATAAAAATTTGGCGAATTTCATTATCAGCTGATAGCTTGATTGGCTGCCAAATGTAACAACCTATTCGACATTAGGTTGATTAGCTTGGATTAAATAGGGTTGAAAGGCCTTATTTTAGCGATAAGCTGGGTTTATATTATCTAGTTCTTTCGACTTAGTTGTATATTTCCGATTGATCTTTTTAATCAATGGAATAAGCAGCCTATGCTATTAAGATTCATTAATAACCATCAGGTGATGTCGTGACAGATCTTACTCCTTACCTCAATGCTTTGGCTCGTCATGATGGTTCCGATCTTTATTTAACAACCGGCGCTCCGCCTTGCGCTAAATTTAATGGCAAAATGAAACTGTTACGTGATGAACCATTAAGGCCGAATGAAGTTGGAGATATGGCGAAGCATATAATGGACGAGGAGCAGAGAAAGTTATTTGAGCATAATTTAGAGCTTAATATTGCATTATCTCTGGCGGGTATTGGTCGTTTTAGAGTGAATATTTTCCATCAGCGTAATCAAATATCCATGGTTATTAGAAATATTAAAACAGCTATTCCCAGCTTTGAAAGTTTAAATTTACCCAATGTATTACGCGAAGCGGTCACGGCTAAGCGGGGTTTGTTATTATTGGTCGGGGCGACGGGCTCAGGTAAATCAACTTCTTTAGCGGCATTAATCGACCATCGAAATGAAACCAGTATGGGTCATATTGTGACGATAGAAGACCCAGTAGAGTTTGTACACAAGCATAAAAAATCTGTGATAAGTCAGCGTGAAGTTGGGGTGGATACTCGAAGTTTTCATGAGGCGCTGAAAAATACCTTACGCCAAGCCCCTGATGTGATTTTAATCGGTGAAATTCGTGATCAAGAAACCATGGAGCATGTATTGAATTATGCTGAAACTGGGCATCTAGTCATATCCAGTTTGCATGCCAATAATGCTAATCAAGCGATAGATCGCATCGTTAACTTCTTCCCTGATTCGCGCCGTAATCAAGTATTACAAGATTTGTCGAATAACTTAGTCTGTATTGCCTCTCAACGTTTAATACCGACTACGAATGGAGGGCGTATTCCTGCAGTTGAAATATTGCTCGGTACGCCAAGATCAAAAGAATTAATTTCCAATGGCAAGGTATTGGAATTACAAGAGGCAATGGATAAATCCCATACCTCTGGTATGCAAACGTTTGATCAGGCTTTGTTTGAGCTTGTTCGAGGGGGAAAGGTAGATATGGAAGTAGCCATTCATCATGCTGACTCGGCCAATAATTTACGTTTAAAATTAAAATTAAACCAAGGTGTTGTTAAAAAGTTGGTGAAAAATATTGAAGGGGGAAACTTGAGAGCGCATTGAATAAAATAGGGTGATTGAAATGGCTCACAATAATCAGTTGTTGTAGTGAGCCACCAATTTTTTATCTCTCGACCCCGAAGTTAAATACTAGGCAGAGAGCTTACTTCTTCAGTCGATAAATTTTGATCCTGCTCCTTAGCAGGCTCTTGGTAGTTTTTTAATAACTTGACTACATCTCCTGCTTTACGACCTTGCATCGCACAGGTTGTCATCATACCAGCCATTAGTGCACCTCCAACTCCCGCGGTCATAATATCAGAGCCTGTCATAAATAAGTTTTTGACAGGGGTGATAGGATGTAGAAATGGTTGTTTAAAGCGATCGACATAATGATCTAGTGCGAGCATTTCACCCGCGCTGGTCTTTTGATACCAGTTTGTTGAAAGCGGTGTAGAAAGTTCGAAATAATCTAACTTGTCTCGTAATTGAGGATGACGTTCAAATAACTTTTCCATTAAACGCTCAGCAAATTGAGTTTTAAAGGCTTCGTAATCATCCCCACGTTTTTGCCACTGACTGGTTTCCCACTTTTTAAACCAATCCATATTTGCTGGTGTAACGACTTCAACCGTCGATTTCCCTGGATAGCGATTTTCCCAGTCGGGATCTTTAGCGGATGGAAACGAAATATAGACTAATGGGAATTCTTCATTAGGATCTGCTTGGTACTTTTTCAGGTTATTATCGTGATCGCCATCAGGGTAGATCCACAAGTTCGTAGTACTTAGCCCAAGCTCTTCTGATGTCCCTTTAAAGCCAGCATAAATACAAAAGTGAGCAGAAGAAGGAGAAACCTTCTTTAGCCAGTTATCAACCCCTAAGCGAGACTGAACATCACTGGGCAGTAATTTCTTCACTGTATTGTAGAAGCCAGCATTACTGACGATATTATCGGCGGTAATTTCAGCCCCACAGGCCATACGCACGCCATAGGCTTTATTGTTTTTGATTAATACTTCATTCACATCCGCATAGGTGAATACTTCACCACCATTTTTCTGGATGGTGGGAATAATACTGCGCGCAATTTCTGAAGAGCCACCAACGGGGTAAGCGCCACCGGCAAGATAGTGTTTAGCGATGAGTGCGTGCATTAAGAAAGCGGCGTCAACCGGTGCTTGACCGTAGTTACCCCATTGGCCGGTTAATACTGAAATCAAGGCTTGGTTGGACGTCAATCCCTCTAAAACCACGCGGGTTGTCTGGAAGAACTCTTTTGGCACGAGTAATGGGCGTATTTTGTTATAGAGCCCAGATAGCCAGCGAGGCATGCCTTGGCCAGCAAAGAACTTCGGGGTATAGCGGCTGATATCGCGAATTAATTGAATGTACTTATCAATGACAAGCTCTTCGCCTGGAAAGCGTTCTTTCAGCATATTGGCAAAGTTTTCACGACCGGCGATAAAACTGTATTCGTCTTTACCGATAATCACTTTATCGTACTCATCTTCCATCGCTGCCCATTGTAAGCGGCCTTCACTGATGACATCGAATACGCGGCGTAAGGTTGATGGCAGGTGGACCTCACCGACATAGTGAACGCCTACGTCCCATTCGTAACCTTCACGCTCATAAGCATGGGTATAACCGCCAGCGGTATAGTGCTGTTCAAGCACGCACACTTTTTTGCCTAATAAAGAAAGGAAAGCCGCATTGGCAAGGCCGCCCATGCCGGAGCCGATGACGATAGTATCGTAATGTTTATCCGCTCGTGTCGCGCGAAAACGCTTACCTGTTTTTACTTTAACTTTCGCCATGATGCTTCCTTAAGGATTCATTTGGGGTATTTGAGTGGTTTTATGCAATTTGTTGCATATCGTTAGTGAAAGAATAACCAACATTAACGGATTATGCAAATACTTGCATAATCAAGGTATACTCATTATGTCAGAGAGAAGTAAATGAGGAAGTTTTGTGTCATTAAAGCATGCAATTATGGTGTTGTTAGAAACGGAAGCGGGTAGTGGTTATGACTTGCTGAAACGCTTTAAGCAGCGTTTAGGGTTTTTCTGGCAAGCAAGTCATCAGCAGATATATCAGCAACTGAAAGTTATGCATCAAAGTGGTTTGATTGATTGTCAGTTGGAAGTTCAGCAGGGTAAGCCTGATCGTAAAGTCTATGCAATGACAGAGGATGGTAATAAAGAACTACTAGCCTGGTTGCATGAAACGTGTAAGCCACAAAAGATTAACGATAGTTTATTGGTTAAGCTCTATGGTGGTCACTTATTGGACAAAACCGTGCTATTGGCTGAGGTTAGGCAGCATAAGTCTCAACACGAGAAGGCTTTGCTGATCATGAGGGACATAGAGCAGCAGTATAGTCAGCTAAAGGGCAAGGAACGTGATAACTTAGCCCTGCCATTTTTAACCCTGCGTCGAGGGATAATAGGGGAGCAGGCTTGGTTGGCTTGGGCTGAAGAAGTTGAAGCGTTTTTAATAGCATAAGAATAAATTAGCGAGCTGTTATTGATATTATGAAGATAGATTCTTCGGAAAGACATTCCCAATTTGATCGGTCGTACTTAGATTCAAATCAAAGCGAATTGCCTGATAAAACCTACAGGCGCAAAATTCTACAGATATTAATTGTGATGACTGCATTTTTTAGCCTATTGTTTTGTTTATTTAACTGGCAAGACTCAAGGTTAATGGCGATTTATGAATTATGCATAGGCATCTATTCTATGCTGCTATACCCATTTACGAACCAAGCAAAACGGCAAAATCAAATATCCTTATTTTTTATTATACCTCTCTATTCAATGTTTATGTTCGCATTGATGATTTCCAAAGAAGCGGAAACGGCTTTTGTCTGGATTCTTGTGATTCCGGTGTTATCGCACTTCTTATTAGGTCGATGGTATGGATTGTGGATATCGGTGGGTTATTTGCTGGCGGCTTCGTTATTAATTACAACACGAGCACTGATCTCCGAGATCACACTCGATGCTCTTGCTATGAGTAATTTAGCCTTGGCGGCAGTTGCCGTATTGGTTTTTTCTCATGTATATGAGGTGAGCCGGGTAAGAGCACATAAAAAGTTATTACGTTTAGCGACGACCGATAACTTAACCTCATTAGCCAATCGGGCACGCTTCTTGGACGTATTTGAGAGAGAAAGAAATCATGCTGCACGTAATCGCACCGAGTTATCATTATTGTTATTAGATTTAGACCACTTTAAACAGGTTAATGATCGCTTTGGCCACGATGTCGGTGACGAAGTATTGAAATATGTATCGGCAACTATCGCTCACCGACTGCGAAAAACGGACCTGGCGTGTCGATTAGGGGGAGAGGAGTTTGGTGTTTTATTACCCGGTGCTAACCTTGATCGAGCCATTGCCATTGCTGAGATAATTCGAACAAATATTGCGGATATTCCTTATACCAAGGGAGAGCAGGTTATACCGTTAACCGTTAGTATTGGTGCGGCTGAATATGGCTATGATGGTCGTGATTTAGAAAGTATGTATGCGATTGCCGATGGCCATATGTATAAAGCTAAAGCGAGTGGGCGTAATCAGGTACGTCATCGAACGGCGATGAGAAATTGTGAATTGGATCTAGCCCTGGCTGATTAGTCTGGGCTAGGTTAAATCTTTTACTACAACCAGCGCTGGGGTGTTATGTGCAGGCTGTGTTGATCATCGCTCAGCCATAGCTCGCCATCTTGAATACTGGCATTTAACACTAGGTGGCGCTGCATTAGCTGGTTAAGAGAGTTATATTGTTCGGTACTGATATGGTACACAGATAAGTTTTTAAAACCTTTTGCTTTGCTCTCTACACTCTTCCACCACATGCTTGCAGCATTATCACCGTAGCTAAAAATAATAACTTGTTTGGCTTTATGGCAAGCTTTACGAATGCGTTTTTCATCGGGCTGGCCTAAATCGATCCACAGCTCTATGTCACCAATTAGATTCTTTTGCCATAAATCTGGCACGCTATCTTCGCTTAAGCCCTTGGTGAACTGTAAGTCTTCTCGAGCGAATAGAGTGAACGCGATGGTGCGCAATATTAAGCGTTGTTCTGTTTCTGATGGGTGCTGAGCCATCGTGAGATTATGTTGCTGATAATAATCTCGGTCCATATCACTGATGGTTAGGTCTAGTTTAATAACGGTCGCTTTAATCGCCATGAGGGGCTATTTAATCTCTTTTGAATATCAGTGGTAAATGAATAACGGGAGTGTGCAGACTCTGTGTCTAAAAGGCAAAAATATAAAGCAAAAAAAACCGGGCAATGCCCGGTTTTTTATTTCTTACTGCTTAACCCCAGATTGCTCGGAAGATAAAGAAGAAGAATATCGAAAGTGCTGCACCCGCGGGTAGGGTAACCAACCAAGACATGAAGATGGCACCGATTTGGCGATAGTTCAGTGATTCACGGCCCACTGCAAGGCCAACCCCTAAGATAGCACCTACCAGTGTATGAGTGGTCGAAATAGGTAAGCCTGTACCTGATGCGACAACGACGGTTGTTGCTGCGGCTAGCGTTGCTGCGAAGCCACGGCTAGGAGTCAATTGGGTAATGCCTGTACCGACGGTGGCGATCACTCGGTGTCCATAAGTCACAAGACCCACAACGATACCAATACCACCAATCAGTAAGATCCAAGCAGGAACGGTAGCTTTAGCGGCAATCTCACCTGCGCTGCTCACAATGCTGTAGATGGCGGCTAGAGGTCCAATGGCGTTAGCGACATCGTTAGAGCCGTGAGCAAAGGCCATGGCACATGCGGTGAATACCATTAATACGGCAAATACTTTCTCAACATTGGCAAAGTGAACTTCATCATTTGTTTCAGGGTCAGCATGAACGCGATTAACAAAGAAGATACCGATAAAGGTAATGATGATACCCGCGGCAATGGACATCAATATCGATTGCTGGAAGCCAATATCAAGACCAATGTGCTTTAAACCCTTTACTAGGGTAACCATTGAAATAATGAAGCCTACTAAGAAAATATAGAAAGGAACAACTTTCTTAGACTGCTCAAATGGGTTATCGGTATCGTGAATCCAATGTTGTACTGTTTTATACAGAACAAAGGCAATACTACCGGCGAGCATTGGAGATATGATCCAGCTAGCCGCAATTGTGCCTACCTTGCCCCAAGCAACAGCTTCTACGCCGATGCCGACGGCCGCGAAACCAACAATAGCACCGACGATGGAGTGTGTAGTTGATACTGGCCAGCCCTTAATAGAGGCAACCAATAACCAGATGCCCGCTGCCAATAAGGAAGCCAACATACCGAAAACGAGTAATTCAGGAGAATCTGCCAGAGCAGAAGGATCGATGATGCCTTTTCGAATCGTAGCAGTTACTTCGCCACCGGCAAGAAAAGCACCGGCAAACTCAAATACAATAGCAATTAAAATAGCTTGTTTGATGGTGATTGCTTTAGAACCTACTGAGGTCCCCATTGCATTCGCAACATCGTTGGCACCAATACCCCATGCCATGAATAAACCAAAAATACATGCTAGGGCGATAAAAATATGCCCTTGTTCGGCTAGAAGTTCCATAACTCCTCCGTCGGATTAAAAACGCGCGAATTCTACCTTAGAGATCACTCAGTTAATAGGCTGAGTGAGTAAAAAAAAGCATAAATTAAACTTTAGCGTACGAGAGCCAAAAACAACACTTAATTAGTGGCAATAAGCCTATTAATATGTGTAGCGGACAATCTTCTTTCATTAGGCTTGTTTCAGGGTATAATTTCACCAAATTATCAGCTTTATCCATTTATTTACTTATATTTAGGGGTTGGCGTGAGCGCACTTCAGCAAGAAATAGACAAAGAAATAGAATTACATAAAAAGAAAATTGTTGAATTAGAGCAATTAAAGATTGATCAAGAAAAGAAAATCGAAGGATTTACTGAGTTTGATCAAACGATTAAGCGCTTATGCAATCAAATGGCGCTGACAGAAGCTGAGTTGTATGTCTCTCGGGGTGATCAAATCGTCGCTTGGATTCAGAATTTGGCGAGGGCAGAGCAACCTGGCCGCATCTATGAAACATTAAAGAAGCATTTTGAGAAAACGTTAAAAAAAGAAGAACGTAAAGAAGGGCGTAAAGATAAGCAGTCTTCTTTGCCTAAGCCTAAGTTAGCGGTTGGTCGTTATAAAAACCCAGCAACTCATGAAAGCATTGAAAA
>Ga0105356_10003146_pt1 | contig 16307 bp, 13 predicted proteins | sample GOMGulsemesocosm_3_FD_83502 | JGI IMG/M metagenome (GOLD analysis project Ga0105356, IMG submission 83502) | Methane-oxidizing microbial communities from mesocosms in the Gulf of Mexico - GOM9D Gulf of Mexico | ecosystem: Environmental > Aquatic > Marine > Cold seeps | place: Gulf of Mexico...
GAGACAGTATTTACATCGACTACGACCGCGACGGTGAGCCCTATACGCTAATCGATACCGCGGGTGTTCGGCGCCGTAAAAATGTGAAAGAGACAGTGGAGAAATTTTCTATCGTCAAGGCGTTAAAAGCCATCGATGACGCCAATGTGGTGATCTTGGTGCTGGATGCCACCGAGGGCATAGTCGATCAAGATTTGCACTTGCTGGGCCACGCCGTTGATTCCGGCCGAGCTCTGGTTATTGCCCTCAACAAGTGGGACGGGCTCGATGCCGATCACCGGGATTGGGTGAAAATCGAGTTGGAGCGGCGCCTACAATTTATCGACTTTGCCGTTATCCATTTTATCTCGGCGTTGCACGGCACCGGTGTAGGGCATTTGTATGAGTCTGTCGACCAAGCTTACGATTCGTCGATGAAAACGCTGCAGACCCATAAGCTCACCCAGATACTGGCAAGTGCCACCCGCGATCACGCACCGCCTATGATTAACAACCGGCGCATTAAGCTGCGCTATGCCCACGCCGGCGGTCACAATCCTCCCATTATTGTTATTCACGGCAACCAGACCAGCAAGGTGCCAGATAGCTATCAGCGTTTCTTGGAAAAAACCTTCCGCCGGGAGCTGTCACTGTCGGGAACGCCGATTCGCATCGTATTTAAGACAGGCGATAATCCCTATGGTCCCGATGAGAGCAAAATGACAAAACGCCAGGCCGATCGCAAGGCGCGCATTAAGAATCAGCGTAAAAAGGTCAAGAAAAGCTAGCGCAGCTTATGAATGTTATGGCCTGTGAGCAGCTGGTGGTTAAACCCGACTTGGACAGCGGCGACCATATCCACCAGTTTGTGCAGGCGTTTTACCAGCAATTGCTACAAGATCCGCAATTGGCACCGTTTTTTGTCGATGTCGATTTGCCCAAGCACCTACCACTTATCTGCCAGTACTGGGAAAAGCTATTGTTGGCGCAGCCCGGTTACCGTCGCCACACCATGAATATTCATCGTGCGTTAAACCGCCGCAGAGCACTGCAGGCAGCGGACTATACGCGTTGGTTAGCTATTTTTACCGGCGCACTCGAGGATGGTTTTTGCGGGGCTTATGCGGACCGGGCGAGGGCAATTGCCGCGCAGATCGCCGCCAATATGGAGCGTGCGCTCAGTCATTAACAATAACTGGGCCCAGCTTCGACACCGGTTCGGCCTGCGGGCTAAAGGGCTGGCATCTCGGTGCTTACATTCGCTATTATACCCGCTCTATTACAACTGTCCGATGGCTGCTCCGTGCTGGTGCCGCGGCTTCATTCACTGCTACTGGAACACAATATGAACGCTATAAAAATTGTTAAGGCCGCACTTGTTGTGGCGCTGCTGGGGGTTACTCAAGGCCTGTACGCTGATCCGCAGACGGTATTGATTACCGGCGCCAATCGCGGTGTTGGCCTGGCTCTAGCGGAAAAATTTAAGCAGCACGGTTATCACGTCATCGCCACTGCGCGCAAACCGGAACGGGCCGAGGCCCTCAGGGCACTAGGTGTACAAATAGAGCAGCTCGATGTGGTCAGTGCCGACAGCGTCGCCAAGTTAGCGGCGAAGCTAAAGGGGCAGTCTATTGACGTGCTGTTGAACAATGCCGGCATTGGCGGCCACAGTGCGCCAAGTTTCGCCCAACTCGACATTGAACAGTTACAGCGGGTGCTCGATGTCAATGGCCTCGGTGCGCTGCGGGTTACGCAGGCGCTGATGGCTAATATGGCGGACAGCAAGCACAAAGTGGTCGCCAATATTAGTAGTATTATGGGTAGTACAGGTCTCAATCAACGCGGTGGCGCGCTGGGCTACCGGGCCAGCAAGGCGGCCTTAAACAATTTCACCAAGTCTTTGGCTGTGGAGTACGGCAAGAGTGGTTTTGTTTTTGTGGTATTGCACCCGGGGTGGGTGCGCACCGATATGGGCACAGAGCGGGCCACTTACTCTGCCGAGGAAAGTGCCACCGGTCTGTTTGAGGTTATTGCCGGACTGGGTGCCAAGGACAACGGCCTATTCTACGACTTTCAAGGCAAGGCGCTGGCCTGGTAATGACAGCACAGGCTTTTTACGCGAGTAAGGCGCGGCCAATCACTGCACCCTGTTGGTGCCAGCAGCACTGGCTTGTAGAGGCTGTTCGATAGTGAAGGTATTGCTATTGTCGGCTTACGACGCGCAAAGCCATCGGCGCTGGAGACAGGTGTTAAGTGCGCTTTTTGATGACTATGACTGGAACCATCTAACCCTACCGCCGCGTTATTTTAGTTGGCGGCTGCGGGGCAATAGCCTGAGCTGGGCCTTTGGCCACCGAGCGCAGTTAGAGCAACACTACGACCTAGTTATCGCCACCTCCATGGTGGATTTGTCAGCGCTGCGAGGTTTTGTACCGGCACTGGCGCGTCGCCCGACACTGGTTTATTTCCACGAAAATCAATTTGCCTACCCCGTTACTGAGCGCCAGCATTCGACCCTAGAACCGCAGATACTCAATTTGTATAGCGCCTTGGCTGCCGATCGGGTGATCTTTAACAGTGACTTTAACCGCGAAACATTTTTACAGGGAGCCTCGGCGCTGTTGGCAAAAATGCCGGATCAGGTGCCCGCGGGTATTGCCGAGCAGCTGCGACAAAAAAGCGCAGTGATACCGGTGCCCATAGCCGACAGCGCTGGTGGCACAGCTGCTGATGTTATTGACCCCGCGCTGTCATTATTGTGGCGCCGACGCTGGGGAGAGAGCAGCGTGCTGAAGATTGTATGGGCGGCGCGTTGGGAGTACGACAAGGGCCCCGATGCATTACTGGCTATTTTGCAACTGTTGGAGCGTCGGGCGGTGAACTACCGTATCGCGATAGTCGGCCAACAGTTCAGGAGTAGCCCCGAGGCTTTTTCAACTATCGAACCACAATTCCCACACCGTCTGGCTCACTTTGGCTATATTGAATCGGCACAGGAATACCGGGCTTGTTTACAATCGGCGGATATGGTGTTGTCGACAGCACTGCATGAGTTTCAGGGCCTCAGTGTTATCGAGGCGATGGCCGCAGGCTGTATACCGGTGCTGCCAAATCGACAGGTCTACCCCGAGTTAGTACCCCCAGGCTATGTTTACGCCAGTAGTCCTGAAGACCCCGCCGCCGAGGCTGCCGCCGCCGTTGCGCTGATCGAGGCCTTTGTGCAACGATCGCCGCCGCTGCCGGATGTCAGTCAATTTTCTATGACTTCATTGAAACCGAGTTACCAACAGGCATTTTTGGATACGGCGGATGCTTACAGTCCGCCTTGAATTAGAGCTGTACCCGCGCACTCATTGAGCTGTAAGCGGACAGCGCTTGTTACTCTGGTGAGCGCTCAGCTGTTGCTTTGTGGGCTGCTCGGCGATAGATTAAGACGATGTCAGCGAGGTATGAGTATGTCAGCCGTCGAGTACGCCCTGTGGCGCCGTTGAAAAAGCCAGTCCATAGTACATCCTCAGTTTGTATGGTCTGCGAGACGCCTCTGGTCGCAGCTGTGCTTCGGGGCCAACAATTATTAAAATCGGCGCTATTGTGTGGCAGTCCTTTGTGCCCGGGGGCATGGCTCAGCAGGACAAAATGTCGCCGGCGATATTCGACGCCTATTTTTCATTCCAACAAAAAAATAATCAGTAGCCAGCGCGCGCGTTAAACAAGACATAGAGCGCAGAGCCCATAGAATGTCGCAGGAATCTGCCGAAGATGGAGCGCTGTTTCACGTCGCACAGCTCGACGCCAGCAATACCGATACCGTTTATTCCCAGCGGCTCCGCCGTACACATTGCACTGTCAGCGCTCCGGCGCAGGCGTTTCCGGCAACACCTGCAGCGAACTATCAAGCAGGCGCTAGCGCTGGCAAGCTACCTAGACTGGGTGCCGGAAGAAAGTATGCAGGGCTCCTGTATTTACCATACTGACAAGGGCTGTGCGCTGCCTCGGCCATTGCGATCTGATATTTGCAATGCCTATTTTTGCGATGCGGTTCGCGAGTATCAAGGCCGCTTTATTCACGCGCCAAAAGAACAGCTATTTATTATTCGCCGCGATCATGACAATTGGAATCGCTTCGATAAACCCGAGGGCAATACCGTTGTCGATACGCAGCTGCTAGCGGGCGGTGTTATCGATGTGCTGGAGTGTTAGCGTGCCCAATATGAGCGGTTCAGTTGCGTTAAGCCATAAACTAAAGCCGCTAATAATCACCTGACTGCCGACACGCGGGTGCCCGCGGCGGCACAATAACTGGCGAAAAGTGGCGGCGAACATGGCCATTCAACGGCCAAATCAGTATTATAGCGGGCACAAAAATCCTTCGACCCCACCGACAAAAAGTAGTGTTATGAAAAAAGAGCGTGTACTAACCGGTATCACCACTTCCGGCACCCCCCATCTGGGCAATTATATTGGCGCTATCAAGCCGTCGGTAGTCGCCAGTAAGAACAGTGAGCTCGACTCCTTCTTTTTTCTTGCCGACTATCACGCACTGATTAAAAATCAGGATCCCGCGCTGGTGCGCCAGTCGACTAAAGAAATTGCCGCCACCTGGCTGGCTTTGGGCCTGGATACTGACAATAGCACTTTTTATCGGCAATCCGATGTGCCAGAAATTACCGAGTTGAGCTGGATCCTCACCTGTTTGACCGCCAAGGGACTAATGAACAGGGCCCATGCCTATAAGGCGGCGGTTCAGGCCAATACCGCTGAGGGCGATGACCCGGACAAAGCCGTTACCATGGGACTGTATAGCTATCCGATACTGATGGCAGCGGATATATTGCTGTTTAACGGCAAGCAGATACCGGTTGGCAAGGACCAAATTCAGCATGTGGAGATGGCTCGCGATATTGCTCAGCGCTTCAATCATCACTATAAGGAGCTGTTTGTTCTACCGGAGGCGGTCATCAGTGGCGATGGTTCGGTGCTCAGTGGCTTGGATGGACGCAAAATGAGTAAGAGTTATAACAATACTATTCCATTGTTTTTAACTGAGAAAAAGCTGCAGAAGCATATCAACAAGATCAAGACCAACTTACTGGAGCCGGGAGAGCCTAAGAATCCAGATGATTCGACGGTTTTTCAGCTGTGGCAGGCCTTTGCTAGCAGTGAGCAAAATCAATATATGCGCGAACAGTTTGCCGCAGGTATCGCCTGGGGGCAGGCTAAAAAAGAATTGTTTGCGCTGATCAATGAGGAACTGGCACCGGCACGGGCCCGCTATGAGGCGTTGATGGCAGACGGTCAGTTTATCGAGCAGCAGCTGCAAAAAGGCGCGGAGAAAGCCAGAACACAGGCCTCATTGCTGTTGAAGCAAGTACGTCTGGCGGTTGGTATTGGTGCTATTGTTTGAACTGCGCAGTCAGCTGGTCACTAATTGAATGTAAAAAAGCCCGCAATAGCGGGCTTAATTTTTTAGAATGTTAGCTGCACATCGACAAATACTGAGCGCGGCTCGCCAATAAAGTAGCGGTCGCCGGCAAAGCTAGAGTAATCCGCGCGCTCGGCGTAGTTTTTGTCGGCCAAGTTGACAATCCGCAGACCGCCGGAGAGTCTGTCGCTGAACTGATGGCGCAGGCGCACATTAAACAACTCGTGGCCGCTGTAGCTGTGTTGATTGTTGATGTCGGTGTAGTACTTGCCCATCGAAATCCACTCCAGTTCGGCGCGGGTCGCCGCACTGATTTGCCAACCCAATTGCGCCGCACCCATGCGTCTAGGGGCGGTATCGACGTCATTGTTTTTGGTGGCGATAATAGCCTGGCCACCCGGTGCTGGAGTGGTAACATCTTTAGTATATTTGTGCCTGGCAAAGGTGCCAGACAGGGTAATGTCGACATTGCCCTCGGCACCAAAGCTGCGGTAAAGCTCGTATTCGATACCGTAGTGACGGGTTTCGCCGCTGTCGGTATTGAGGCGGTCACTGTCCTGGAAGATAACGTTGGCCTTGTCCATATAAAAGCCGCTGATACTGTAGCTAAAGTCACTAACGGTTCCACGAAGGGTTAGTTCTATACTGTCGATTTCCTCTGCGTCCAGATCTGCACTCTCTTGACCTGCCTGCAAACGATAGAGCTCAGTGGCCTGGGGGGCGCGAAATCCGTGACTGATTCTGGCTACCAAGGTGCTGTGCTCAGAAAGCTGGTGTACCATATCGGCGGCCACAGACCAGTTGTTGAAGTCGTCTTTGCGATCTTCTGGACGGCTGTAGCGACAGCCCACCGCGCCGGTAAAACCGTTAACACAAATTGAACCATCCTCGGCGCTATCACCGGCAATCATGCGATTGTCGTAGTCGTATTTAATTGTCTCGAAGCGGGCCCCTGCGGAGAGAGCGGTATTGTCGTTGAACTCAAAACTACCATCAAGAAAGACGGCGATAACCTTGGCGGTAACCTCGTAGTCATATTGTTGGCCGCTGGGAAAAGAGGAAAATCCGCCGTCCTGACTCTGCTTTAGGTAGGCGTCGGTGTATTCAATATCAAAGCCGTTAGTTAAGGTCAGCTGTGATGATATTGGGCGTACATAGGCGCTTTGCAAGCCGACACTGTGCTGACCATTCTCCTCTACCGGAGTCCCCGGCAAGAAGTGCATTAAAAATTCCATATCACTGTAGCGTGCATAGGGTGTGACAATCAGCGTGCCACCGTTGTCTAGCGAGCGTTCGATACGCGATTGCACCCTGGCCGACTGGCTGTCTCGATAGGCTTCGGGGTTAGGGTTCTCGCGCTTGCGGTGATCGTCTTTATAGGCATTGAGCCCCTCGACATAACCAGCTGTTTCCTGATTAAGATTACTTAGGTGCAGCAGCGTTTTAATCGACAAATCGCCTTCGGTACTAACATCATGGCGCAGCGACAGCTTTTGCTGATCAAAGCCGGAGTCGTCTTTGTAGCCTCCATCGCTGGTGGAGTTGATACTCAAGCGATAGCTCTGGCGCGCCAAAGTATTGCTGTGGCTGAATTTAATACGCCCGTAATCGTGGGGACCGCCCTCTAGGGATACACTGTTTTCCAGCTTGGCGCTGGGGCTGCGGCTCAATACATTGACCACACCGTGCATGGCGCCAGAACCGTGTAGGGCATTGCCCGGTCCCTTAATAACATCGATGCGTTCAGCCTGTTCGCTATTGGTGTCTAATAGTTGGTTGACGTTGCAAAATCCAGTCGGTCGCACCGGCACACCGTCTTCTGCTATATAAAAAGCACCGCAGCTACCTGCACCTGTTAGGGATGGTGAGCGTATCGCCGGCAGGCTCTCCTGACCGTTGCCGCGACTGGCCCAAACACCGGGGACTCGGGCCAGTGACTCGCTAATATGAATATGAAGAATTTGCGCCAGATCATCGGCGCTGATGACCGATAGGTTGGCCCCTAATTTGCCGATACTTTGTTGATTGCGCGAACCGGTGACCGTCAATGTTTCCAGCTCAGCGTCGGCACTGTTGACCGTGGGGCTGGCCGATAATAGCAGTGATATCACGGCAGCCAATGAGGCTCTAGTCGCCAGTGATGTTTTAGTCTTACTGTTCATAGAGAGTTCCGTTGTACTAAATGCGCTTGTAGGCGAAGCAGTGCTTATTATATCCACACTACTTTGAGTGTGATTGCCGAAGTATAACGATATTCGCAGAATAAGGGTGAATAATTCTGCGGCTGTTGAGCAGTAACAGGCTCCTGGGCTAACCGTAATGCGGTGGTGAGAACAGCGATTAGACTACGGCGTATAGTGGTGAAGCAGCGGGCTTATTGGCAGCGTAGCTGTGCCGGCCAGCAATAGGTTTAAAAGCGCCGCTGGCTGTGAGCGGCGGCAGTGGAGTGCTAGGTACTTTCGATAGCGGCGAGTTCTGTCGCCGTGGGCGGTTGGTAGTGCTCGCTGCTGTGGTGCTCGGTCAGGCGACAGTGGTGGCAGGCCAGTGCCCGGTTGCTTATTTTCGCCCAGCGTTTTCGCAGCGGTATCAGCCCCCAATAACAACGAGTATAAAAGTAATCACCCTGTTTGGTACCTTCGGTTGCCAAGTGTTTTTGGGTTAATAACATCGGCCGGGTAATATAGTTGAGAGGATTGCTACAGAACTGGCAGCGTTTTACCCGCCGTCGGTTAAGTGATAATAGTAGCAATAGTAATGGCACTGCCAGCGCCGCCGCCAGGGTGTAGCTACTGGCAGCACCTGCTATTGCAAACACTGCGGCACAGCCCACTGCGGCGATAAGTAGCGCGATGTAAATGGCAGCTAACATACCGCGCAATCGATTTGATGGTAGTGCCGTGACCTGATTGTAGGTGTTTAAGTCCATTATGCTCCGTCTAATCTAGTTCCATCGATGGGCCAATTGCCCTGTGTATTAGTTGGCCGCGGTCTGCTGCGTCGACCGGTTCACTGCAACAGTTTTAGCAGTGTCGTCTCAAAATGGCTATAGCTTATCGTGCATTTCACATTAGCGCGGCAAACAGACTAATCTAAAGCGACCGTCTTGGGATATACTTAACAGTATTAATTTCTTACCACAGCGGACAGTGCGAGTGCCAAGGCAGTCGAAACTCTCCGCCTCGCACTGTTCAATAGATATCCAAACTATGCATACTGACTCTTTAGAAGTGCTCAACCAGGTTTATGGCTACGACAGTTTCCGTGGTCAACAGGCCGCTATTATCGACTCGGTGCTGGCCGGGCAAGATACGCTGGTGCTTATGCCAACCGGGGGGGGTAAGTCGCTGTGTTATCAAATTCCCTCGCTGGTTTTAAAGGGTGTGGGCATTATTATCTCGCCGTTGATCGCGCTGATGCAAGATCAGGTTGATGCTATGCAACAGCTAGGTGTTCACGCTGCGTTTCTCAACTCGAGTTTGACCGGTCAGCAACAGAGTTTGATCGAACAGCAACTGTTGCAGGGCCAGCTGGATTTACTCTATATGGCACCAGAGCGATTGGTGTTGGCGTCGACCCAACAGTTGCTCAGCCGCTGTGATATCGCCCTATTTGCCATCGATGAGGCCCACTGTGTGTCGCAGTGGGGACATGATTTTCGCGCAGATTACCTAGGCCTCGATATACTGGCGCAACGATTTCCTGGGGTTCCGCGCATTGCACTGACCGCCACCGCCGACCAGCGCACGCGGGAGGAAATTGTTCAACGCTTGCAGTTGCAAAGTGCGCAATCTTTTATCAGTGGTTTCGATCGCCCCAATATTCGCTACGGCATCGCCAACAAAACCACGCCGAGAAAACAGCTGCAGGTTTTTTTAGAAAACAGGCGAGACGAGGCGGGAATAGTCTACTGCCTGTCCCGTAAAAAAGTTGACGATACCGCCGCTTGGCTGTGCCAATTGGGCTATACCGCGCTACCCTACCACGCCGGTCTGAGCAGCGAGGTCCGAGCTCTACATCAGCGCCGTTTCCTGCGCGAAGAGGGCGTTATTATTACCGCAACCATTGCCTTTGGTATGGGTATAGACAAACCCGATGTGCGTTTTGTCGCGCACCTAGATCTGCCCAAAAGCATCGAAGCTTATTATCAGGAGACCGGACGCGCCGGTCGCGATGGCCTGCCGGCGGAGGCTTGGATGGTCTACGGCCTGCAGGATGTTATTCGCTTACAGCAAATGCAAGCTGGCTCCGAGGCTTCAGAGCAGTTCAAAATGAGTGAGCGGCACAAGCTCAACGCGATGTTGGGACTGTGTGAAACCACCGGCTGCCGGCGCAAGATGCTGCTCAGCTATTTTGCCGACGAGGCCTCCGATCACTGTGGCAACTGCGATAATTGCCAGATTCCCCCCGAGACTTGGGATGCCTCGGAGGCGGCGCAAAAGGCGCTGTCATGTATTTATCGCACCGGGCAGAAGTTTGGTGTGGTCCATATTATCGATGTGTTGTTGGGTCGAGATACCGCCAAGGTCGCCCAGTTTAGCCACAGTAGCTTGAGTACTTTTGGCATTGGCGCCGGGGTCGGAGAGGGGCAGTGGCGCTCGGTTATTCGCCAGTTGGTGGTGCGCGGCTTGTTGCAGGTCGATGTCGACGGCTACGGTGGTTTGAAGTTAACGGCGCAGTGCCGGCCGGTGTTGCGCGGCGAACAATCACTACTGCTGCGCAAAGATTTAGCCGTCGCCGGCAAGAGTACCAAGGGCGCTAAATCAAGTAGACGCAGAACAGCGGTAGCCCCAGAGCACGAGCAACTGTGGGCGGACCTGCGCGACTGTCGCAAGCGCCTAGCTACGGATTTTAATGTGCCGCCCTATGTTATTTTTCACGATGCCACACTACAGGAAATGATCGAGCGCAGGCCGATGTCACGTATGGATTTGCTGACTATCACTGGGGTCGGCCAAAGTAAGTTGGACAAGTACGGTGCCGACTTTATCGATGTCATTTGCAGCCATGCGGAGGCAGGGCTCTAGGTGTGGCTGCGCCGGCGGGGGAGCCGTCATGATGATTGAGCAGGGCCGGAAAGAAACTGCGAAACTGAACACTATGCCGCCCTTTTTTAATTACCGCATCAAGCGTCAGCGCCGTAAAAGCCTAGCCCTACACGTACTGGCTGACGGATCGGTGGAAGTGCGAGCGCCTAAATGGCTGTCTCGATCGGTGATTGTCAGCTTCGTGGAGGACCGGGTCGACTGGGTGCTGCAGCAGCGCCAAGAACGCTTGTTAAAGCAACAGTTGCAGCCGGTGTACAGCAATGGCCAGGGCCACTACTTTTTGGGTCAACGGTATCGGCTAACCGTAACTCAGGGGGCCGCGGGGGCGGGATTCAACGCTGGGGTATTAACGGTGACCGTGCGGGACCCTGACAATGCGCAAATGGTGCAAAAATCTCTCGAATTGTGGTATCGCCAACAGGCCTACGCCGTTTATGAAGAGCGTTTATTTGCCTGTTTTGAATCCTTTCCAGATTGGTTTCAAGACCGCTATGCAATGCCTGACTTTACCGTGCGCAAGATGCGTAGGCGCTGGGGTAGTTGTTCCAGCACCGGTCAAGTAACATTAAACCTCAGCTTGATAAAAATGCCACAAGATTGTATCGACTACGTTGTTGTCCACGAATTATGCCATCTGCATGCCTTCCATCACGGCGCTGACTTTTATCAATTGTTGGGCGCGGTAATGCCCAGCTGGAAAGAGCGAGAGGCACTAATAGAACGTATTGACTAGCTACGTTAAAGTGCCGTCAGTAGCGGGTTTAAATGCGGCAGTACGTTGTCCAGTATCTGTTGCTGGGCAGCGGCGGTGGGATGAATACCATCCCCTTGCATCAGTTCCGGGTAGATGGCGATCTTATCGAGTAGAAACGGCACCAGCGCAGTCTGGTTGCGGTTGGCTACATCAACAAAGCTGTTGTAAAACATCTGTGTGTAGTGTTTGCCGTAATTAGGCGGAATACGCATGCCCGCAACCACGATGGTGGCCTGCGCGCGATGGCACAGCGCCACTAGTTGCTGCAGGTTGTAGCGCAGTGTTTTGATCGGGTAGCCGCGCAGGGCATCATTACCACCCAATTCAATAATTACGATATTGGGCCGATGCTGAGCTAACAGCTTGGGTAATCTCGCCAGAGCGCCGCCGGTTGTTTCACCGCTGATACTGGCGTTGACAATGGCTACCGGCCGCTGGCGGCTAACGGCATTACCGGGTTGTAACAAATGTTGTTGCAACAAGCTTACCCAACCGCTGTCGCGCTTGATACCATAGGCGGCACTGATACTATCGCCCAGTACCATCACCGTCGGTGCCGAAGAAGGTGCTATTAGGCTGGGGTCTGTGTCACTATATACTGCCTGTGTGCATAATAGCAGGCCGATAGGAGCTAGGCGACGCAGCAAGCAGCGGATATTTATGATAGCGCCAGCAAGGACCGCCCGCTTTGTGGCAGGCACTTTGTTGGCACTGGCGCCATCGGCAATGCGCTTGGCGCTTGGCAATGTGTGTTGTCGTGCAGCGCTGCGTTCGGTAATTTTACCTTCAAAAAACATAGACTAACCATCATGATAAAAACGAATAACGTCGAAAAAACCGTCAGCACCTCGGAAGGTGAGCTGTGTATATTGAAAGGGATTGATCTGGAAATCAAGGCCGGGGAAACGCTGGCGATCGTTGGCTCCTCTGGTTCCGGAAAATCGACTCTATTGGGTCTACTGGCGGGCCTCGATGTGCCTAGCAGTGGCACTATCAAATTAGGTGATTATGATATTACCGCCCTCAGCGAAGATCAACGGGCCACCGTGCGAGCCGAGATGGTGGGTTTTGTATTTCAGTCCTTCCAGTTGCTACCAAGCCTGACTGCGCTGGAAAATGTGATGCTACCGGCGGAAATTAATGGTGTCGCCGACGCCCGTAATTTGGCGGAACAGTATTTAACCCGGGTCGGTCTCGATCACCGATTTAAGCACTATCCGCGGCAGCTGTCCGGGGGCGAGCAGCAGCGGGTGGCCATCGCCCGAGCCTTTGCCTGCCAGCCTAAGATTTTATTTGCCGATGAACCTACCGGGAATCTCGATACTAAGACCGGCGCCCATGTGATCGATTTATTGTTCGATTTAAACATGGAGGAGGGTGCGACCCTAGTATTGGTCACCCACGAGCAGCGTTTGGCACAGCGCTGCTCTCGCAGTATTACTCTGGAGTCCGGCGCCATTGTCAGTGATGTTAAGCGGGCCACTGAGGTGACACCGGCCCAGACCGCGCTAAGTAGTGCCGGAGCGCAGCAATAATGTTTGGGCTGCGCCTACTGTGGCGCGATTGGCGCGGTGGCGAGCTGGGTATTTTGACTGCCTCCATCGTAATAGCGGTCACTATTGTCACTGCTATCTCGCTGTTTTCCAGCCGGTTGCAGCAGAGCATTGTCGCCGAGAGCAGTTTTTTCCTGGCCGCCGACAAGGTCCTGCGCAGTGCCGGTCCGGTGGATCCCGCCTGGCTAGAGCGGGCTAAAGAGGAGGGGCTGCGACAGGGGCAGGTACTCAATTTCCAATCCATGGTGATGGCCGGTAGCACCGGTGCCGATGGTGAGTTTATTCCCGAACAGATGCAATTCACCTCAGTCAAGGCCGCCAGCGACAGCTATCCGCTGCTCGGTGAACTAGAGGTGAGCGACAGGGCCTTTGGTGTGTCCGAGAAGGTGTCTGGCGGGCCTGAGCCCGGGCAGATCTGGCTGGATTCAAGACTGGTGCCACTGCTTGATATCGCCTTGGGTGACCGAGTTCAAGTTGGTGCCAAAGCGCTGGTGGCCAGTCGAGTATTGGTCAACGAGCCGGATAAGGCCGGTGGATTCTCCAGTTTTGGGCCCCGGGTATTGATGAATATTGCCGATATTCCCGCCACTGAAATCTTACAGCCGGGCAGTCGGGTGGAGTACCGCTATCTTTTTGCCGGGGCGCCGGCAAGCCTAGAGCGCTTTGGCGCTTGGCTCAGCCCGCAGATGCAGGCGGGTCAGCGCTGGTTGGGGCTCGATGACATTCAGCCACAGATATCTAAGTCGATCGCCCGGGCGGAACAGTTTTTGCTGTTGGCCGGTGCGCTGGGGGTTGGTCTGGCCGGTATCGCTATTGCCCTGGCGGCGCGGCGCTACAGCGAACGGCATTTCGACTACGTCGCGATGATGAAGTCCCTCGGTGCAACATCGGGCCGTATTATGTCGATGTATACCAGTAATTTACTGCTGCTGGCGGCACTGGCGACGGTGGTGGGTTGGGCTCTGGGCTGGCTTATTCAACAGGGTTTTTTCGCTATTTTGGTGGGTTTGTTTGATATCAGCGCAGCACCGGCGATGTCGCTGCGACCCTTCGTTATCGGCGCGATCACGGCCCTAGTGTGCCTGTTGGCTTTTGCGCTGCCGCCACTGCTAGCACTGCAGGGTATTTCTCCACTGCGGGTGATTCGCCGCGATATCGACAGTGGCGGCACTAGCGATATGCTCAGTTATGGTTTGGGTGTCGGTGGTATTGGTCTGTTGATGTACTGGTATAGCGGCAGTTTACAGCTGACCCTGGCCGTTTTGGCAGGGGTTGCCCTGACCTTTTTAATCGTCGGCACGCTGGCCTGGTATCTGCTTCGTGGCGGCTCGATGGTAGGCATGCAGGCCGGTAGTGTGTGGCGCCTGGCACTGGCTTCTATGCGTCGCCGGGGGTTGCAAAATGCGGTGCAAGCAGTGATATTTTCACTGGCGATTATGCTGCTACTAATGCTGGCACTGGTGCGCAGCTCGCTGATCGAGGAATGGCAAGTACAGCTACCGAAGGGCACGCCTAATCATTTTTTGATTAATGTGGCGGAACACGAAGTGGCTGCGGTTGACGCGGTGCTGAGCGAGAACGCGCTGAGCAAAGAGAAGCTATACGCCATGGTGCGTGGGCGCCTAGTGGCGGTCAATCGAATGGCGGCCCGAGAGTATGTGCAATCCCTGGGGCAGTTGCCGGAGCAAGATAGCACAGCCGGCAATCGCGGCGGGGAGCTGGACCGGGGAACCAATTTGAGTTGGTCCGAGACAATCCCTCCCGGCAATAAGTTGCTGCAGGGTCAGTGGTGGCAACCGGGGTCAGAGGCCGCTGAATTGTCGATCGAGGCCAGTATCGCAGAACGCTATGGCATTAAACTCGGTGACGAACTGACCTTCCAGATTGGCAGTGAGCAGCTGGTGGTCACCACCACCAGTATTCGAGAAGTTGATTGGGGTAGCATGCAGCCCAATTTTTTTATGATGTTGCCACCGGCTCTGCTGCGGCAATACCCCGCTACCTATATCACCAGTTTTTATCTACCGCTGGACAAAAAGTTGTTTCTCAATCAGTTTTTACGGCAATTTCCGACTATCACGGTAATAGAAATGGATGCGATGATTGTGCAAATTCGCTCGATAATCAGTCAGGTCAGCCGCGCCATCGAACTGGTTTTGGGTTTGATTATTGTCAGCGGTTTGCTGGTATTGGTGGCCAGTGTACAGGCCAGCCTCGACAGCCGCTTTCAGGAGAGCGCGATCTTGAGAACTCTGGGAGCGGGTCGAAAATTGGTACTGGGTTCTCTGGTTATCGAATTTAGTGCACTGGGTCTACTGGCGGGTTTTCTAGCGGCTATCTCGGCCGAGCTGTCGGTATTGGGGCTGCAGGAATACTTGCTCGATATGGAGTTTGTATTGCATCCTTGGGTGTGGGTTACTGGACCGCTGGTAGGGGCCGTACTTATCGGCAGCGCTGGCTATATCACCTGTCGAAAAGTTATCAACACACCACCGATCGAGGTTTTGCGAGAACTGTGACGAGTATAAATGGGAGCATGACAATAAGATGAGCGGGCATGGACGCGAGGTGAGTTGGCGAAACAATAGTATTGCACTGTTTTTTCTCCTCGCTATGCTGGTGCTGGGCTACCGGTTTTTTACCGTGCCCGGTACCCCGCAATCTGAACAGTCCCAAGCAGAACAAACACCGGTGGTGGTGCCGCCCAAACCGATGACGGTGCAGGAGAAAAAACAACGCTTTCGCAGGCTGTTGGTACCCGCCGTCGACAGTGTCTACAATCGTTTGCAGGGGCAGTATCAGCGCGCCGCGAAGTTGCTTGCCACTGACCGAGGGGCACAGACTATTGCCGCGCTGAAACAAAGCTACCGGGCTGACACCGACAGCGAACTGCTGGCCGCCTTAAAACCACACCCGCGCAGCGTGGCACTAGCTCAGGCGGCGCTGGAGAGCTCCTGGGGCACTTCCCGTTTTTTTAACGAGGCCAACAATGTATTTGGGGTCTGGTCTTTTAATTCTGGTGAGCCGAGAATTGCCGCTAGCGGTCGCCGGGGTAGTAAGACCATCTGGTTAAAAAAGTACGCCAGCATTGAGGCCTCGGTTGCAGACTATTACCGGGTGCTGGCATTGGGTCGGGCCTATCAACCTTTTAGAACACAGCGCCTGCTCAGCGACAATCCCTATGAGTTATTGACTAAGCTCGACCGCTATTCCGAAAAGGGCGCGGCCTACGGTCGCGAACTGTCTTCGGTGCTCAGTTACAATAAGTTTGCCAAATACGATGAGGTATTTTACGCCTTTGAACCGCCGGGTCTGGTCGCTAGTAAAGCGGCTGAACTGGCAGCAGAGCAGGCACAGATAGCGGCGGCGGCGAGGGTAGCTTTGAGCAGTATCTATTCTGCAGTAAGTTATGTCGATTTGGCTGCCCTAGCTCAGTCAAAGCTAGTACAGCCAAAGGTAACTCAACCCGTGTTAGCACAGGCGACGATAACTCCGGAAGCTGCGTCGATGGCAGCCATTACACAGCGGGAAGACATTGACGCGGGTGTTTTAGA
>Ga0105356_10003148_pt1 | contig 16300 bp, 12 predicted proteins | sample GOMGulsemesocosm_3_FD_83502 | JGI IMG/M metagenome (GOLD analysis project Ga0105356, IMG submission 83502) | Methane-oxidizing microbial communities from mesocosms in the Gulf of Mexico - GOM9D Gulf of Mexico | ecosystem: Environmental > Aquatic > Marine > Cold seeps | place: Gulf of Mexico...
CGCGAACAAGCGCAAATCACCCAGAAGGCCAGTCAGGCATCTGATGATATTGAATTCCGGGTTGTTGATCCTGCTCGAGTACCCTTTGAGCCTGCCGGTCCGCCGCGTATTGTTTTTATGACAGCAGTACTTGCGGCGGGCGTGATGATAGGTATTGCGGTGAGTTTGTTGTTAGCGTTACTTAAACCGGCATATTCTTCGGTGCGTATGTTGGCTCTTGGTACTGGTTTACCTGTACTAGGAACAGTGTCCCTGGTGGAAGAGCCGCAGCAGGTTAAAATTAATCGTCGTTATTTGTACCTGTTCATTGGTTGCGGCTTTTTATTACTGACCTCCTATTCAGCATTGCTGTTATTCCAGCTTTTGTTTAATGCCTGATTTGGCGCCCGTATTTAGTTGAGAGTTTTGTATGGATACAATTGAAAAAGCGCTAAGTAAACACCGTCAGGCTCAGGAAGCTGAGCTGGAACGTGATAGTGTGCCTGAGTTTTCAGAACAAACATTAAGTGATTCTGTGAACAGCATCGAGCAGGACGCAACAGAAATTGTGGCTGAAGGTTTTACAAAGTCTCCAGAAAGACATGGTGTTAGCGATGTTAAGGTCAATTTTTTGGATATTGACCTTGCTGCATTAAAGCGCCTGGGAGCAATCCTTCCCGATGACTCGAGGAGTAAAATCAAAGAAGAGTACAAGCACATTAAGCGTCCGCTTTTACAAAAGGCGATGGCAAGAATGGATGCTAGTTCTGCTGACAATCTTATTATGGTGACGAGCGCCTATTCCGGAGAGGGGAAGACTTTCAGTTCATTGAACTTAGCGCTGAGTATTGCCGTGGAGCGCGATTGTCGGGTGTTGTTAATCGATGCCGATGTTGTTAAGCCTGGCTTGGGGCGTGTCTTGGCAATGGAGGATAAACCTGGGTTGGTAGAGTATTTGAATGGTGAAGTTGAAAACCTATCAGAAATTTTGTTGACCACCAATATCCATAATTTGACGGTTTTACCCGCGGGTAAAACGCATCACCTTTCTCACGAACTGCTCGCCAGTAACTCGATGCGTGATTTAGCTAAAGAGCTGTCCAGCCGTTATCGTGATCGTATTATTATTTTTGATTCGCCACCAGTTTTGATTACCAGTGAGGCAAGGGTTCTTTCCGATGTGGTAGGGCAAATAGCATTGGTAGTGGAACAGGATAAGACCGCTCAGCAATCTGTCAAAGATGCGCTGGCGAAATTGGATACGGCAAAGGTTAGTGGTTTGATTCTTAATAAATCACACTCGCTGGGAGCGGGTTATTATGGCTATTACTACAGCGAATAAACCAATGATGGGCCGAAAGTCTGAAGTATTTAAAGTGCGTGCAATGGTTCGCTCTACAACGTTAGCAATTTTTATTCTTGGTATGCCTGCTAGCAGTGCCTTTGCTGCGGGGGACTGGAAAGTAGAGCCCTCGGTTAAGGTGGCTTCGATCTACTCTGATAATATTGATCTTGAGGCCAGCGGTAAAAGCGATCTGGTTATGGAGGTCTCTCCGAGCATCAGTGTTAGCCGGGAAGCCCGTCGTTTAAGTGTGAACCTGGATTACAGGTTACAAAATCTGGTGTATCAAGATAATAGCGACCTGAATACCAGTAATCATCAGTTGTCTGCAGGTCTGAATTCGGAAGTTCTTTTAGATACTTTATTTGTTGATTTCAACAGTTCTTTTAGCCAGCAATTAACCGATCGAAGGGCGAGTGGTTCATCAGATGGTATCAGTGGCTCGGGTAATCTGAGTGATGTGTTTTCCTATTCTATTTCACCCTATTGGCAGCAGCATTTAGGTGATATTGCTGACTTTGAATTGCGTTATACCTACGATATGGTGAGCAGTGACAGCTCTGGTGGAGACAGTGATAGTAATGGTATTTCTTTTGATATTGAGAATGGTCCAGCCACGGGACGTATAAACTGGAATGTCGACTACGATACTCAGCAAATTCGTTATGACGATGGTGGTAAAAGTGATACGGAATCAGCCGATGCGAGGGTTGGTTATCAGTTGACACGTCGTTTGAATACCTTTGTATCTGGCTCCTACGAAAATAATGATTTCTCTGGAAGTCGAGGCAGCTCCCAGCCTGATGATAGTACTGCGGGCGCAGGTTTTACTTGGACACCGTCACAAGATTTTAGCCTGACGACGCTTTACAATAAACGTTTGGATCCGCGTCCAGATGAAGATGAAACCTTTGTCAGCGGCGATGTGTTTTGGGCACCAACGGCTAGAACTGATATTAACATTGGCTACGACAACAGTTTTTTTGGTGAAACATATAGCGGTAACATCAGCCATCGGACACGCTGGACGCGGTGGAACTTCTCATACGATGAAGGTACCTCGGATTTTCGTAGTTTAGTGCTGCAGCAGAATTTTATTGCTTGCCCCGCTGGCGCAACAACGATTGCCCAGTGTCGAACTTTGGCTCCAGGTGAAGCTTTGCTGCCGGGAGAGCTGTTGCTTGGTACGAATCAAGGTTTGCTAACCACTATTAATACAAATATAACCAACGATACTTTCATCAGTAAAACAGGCCGAGCATCAGTTTCTATTGTGGGTGCACGTAATACCGTAACTTTCGCAATCACGGATACACAGCGGGAATTTGTTGCTGACAACAATACTGAGAAAGACTTATCGGTCGATATTTCTTGGCTCTATAAGTTTGCTCCACGCACTGACTCACTTATAACACTGGGACAGACACAAGAAGAGTTTGATGATGGTCAGGAAGACGAATTTATGCGATATGCCTGGCGAGTAACTCGCCAAGTTGGAAGTAGTTCGGTCTTTTATGTTGAAGCGCAAATCAGTGAGCGTGATTCTGTAGTATCAACACGTCGTTATGAGGAGAATCGTCTTACGGTCAGCTTTGAAAAGTTTTTTTGAGTAACGGCTCGATAGATTTCACCTCTTGGTTAGACGGAGCATGATGCTCAAAATACCTCAAGGATTATTGAGGTAATCAATTATGTGATTGGTGGTATAAACAACGCCTATGTATGAAGCTTTTTATAATTTATCAACCAAGCCTTTTCAGCTAAGTCCCGATCCACGCTTCTTTTTTGACAGTAGTGTACACAAACGGGCGATGTCCTATTTGCGCTATGGGTTGAGTCAGGGTGAAGGGTTTATCGTCGTTACTGGCGGCATTGGTACCGGTAAAACTACATTGGCAAGGAACCTGTTTGCGGAACTGGATCAGCAAAAAATTGTAGCTGCTCAGTTGGTTACCACAAAGCTGCAACCAGATGAACTGCTGAAAATGGTGTCCTCTTCTTTTGGCTTGCCCTACGAAGGACTTTCCAAAGCTTCGTTGTTAAAGCAGTTTGAAACCTTCCTTAAAAAATGTGACTTTCAGGATAAACGTGTTTTATTAGTGGTAGATGAAGCACAGAATCTTCCTACCGAGACAGTGGAAGAGCTGCGGATGCTTTCCAACTTTCAGACAGACAAGCGTTCCTTGATTCAGACTTTTTTGTTGGGGCAGGAGGAGTTTAGGCAGACCATTAATTCGCCAGGCATGGAGCAGTTGCGCCAACGTATTATTGCTTCTTGCCATCTGGCTCCGCTGGATAAGAAAGAAACCCGTCTTTATATTGAACACCGCTTGAAGGAGGTTGGGTGGTCATCACGTCCGGTGATCACCGATATTGCCTTTGAGTTGATACATAACTTTACCAATGGTGTGCCACGCCGTATTAACGTTTTTTGTGATCGTTTGTTACTGTACGGATATCTTGAAGAGCTGTTTGTTTTCAAACCTGAAGTGGTGAATAAGGTTGCAAAAGAACTTGCTGCGGAAGTAGCAATACCTTCAGAGCCGGTTTCGGTAGTACCTGCCGCGCCTCCGGTCACAGAGTTACCTGTAGCGTCTGAGCCTGTATCGTCAACAACATCTGTCGGCACAGGTGGAGATCAACGGATTGAACACCTGGAGCTGGTTGTAGAGTCGTTAGAGCGAACCCTGCAGGAAAAAATAGGCCAACTAAAGCAATCAATTGAGCGCCTTAAATAATAACCTGGTTAAAAACAACGTTGAGCAGATTATGTATCGATTAATTTGTATTGTGGGCGCGCGCCCAAATTTCATGAAGATAGCCCCGGTCATGGCGGCTTTAAAGCAGGAATCACCAGAGATTGATGTCAAGTTGGTTCATACCGGACAGCATTATGACGCAGCTATGAAACACCAGTTCTTTGAGCAGCTTGGTATTCCTGAGCCTGATATTGACCTGGGCGTGGGTTCGGGCAGTCATAGCGTGCAAACGGCTGAAATCATGAAACGCTTTGAGCCGGTCATGGAAGAGTTTAAAGCCGATGCCGTGTTAGTCGTGGGCGATGTGAATTCCACCATTGCCTGTGCCTTGGTGGCGGTTAAAAATCATGTGCCAGTGATCCACGTTGAGTCAGGTTTGCGCAGCGGTGATCGGGAAATGCCCGAAGAAATTAACCGCGTCTTAACAGATCAAATTTCTGCTTTGTTGTATACCACCGAGCGAACGGCAGCCGATAACTTGCAACGTGAAAACGTTGATCTATCGCGGGTTCATTTTGTTGGTAACGTCATGATCGATACCCTCAAAAAACATCTTGAGAAAGCGACGCCTATCGAGCAAACGCTGGCTGATCTGGAAAATCCGACAGCAGTGCTGGACAGCAAAGAAGGCTATGCTTTGTTAACGATGCATCGACCCTCTAATGTTGATGAAGAGTCTGTATTGGTTAGTTTGTTGGAAACCTTGAGCCAGGTGAGTCAGCAACTGCCTGTAGTGTTCCCTGTGCATCCGCGTACCCGTCAGCGTATTCAAGAGTTTGGTCTTGAAGAGAAACTAGAGGCCGCCAATATTTATTGCCTGGGTCCGTTGGGCTATATGGAGATGCTTGGCATGATGGCCAATGCCCGAATGGTACTGACTGATTCCGGTGGCATTCAGGAGGAAACTACAGCCTTGGGCGTACCTTGTATTACTCTGCGTGAAAACACCGAACGCCCTATTACGGTTGATCAAGGCACGAATACCATTGTCGGAACTGATTCTGCTGCTATTCTTAGAGAGGTTAATATCGTGCTCAACGAAGGCGGTAAAGCCGGTCGTCAGCCGGAACTCTGGGATGGACAGGCTGCGATACGCATTGCTCGCCATTTATCCAGCTGGTTTGCTGCACGATCGAACGCTTAATTGAATCGGGATACCCTCACTTTGATAACCAATGCCATGACGGTGGATGTGGAGGATTACTTCCAGGTTTCTGCTTTTGAAGATCATATCAACCGGAATAATTGGGACAATATGCCGGTGCGAGTGGACAACAATACCAATCGTATATTGGATTTGTTTGCTGAACATGACACCAAGGCCACTTTTTTTACCCTTGGTTGGGTCGCTCAACGTTACCCTGAATTGGTTAAGCGCATTTGTGATGAAGGCCATGAGTTGGCCAGCCACGGAATGTCTCATTTGCGAGTAACCACCCAAACACGCGAAGAGTTTCGTGAAGATATTGATTCGGCAAAAAAGCTGCTGGAGGATCTTTCCGGGCAACAAGTGAAAGGTTATCGAGCACCCAGCTATTCCATTGGTAAAGCCAATTTATGGGCGCATGAATAGATTGAAGAAGCAGGCTATCTCTATAGTTCCAGCGTTTATCCCGTGCATCATGATTTGTACGGTTTTCCTGAGGCGCCACGGCATATTTTTCGGTGTCGTGAAAAATTATTTGAAATTCCCATTACCACCTTGCCGGTCGGAAAGCATAATTTGCCCGTGGGCGGAGGTGGGTATTTTCGTTTGTACCCTTATAAATTTTCACAATGGGCGTTTCGCTCCATTAACGAAAATGAACAGCGCCCGGCTATTTTCTATTTCCATCCTTGGGAAATAGATCCTGACCAGCCTCGCCAGAAAGGTGCGGGTTTTAAGTCGACTTTCCGGCACTACCTCAACTTGTCTCGAATGGAACGTCGTATAACACGTTTATTAGAGGATTTTAATTGGGGGCGTATGGATCAGATTTATCTGACAGATACGGCACACCTCTAAACCTTACTTATCTTAGATAATCTATTTGTGACAACTGCCATAAAAATAAAACTGTTAGATCAGGCCAATTGCAGTCGTTGGGATGCCTACATAGATCGGGCTCCTGAGGCGACTTTTTTTCACAAATCCGACTGGCAACAAGTGCTCCAGCGTGCCTTTGGGCATCAATCACATTATTTGTATGCGGAACAGAATGGTGACGTGGTTGGTGTGTTGCCACTTGCTGAGATTAAAAGCCAGCTGTTTGGGCACTCGCTGATCTCAACACCTTTTTGCGTCTATGGCGGTCCTGTGGGCGACAATCAGGAGATTATTGATACGTTGATTGATCGCGCCTGTCAGTTAGCTGACGAATTACAGGTCGATCATCTTGAGCTGCGTAATCAAAAACGACTGCGTGAAGATTGGCCTTGCAAGGAACTCTATTACACCTTTCGTCGCGACATCAGCACCGATGAGGATGAAAACCTTAAGGCTATTCCACGCAAACAGCGGGCAGTGGTGCGTAAAGCGTTAACACTTGGTTTGAGTGCGGATATTGATGAGGATATTGCTCCATTTTTTGATGCCTATTCCACCAGTGTTAGAAATCTCGGCACACCGGTATTTTCCAAAAAGTATTTCCAAATATTGAAACAGGTGTTTCGGGGTCAATGCGATGTACTCAGTATCCGTAAAGACGGGAAAATGGTTTCCAGCGTTATGAGTTTCTACTTCCGTGATCAGGTCTTGCCCTATTACGGTGGTGGTTCGACTCTTGCCCGTACTCTGAAAGGTAATGACTTTATGTACTGGCAGTTGATGTGTCATGCCAGTGAGCGCGGTTGCAGGGTATTTGACTTTGGCCGGAGTAAAGCAGGTACGGGCCCCTTTAATTTCAAGAAAAATTGGGGTTTTGAGCCGCGACCTTTACACTATGAGTATTATTTGGTGAAAGCACGGAAAATGCCGGAATTAAATCCGACCAATCCCAAGTATGCGTTAATGATTAAGTGCTGGAAAAAACTGCCGCTAAAATTAAGTCAGTTTTTGGGTCCTTTCTTATCCAAGTACCTAGGTTAGAAGTATCTGAATTATAAGTACCTCGGATAACTATTTTCAATAAGCACGGAACTCACGGATGACTCTTGAGCTGGTAAGTGATCAACAGATTATGGAAAAACCACCCTTATTATTTTTAGCTCATCGTATTCCTTATCCCCCTAACAAGGGGGATAAGATACGTTCTTTTAACCTGTTAAAAGCACTGGCCAAGGATTATCGGATTTATCTGGGCGCCTTTGTTGATGATAAACAGGATTGGAAATATCAGCGTGAGCTCGATGACTATTGCGAGGAAGTGTTTCTGCTGGAACTTAACAGTCGGCGTAAATACGTTTCTCTCAAGGGCTTGTTAACGGGCGAAGCCCTAAGCTTGCCCTATTATCGCCAGTCTCGCATGCAGCACTGGGTTGATCAGAAAATAGAAGACCAGCAGATCGGGCGAGTATTTGTTTACTCCTCCGCCATGGCGCAATACGTTCAAGGTGAAGGCTATCAACATCTACATCGGGTGGTCGATTTTGTTGATGTCGACTCGGAAAAATGGCGCGAATACAGCGAACGCCGCATCTGGCCCATGAGCTGGCTATATCGTCGTGAAGCCAGTGAGCTGCTAGGTTATGACCGTGAATTGGCAGTCAGTTTTGATGCCAGTGTGTTTGTATCTGCCAGTGAAGCTGCGTTGTTTAAGCAGTTGGCACCAGAGTCAGAACAACGCGTTGGCCATATCAATAATGGTGTTGATTACCATTATTTTGACCCGGCAGAAACCTACCCTAATCCGTACCCTCAATCTCCGATCCTGGCTTTTACCGGTGCCATGGATTATTGGGCGAATGTCGATGCTGTCAGTTGGTTTGCACAAAAAGTATTTCCAGCCATTCAAAAAGCTATTCCTGATGCCCAGTTTTATATTGTTGGTGCGCGACCCTCCGACGCGGTCTTTAAACTAGCCAATAAAAAAGGTGTTAATGTCACGGGTTCCGTGGAAGATATCCGCCCTTATATTGCTAATGCTGACGTTATTGTGGCACCGATGCGTATCGCTCGAGGGGTGCAAAACAAGGTGTTGGAAGCGATGGCAATGGAACGACCAGTGGTCGTAACGGGTGCTGCGATGGAAGGTATTGAAAAATTACCGGGACAGAAAATCTGTGATGATGTGGATAGTTTTCTTAAATATTGTTTAAACCTGTTACAGAAAGGCGATACCGAAAGTACCGGTGTGAAAGGACGACAACGAGTATTGAAGGATTTTAGTTGGGATCAAAACCTGGTCAAACTCGAAACTTTATTAGGTGATAAAAACGCTGACGCTGTAATAGCTTCGCAAGTTGAAACTGATCCCGTCAGAGAAGCCGCTTTGTGAGTAACTTGATGGTTGATAATAACGGCGAGGTTGGAATTTTTCGTCGCCCCGTTGTTGTACTATCGGCGTTGCTGCTACTACAACTGGTGTTATTTTTCCCGACTTACCAAAGTATGGTTGAAATCTGGTGGCGTTCTGAAACCTTTGCCCATGGGTTTTTTATCCTGCCCATTAGTGCTTACCTAATCTGGAAAAAGCGCGAACAGCTAATGCTCGCTAATAGTCGGCCTGATTATCGGGTGTTGTTGTTGTTAGCCGGAATTAGCTTTTTATGGCTCATTGCTAAAGCAGTTGACGTGTTGGTGGTTGAGCAATTTGCCGTGGTGCTGATGCTGCCGTTACTGGTGTGGCTAGTTCTGGGCTTAAAACTGACTAGGCTGATTGCCTTTCCTCTCGCTTTTCTATTGTTTGCCGTACCCTTTGGGGATTTTCTTGTTTACCCCTTGATGGAATTCACCGCAGTTTTTACCGTAAATGCTGTCAGGGCCGTAGGTATTCCTGTGTTTTGGGAAGGCTTATATTTCACGCTACCGAGTGGCTCATGGTCTGTTGTCGAAGCCTGTAGTGGCTTCCGTTATATCCTGGCGTCGTTAACGTTGGGAGCGCTTTATGCCTATCTGACCTATCAAAGTTTCTGGCGGCGTAGCGGCTTTATGTTATTTGCGCTCATTGTTCCTATTGTGGCGAATGGCCTACGAGCTTTCATGATCGTTATGATTGGCCATTTCAGCGGCATGGAGCTGGCGGTTGGCGTTGATCACCTGATTTATGGTTGGGTGTGGTTCGGCATCGTTATGTTTGCCATGTTCTGGATCGGCAGTTTTTGGCAGGAAAAGTTACCTATAAAAGAAGAGATGGATAAGGTGACTGCTGAACCTGCCATACAAACAGAAAGTTTTAAACAGGTGGGTATTGCCGCTTTATGTGCTGCCGCGTTATTGCTGGCGCCTGTTCTTCTGATACAGCAAAGAAACATAGATGATGACGATGGGGAGAATATTCAATTGCCTCAGGTGGCCGGAATCTGGAAACAGAAAAACAGTGGGGAGTTGAGCGAGTGGAAACCCTACTATCAGGGAGCCTCACAGGAACTTAAAGCAACCTATATTCGTGAACTTGAGCAAGTTGGCGTGTATGTCGCCTATTTTGGCAATCAACAGCAGGGTACGGAATTAGTTAATAGTAGTCACCGACTGGTGAGCGCAGAGCAAAAGAGTTTGGGTTGGAAAGAAATCTCCCGATCAGCACGAAATATTACTGTAGTTTCTATTGATATTGATTTGAAGGAGGTGCAGATCAAATCTGATCGTCAGTCACTGTTGGTTTGGCAGTGGAAGTATTTCAATGGAACGCACGCAGATAATGATTTCTATCTTAAAGCGCTGGAAGCTTGGGCTAAATTGACCGGTCATCCCCATTATGCGGCAGCGATTATTTTGTATACTGAGCAAAATAATCTGACAAAAGCAGGTGAAACTGAAGCTGTCAGTAGACTTCAGGCAATGGCCGAGAGTTTTTTGCCTGAGTTTGAACGTGAGTTTCGTTAATGCTTAGGTTATGTAGAGGTTTGGATTGAGTTTAACGAACGATGACAGGCGACCTCTGATTGCTCACGTCATCTATCGATTGGACGTCGGAGGCCTGGAAAATGGCTTGGTTAATATTATCAACGGCTTACCTGAGGGTAAGTTTCGCCACGCGATAATTTGTCTCACGGACTACACGGATTTTCATAAAAAAATTCGCCCAGATATTGAGCTGGTTGCTTTGAATAAAAAGCCAGGTAACGATTTGGGACTGTACTGGCGATTGTTTAAAACCTTACGTAGCTTGCGCCCCGACATACTTCATACACGCAATCTAGCTGCGCTTGAAGCACAGCTTCCGGCTTGGTTGGCGGGGGTGAAGCGTAGAATTCATGGTTTACATGGATGGGATGTCAGTGCTGCCGATGCGGTTAGCAGCAAGCATCTAAAACTGTATCAGCTGATGGACTCACTGGTGCAGCGTTATATCCCACTGTCAGATGAACTGGAAAGTTTTCTGTTTGATCAGGTGTCAGTTAATCCTACGAAAAGCATAAAAATTTGTAATGGTGTTGATACTCAGCGTTTTGTTCGGAGTGTAGCCTCCCGTCGACGGGTACTGCCAGAGGGGTTTTTACCCACTAACGGATTATTGGTTGGAGCCGTGGGACGACTGGAATCGGTGAAAAATCAGCTGCTGTTGGTGGACGGATTTATTGAATTATTAACGCGTGATCCAGCGTTAAAACAAACTATACGTTTAATGTTGGTGGGCGGTGGCTCCATGCGCGAGCTCATTGAACAACGAATTAATGAAGCGGGTATTACTGAACTGGTTTGCATGACAGGTTCACGAAATGATGTTCCCGAATTGATGGCGGCACTGGATATCTTTGTTTTGCCCTCTAAAGCAGAGGGTATTTCTAATACTATTCTCGAGGCGATGGCGACAGGCCTGCCTGTTATCGCCACGGATGTGGGTGGAAACGCTCAATTGGTTGTTGATAATGAAACAGGCTTTATTATTCCCAGTGAAGCAGTATCAGCTTTGGCGGGCAGATTACAGCAGTATATAAATGACGAAGACTTACTTAAAAAGCATGCCCAAGCGGGCAGGGAACGAGCAGAAAAATCGTTCAGCCTTGAGCACATGGTGAGTCAGTATCAAACAGTTTACGAGCAGCTATTAGTGAATTGAGTTTGTGGGTGCGCTTCACAAGTTCAATCAAACGACTATCTTTAAGAAATAGATTTAAAACGACTTACTTTAAAAGGATTTCTATCCAGTATGTGCGGTATTGCAGGCATTTTCGATCTCCAGAAAAAAAGCGAGATTAACCAGCAGCTTCTTGCTGAGATGAATGATCGTCAGTTTCACCGAGGTCCTGATGAAGGTGGACTTCATTTTGAACCTGGCGTGGGACTGGCACATCGTCGCCTTTCCATTATCGATATTTCCACTGGCCAGCAGCCGCTTTTTAACCACGACGGTAGTGTCGCCATTGTTTTTAATGGCGAGGTCTATAACTTCAAGGAGCTGCGTGCCGAACTGGAGCCGTTGGGGTACAAATTTAAAACCCACTCAGATACCGAAGCTATTGTGCATGCCTGGGAAGCCTGGGGTGAAAATTGTGTGGATCGCCTGCGCGGCATGTTTGCCTTTGCGATATGGGATCGTAACAAAGAAAGCCTGTTTATCGCGCGTGATCGCATTGGTATCAAGCCGCTTTATTATACCGTGTTGCCCAATAATCAGTTGGTTTTTGGTTCAGAATTAAAAGTGCTGGCGGCTCATCCTGATCTGCCTAAAATCATCGATCATCGTGCGGTGGAAGATTATTTTGCGCTGGGTTATATCCCCGAGCCTCGCACCATTTACGAAGGTGTTTATAAACTGCCGCCGGCACATACCCTCATTTTAAAACGTGATGGCCAATTACCCGCACCGCGTGAATATTGGAAAATCCCCTTTGTGGATACCAATCAACTGGACGATGAAACTATCAAAAAGGAACTGGTTGCGCGCTTTAAGGAAGCAGTGGATATTCGCATGCTAGCCGAGGTGCCTCTGGGTGCGTTTTTATCGGGTGGTGTTGATTCCGGTGGTGTCGTAGCGATGATGGCGCAGCTCAGCAAAGAGCGAGGCGAGAGCGCCGTTAATACCTGCGCGATAGGTTTCAATGAAAAGAACTTTAATGAAACTGAATTTGCCAAGGTGGTGGCTGATCAATACCAAACCAACCACCACGAAAGCACCGTAGAACCGGATGACTTTGATCTCATTGATAAGTTGGCGCTGCTCTATGATGAGCCCTATGCCGACAGTTCGGCGATGCCCACATACAGGGTATGTGAACTGGCGAAAAAACGCGTCACAGTGGCTTTATCTGGTGATGGTGGTGATGAGTTGTTTGCCGGCTATCGTCGTTACCGCTGGCATATGAATGAAGAAAAAATCCGTGGTTTGCTGCCATTAGCGATCCGTAAACCGGTGTTTGGTTTGCTCGGTAAAATCTATCCAAAGGCTGATTGGGCACCGAAGATTTTCCGTGCCAAATCTACGTTTCAGGGCTTTGCTCGTGACTCGGTTGAAAGTTACTTTCATAGCGTCTCTCTGACCACAGATGCCCAGCGGCAGAAGTTGTTTTCAAAACAGCTCAAAGATGACATTAAGGGCTATAACGCAGTACAGGTATTCCACCATCATGCGCAACAGGCACCGACTAAAGATGCCTTATCGTTGATTCAATACATTGATATGAAAACTTACCTGCCGGGTGATATTCTGACCAAGGTGGATCGTGCCAGTATGGCGCACGCACTGGAAGTACGCGTGCCGCTGCTGGATCATAAACTGGTAGAGTGGGCGACGGCGATTCCTTCGCGACTCAAACTGAAAGGCACCAGCGGCAAAGATATTTTCAAGAAATGTCTGGAACCTCACTTGCCAGACGATATTTTGTATCGACCTAAAATGGGCTTTGGTGTGCCCTTGGGCAAGTGGTTTAGAGGCCAGTTAAAACAACGGGTTCGCGACTCACTATTGAGTGAGACTATGGCCAGTACTGGCTTGTTTGATATGGTTTATATCAAACAATTGGTGGATAACCATCAGAGTGGTCGTAATGATCATAGTGCAGCACTGTGGTCGCTGTTGATGTTTGAATCGTTCTATCGCCAGTGTGTTCTCTCAACAGATAAATATGCTATGCGTAAAGCAGGTTAGGATATTTTTGGGATGAAAAGACCTCTTATTTTATTGTTTGGTATGCCTCGCTCGGGAACTACTTGGATAGGTAAAATTTTTGATAGCCACCCGCAAATATTGTATCGGCATGAACCAGATTCGTGGGTAAAACTTACCGGTTTTCCTCTTTACGCGGATATACAACGATCTACAGATTATAATGATCATTTGATGCGTTACGCTGAACACCTTGAAGATATTCACCTGCCACAGGTAACAACCAAATTACCTCTGTTTCGCAAGGATTACTCCAGTGCTTTTCGTTTTGGTTGTTATCGGATCAGCGTGTTACTGAGTAACGTGATTAGTCGGCTTAAACCTTCTTTTGTATTACCTACGTTAAATGTGATTTCTAAACCGAAGACGGAGATTCATATTGCCTGGAAATCTATTGAGTCGTTAGGGCGCTTAGGGGTGTTAGCTCGTTGTTTGCCTGACAGCAAAAGCATACATATTGTCAGGCATCCCTGCGGCTATATTGCCTCGGTATTGAAGGGGGAGCAGGGTGAACAGTTTGTCAGTTCAGCTCGATCTAGTGAGGATTATGATCTTTTTGAACAATTATTAAAGACAGAAAATGGCCGCTTACATGCTTTAACTAAATCAGATTTAAAAAGCATGCAGCCTGTTGAGCGTTTAGCGTGGCGCTGGTTACTGGTAAACGAGAAGGCGATGCAAGATTTACATGGGATGAGTAACAGTATGATTTTGAGATACGAAGATCTGTGTGAAAACCCACTGAGGAAAAGTCAGGAGCTATTTGATTTTGCCGGACTGCAATGGAATGAGCAAACTGAAAGCTTTGTTGATAGCAGTACTCATAATAGTAAGGATGGCTATTACAGTGTTTTTAAAAACCCCAAGGAAGCAGCTAATAAGTGGCGAAGTTATTTGTCCGAAGATGAGCAGTTTTTAATTCGACAGGTCATGAACAGAAGTGAGTTATTGTCACCGTTGTACTCTGACATGCCTTAGAGGTTTGACTTGATGCGAATTTTGCATATTTTTGACCATTCGATCCCGCTACATAGCGGTTATACCTTCCGTAGTCGCAATATTCTCAATCAACAGCGCGTGCGTGGGTGGGAAACTTTCCATGTCACCAGCCCTAAACAGGGCGTTGTGGAGAGTTTAAAAGACGAGGTGGATGGCCTGATCTTTTATCGAACGCCACCTGTTTCCGGTGGCCTGAGCTCGTTACCCATTATTAATCAATTCAGCATTATCTCGGCGTTACAAAAAAGGCTGCGAGAAGTGGTTCAAGAGGTGAAGCCTGATGTGTTACATGCCCACTCACCTTCGCTGAATGGTTTGGCGGCACTCAAGGTGGCGCAAGAGTTTAATTTACCACTGGTCTATGAGGTGCGTGCCTTTTGGGAAGATGCCGCCGTGGACCATGGCACCAGCAGCGAGTGGGGTTTGCGTTATCGCTTAACCCGCGCCAGTGAAACCTATCTGCTTAAACGCGCCAGTGCTGTCACGACTATTTGTGAAGGGCTGCGTAATGAAATGATTGGACGCGGTATTGATGCTAAGAAAATCACTGTGATTCCCAATGCCGTGGATATTGAAAAATTCACCGAAGGATCGCAAGTCGATGCAGATTTGAAAACACAGTTGGGATTTGATGGCTGCAAAGTACTGGGCTTTTTAGGTTCTTTTTATGCTTATGAAGGACTGTCATTGTTGATCTCTGCTTTGCCGACCATGTTAGCCAAGGATGATAGCATTCGTGTTTTGTTGGTGGGTGGCGGGCCTCAGGATGAAAACTTGAAACAGCAAGTGGCTGATTTGCAACTTGAGGACAAAGTGGTATTTACCGGTCGCGTGCCGCATGAACAGGTACAAACCTACTATGACTTGGTGGATGTGCTGGTTTACCCACGGTTGCCGATGCGGTTAACTGAATTGGTAACCCCTTTGAAACCCTTGGAAGCCATGGCGCAAGGGAAAATTGTGGTGGCTTCTGATGTGGGTGGGCATAAGGAACTGATTAGTGACAAAAAAAATGGTTACCTGTTTGTAAGTGGTAATGAATTATCGCTGGCAGCCAAGGTGTTAGAGATTTTGAATGAGCAATCTACCTGGGCAGAAATTCGCAGCAACGGGCGGCAATTTGTTGAATCTGAACGGAGTTGGACGAATAGTGTCGCCAATTATCAAGCAGTTTATGAGAACATTATAGTGAATGTCTCTTGAATAACGATAAAGAATAAAACAATGCATCTTTTGGTTTTTACGACACTCTTTCCAAACACTATTCAGCAACGGCATGGGATTTTTGTTAAGACAAGGTTATGGCAACTCTTGTCACATGGCGATATTACTACCACTGTTATTGCCCCTGTGCCTTGGTTTCCTTTGAAGTCAAAGATTTTTGGAAAATATGGAGAATATGCTCGGGTCCCTAAACTGGAAATTGTTGATGGGGTGGAAGTCTATCATCCACGTTATTGGGTGATTCCGAAAATAGGGACCAATATCACGCCTTTTTTTTTATATTGGGCGGCAAAAAAAATGGCTCGTAAATTAGCATTTAAGCTTCAGGATGTTGCGTTGATTGATGCTCATTATTGTTACCCTGATGGAGTGGCGGCGGCAAAGCTGGCTAAAACCTTAAATAAACCTTTGGTTATTACGGCCCGTGGTTCGGATATAAATTTAATCCCCGATTATGCAAAACCTAAAAAAATGATAGCTCAGTCATTTGATATTGCTGATGGAATCATAACTGTCAGCGGGGCATTGAAAGAGCGTATCGTAGATGTTTTTAGTGTAAACCCAGAGCATATTAAGGTATTGAGAAATGGCGTTGATACAGCATTTTTCAAGCCATTAGATCGTCAAAAATGCCGTGCTGAGTTGGGAGTACACGGTGATACGTTGTTATCAGTCGGTAACCTGGTTGATATCAAAGGGCATGATCTGGCCATTAAAGCAGTCGCACAATTACGCGATGTTAATCTGTTCATTGCCGGCGATGGTCCTGATCGAGCTAAATTGAAACAGTTATGTCTACAGTTAGGCGTTCA
>Ga0105356_10003149_pt1 | contig 16298 bp, 13 predicted proteins | sample GOMGulsemesocosm_3_FD_83502 | JGI IMG/M metagenome (GOLD analysis project Ga0105356, IMG submission 83502) | Methane-oxidizing microbial communities from mesocosms in the Gulf of Mexico - GOM9D Gulf of Mexico | ecosystem: Environmental > Aquatic > Marine > Cold seeps | place: Gulf of Mexico...
ATAATAACAATACTTAGTGAGATTACCTTAAATACTACGCCCCTGATTCTCCCAATAGGGCGCACGCAAATGCTTCTTAAATATCTTACCGCTGTCCTCGCGAGGCAAACTATCGTGTACATCCAACTTCCGCGGGATTTTAAAGCGCGCTAAGCGCGGCTCCAAAAAAGTTTTAAGCTGAGTGATATCGGTACTCTGCCCCGCCTCTAACACTACGGCTGCAACAATCATCTCACCAAACTCAGCATCCGGCGCGCCAAACACAGCGCAATCCAATACTCCAGGCATTTGAATAAGCTCCGCCTCAATTTCAGAGGGAAAAATATTGGCACCTCCAGAAATAATCATCTCTTTCTTTCGGTCGCTTATAAACAGATAACCCTCGTCATCGACATAACCAATATCGCCCACAGTGGCAAAGCCACTTAGATGCTGATCCTCGAGACTGCCCTCCGCATTGGTGTAGCTAAAGCTTGCCGCTAAGGGTGAGCGAATATATATACTACCGGCCTCCCCAACCGCCATTTCTACCCGCTCATCATTGAAAATTTTAATCTCGGTACCGGGCCTGGCCCTACCGACTGAACCGGGTTTTAGCAGAGCCTCTCGAGAGCTTACTAAGGTCATAAAACCCAGTTCACTAGCGCCGTAACTCTCATTAAAAATGGGTCCAAACCACTCGATCATGGCTGCTTTTACATCGACTGGGCAAGGCGAACCCGTTGAAACGGTATAGCGAAGTGACGACACATCATATTTGTCGCGAACGGCTTGCGGTAGTTTCAGTAGTCTCACCATCATGATAGGTACTATATAAGCATGGGTAATGCCTTGTTCTTGCACCGCCGCCAAAAACTGTTCGGCGTTAAATTGCGCGGCGATAATAATGTCCACTCCATCTCCCGCCAACGCCGACAACGTTAACGTATTGGGAGCACTGTGATACATAGGCGCGGCGACAAAGAATTTGTCCCCTGGTTTTAAAAACAAAAAATTGGCTGCCAGGTCCTGATACATGCCGTAGCGATCCGGTGCATCTGGAGAACTGAGGCGCTGAATGCCCTTGGGCCTACCGGTACTCCCCGAAGTGTAGGCGAATAAGCCGCGGGTTTTCTCTGCAGCTCCCGTTACAGGTAAGATCGTTGTCAATAATTGATCAAAGTCCTCTAAACCAGGCGCTATCTCAACACTGACACCATAGCTTGCGGCAATACCCGCAGGAGTAGGTATTGCCAGTAGCGTTATCTCAGTGCCAGCAAATTCTTGTAGCAAATCACTGTGCCCTATCAATACACAGCTATTTGAGTCCTCGAGTATATGTTCGGTCTCGGTTTTAGACCCATGCCAATTCAACGCGACATAGCGTGCCCCAATAAAGCGGCAAGCTTCGATCATTTCCAAATAGGCGCTATCGTTGCGCATCAAAATCGCTACTGTATCATCAGGGCTTACCCTCTTTGCTTGCAGCACAGCGGCTCGACGTCGACAACGATCGTCAAACACTTCTCGACTTAGGCTGTGATTCTCAAAAACTAACTGGCCTGACATAACAACTCCTGTGTATAAATAGCGGGTCTTAACTTTATGCCGTCAGGCATTGCCTCGGTGTGGCCTATGCACAGCGTGAAACAAAAAATCTTTGTGAAAACACTGAAAATGAATCGTAACAGCCGATCGCTATTTTGCTACAGCAAACTAGACAGTGTCAAGATATAAAGTTTGAGCTAGGCTGCAGCGCTTATACCAATGGGAGGTATGGATATCACAAGTGAGCATACCGTATAGACTAGGGGACTATTTGGCGGCATTGACATGGTGACATTGACGATGACGCTGTAGGCGGATTAAGGACAACGGAACAAATTCACCAACCTAGGAACACTCAGCCAACAGAAGAGCCTTGCTTGAGGCTGCCCTGTCTACTCTGATTGACTTGTATGGTTGACAACTGCACTCAGGCTCAAACAAGCAACCTGGGGCTTATGCTTGGGTATTTGTAGAAAGACATCAGTGGAAACCTAACCGCCATTGCGTTAATCCCTAGGTTGTGCGCCAGGTAGCACGCATAGCATTTCATAAAGAAGATTGGCCGCTAACATCGACGTGATACCAGATGGGTCGTACGGTGGGCTGACTTCCACAAGATCGCCGCCGATGACATTCATACCACGACAGCCACGTACGATTTCGTACCCCTGAATAGAAGTTAAGCCACCCGGTTCTAAAGTGCCTGTGCCAGGAGCGAAGGCGGGATCTAAGCCATCAATATCAAAGGAAATATAGACGGGCTCACCACCCATTTGTTCACGGACTTCAGCCATCAATGGTTCTAGAGATTTATGCCAGCAATCTTCTGCTTGAACGACACGAAAACCCTGTTCACGAGGCCAGTCAAAATCGTCGGCGGCATAACCTGAATTGCGTAAGCCAATTTGCACAATGCGTTTCGCATCGACGATGCCTTCTTCCACCAGTCTTCGAAAAGGCGTGCCATGGGTAATTTTTTCACCAAACATCGTGTCGTTGACATCGGCATGCGCATCCACATGAACAACGCCAATTGGCCCATATTTTTTAGCAAGCGCACGCAAGATTGGAAGGACAATGGTATGATCGCCACCCATGGTAAAAGGGGCCGTGCCATGTTTCATGATATCGTCATAGAAGGCCTCGATGATACGCATCGATTTAAGCAAGTTGAAGGTATTGATGGGGACATCGCCAATATCAGCGACTTGCAAACTGTCAAACGGCGATATGCGTGTCCACATGTTATAGGGGCGTAGCATGCTTGATTCTTGGCGAATTTGGCGGGGGCCAAACCTGGTGCCCGATCTATTTGAACTACCAATGTCAAAAGGCACACCCACAAAGCACGCGTCCAATCCTTCGGCGGTTGCTTGTGAGGGCAAACGCATCATGGTGCCAGGACCAGCAAAACGGGGCATGTCATTGCCGCTCATTGGTTGGTTGTAATCCATTATATTTTCCTCCAAATCATGTGCTTATGCTAGGCGGTGCAAATTGGAATGGCCTTTTGCATCACCTTTTCCCACCATCTCAATCAATAAAGGGCATTTGCGCTTGCTTGCCTTGGTACGTTAGTCTTTCGGTTCTTCGTGGGTCGTGGCCCGGCTGCCTTCCAGACCAAACCCTTTAGCCATTGTCGAAAAATCGGTGGTATCAATATCAGCACCACTTTTTCAATGTTGCTATCATTTATTATAGCGGCTAATTTCACCATATCCGCTGTTTCCAAATGACAAAGATGACTTGCACTTCAACAGCACTTGCAAATTCACCAATACTAAATTGCGCTGCCCGTCGCCAGTCAAGCATATTGGCACCTAATAAGGGATTTCTAGTTTCGCGCTAACGGCGCTGCCAGGAAAGGTATACCCCAGAACTCCATGTCCTGATGTCGAGTGGAAATAACGCCTTAGGGCGTCTGTTTCATAACATAACCAGGAGCACAATCAGGGGACGGGCACTCAGTCAGGAGACAGGCCCTCAGCCAACACCGGTATTCCAGAACGGACCAACCCTGCGTTTGATTTGACAAAAACTATTCCAGGGCTTCGCATTAATTATGCGGAGAATATCCTCATTAAACCGCTATAGCACTTTTGCGGTAATACCGGAAATGACTCGCAAAAGGGTAGCCTTTTCTCATTGATCGACTATTTACAATAGCTTGATTGCACCGGTCGAACTGTCTGCTGTGACAAGCACGGCGCAACCCCCTCCTCTATTCCGCCGATACTCACACGCCTTAACATCCCCATCGGTCAGTGATTGGTAAACAGCCAACCGTTTGAAAAAGTGGTTCGTCGGCGATTTCTATCGGTGGTCTGACCGCCCGGACTGAAACCGTTATTTTTTGATGCGCCTATGGGTAGCTGCGCCTAGGATTTGGCCAAAACAAGAGAACCATGGCACAAAGATACAGAATGTGACTGCGCAGCCCAATTTTCGACTTGTTGATCAAGTGTAATACCAGTCGTATTTTGGTATTGCTAGCCCTCTTGAACAGCACCTGCTCTAATTTACTCTGGACTGATGTGTCCCTCGATTGCAGCTCAGCTTAGATTTTCTCAAGCCGGGCAGCGTTACGTCATGTTCAGAGAGCGCAGCATCTCGATTAACGCGATTGCAGCGGCGCTGAGATATCCGTCACGGCGAGTGATGATGTAGACTGGGTTTGTCAATTGTAAGCCCGCAATGTGAACAACGGCGAGCTTCTTGTTGGCAAGTTCGTCTTCAATCGCACTCGCGGGCAAAACCGCCAGACCATATCCTGCTTCCACTAACCGCTTTTGCGCGGTGACACTATCGACCGGTGTCCATTCAACATCGGTGATACCTAATACGTGGAGTTGCGCAAAGAGATTATTGGCAGAGGTTTCAGACAATTTTTCTGCGTTTGGAAAGGCGAGCCAGCGCTCCCGTGCTAACGAACGTAATGAGCTAAAATTTTTTCCTGCTTTAACATGTTCGGGTGAACAAACAATTCTCAATGGCTCACTACTAATCTCACAATTTTCGAGATCGGGGGATGAATCATTATGGTATCGCAAGCCAATTGTCATATCGCCACTGCGTACCAACTCGCTGACCTCCCTACTGTTAGCGGTTCGAAGCACTAAATCGACTTCGGGAAAAGTTGCTGAAAAGCCTTTAAGTACCGGCGTTAAACTGGCACCTGCAAGTGTACCAACAATGGCCAACGACACTGGCCCCCCCGCGCCATCTTGTAGTGCATCAATGGCGGCGTGACAGTCGCCTAGAGCTGCAAGCACTCGCTGAGCATGCGGTAACAATACGTGACCAGCTTGACTTAACACAACACCCGCAGGCACGCGTTCAAACAAGGGGGCCCCTAACTCTTCTTCCAGTAACGCAATGCGGCGACTGATCGCCGGTTGTGAACGGTTCAGCTTAGTTGCTCCGCTAGAGATACCACCAGTTTGATAAATAGCAAGAAAGGTGCGTAATGACTCGGCATCCATTGGATCTATCCATGCATAAAACGAATGATTGTAATGCAAACTATCAGTTATGCAAATGGCCACATCTCCATTATCCTAAAAGGCAATTCGACATCAGGAGTTATTCCATGACAGCACAGTCCAACGCCGCCACATTTGCCAAGCTTCACCAAGCAGCAACAGGGTTCATCATGCCAAATGCATGGGACATTGCTAGCGCGCTGATTTTTTTGGAGGCGGGCTTTCCAGCGATTGGCACCACTAGCGCGGGTATTGCCTTTTCTGTCGGTAAACAAGACTACGCCGTGGCGGACCTTCGGCTGGCTGTAACAGAAGATGAGATGTTCACCCGCATAAATGATATTTCTAACAGTGTCACTATACCCGTTAACGGCGATTTGGAAGCCGGTTTCGGCGATTCACCGGAAGCTGTTGCCAAAACTATTCGCCGGGCAATTCAGTCGGGTTTGGCTGGAGCAAACATCGAGGACAAACAAGCAATGAACCCTAATCTCTACGATAAAGTGCTTGCGGTAGAGCGTATTTGTGCCGCTAGGGAAACCATTGATGCCATGCAAAGCGAATTTGTTCTCACCGCACGTTGCGATGCAATTCAATATTCCGATAAGGGCATTGGCCAAGCGATCGATCGAAGCAACCAATATTATGAAGCTGGCGCGCACTGCCTCTTTACGCCCGGGGTATCAGACATCGATTCAATAAAAATTCTTGCTAGAGAAATTAATGGCCCACTCAATATGGTGATGGGATTGGGTACATCGGAGGGAAATGCTAACGAATGGTTGCAAGCGGGCGTGCAGCGCATCAGTTTGGGCGGCAGCGTGGCACGAGCTGCCTTAGGATTTATAAAACAGGCCGCCAATGAAATACGTGATAAAGGAACCATTTCCTTCGCGCAATCGCAAATGCCACACGCTGAGCTGAACGCTATGTTTGCGCAAGCCCAAAATAACAAAAACCGGGTATAAGCGACGTTTGGTAATCAAGGGCAATCACGGGACAGACATTCAGTCACTGATGGGAAACTACGCCTAGGATTTGGCCAAAACAAGGGAATCTTGGCACCAGGGTATACAAGCCAATTTTCAGTGTACTGATCGGGTGTGATATCTGTCGGGTATCGGTCTGACCACCACCAATAAGCCTTATCAGTTTAAATGTTGGCTTTTCAAAAAACACGTCTAGGGCATTATCTACAGTAATTTACAGCACGGTCACTATGCAGCCCTTGCCGTAGCCGGCGCGCTAAAAATTCTGCCAGAATATTGAGTGCCGCCGATACTACAATTAACAACAGCGCTCTATCAAGGCGAAACTCTTCAAACGCGGAATCGATAAAAAATCCCAGAGTGGGTATGCCGATCATGCCCAAAATGGCCGTTTCTCGCATCATTACCTCCCATCGATATAACGTAAAAGCTAGAAATTGCGCGTACAACCGCGGTAATAACTCATAAAAATAACGGCCTAAAACCGAACGTATACCGATATTACTGACATCGACACGCAGTGTTATTTCATTGCTGTAGCGCCCCATCAAGTGCGCAAGAATAGCACCGTTGTGCAAACCAATAGCCAATATACCGGGCAACAAAGACGGTCCAAAAAATATTAAGCCTAAGAATGCCAACAACATCTCAGGCAAAGAGCGCAACACCACCAGAATAATGTGCCCTGGTACTCTCGCGGCGGCGCTATTGATAAATACACTACTGACCAGCGGAAACGCCACTAATGCGACTAACATCGACAACACTAATGCCAGCTGGCTTAGCAGCAAAGTATAGGCAAGCCCTTGCGCAATTTGCTGCTGCCACAGCATCAACAACCACCCGCCAAATTGATGCCAGTGTCCTGCTGCCAAAGACGTCGGAATACTGTCTTGCACTAATTGCAACAACAACGTCATTTGAAACTCGACCGCTGGTAATGGCGGTAAGTAAATAAATGACAACAGCAGTAGCGGCCAAAAAATTATCGCTTTTGACCACCATTTAAGCGTCAGAACAAGGGCAACGATCAGAATTAGTATTGCCATAACCTCTGGATAGATCCCCATTTTCACGTAGCTCTCCAGCAAGAATCCCAGCGTTGGTAACCCGACAAAACCCAACACCACACTAGCGCGCAGAGCGCACTCCAAACGGTAGCGAAAGTAGCTGCATAAGTGCGGCCATGCCTGAGGCAGAGTGCTAAAGAGAAAACGACTTAAATGGCTGCCCGGCAAAGATTGATAAGGCTTGCGAGACGTTTCTTCAAAAATTTCGGCATATACCCGTGCAAAGGTCGCACTGTAGGGGATCGCCAGCGCCAGCAATCCTGTCAGTGCTGACAAGCCAAATATTTGTAAGATAATCAACGCCCAAAACAATTCGTGCACTGAGCGTAACAGAGCCATCACCGGCGCGATTCCCGGCAGCCGATAGCACTGTGACAACACAAAACCCAGTGCGGCTGCAATTGCTACGGCCTGCAACGCAAAGGCGATAGTGTGCGCGACAGCGGTCCATAAACCTGCGATCACAAACTGTGGGGCTAGCAACCCCGCCAGCATAGCTTGCACCTCAGTCCAGGGGAGAGTATTGGCGAATTCAATGTCAAGCCATGGCAAGCATACTAACGCACTGAGAATCACCAGCAGCGCACTGATCCACTGACGTTTAGCTGTGGTGTTAAAAACGGGAAGCTTAATGGGCAGCGAGGGACTCACAATACAATCACAGGATGGAAGCACTGTGGGATTCATGGTGACGGAACAATTGAGCCAAGTGCTGTGAATCGATGTCAGCCGCGAGACAATCAACCAAGATAGCACCATCGGCCAAACCAATAATTCTATCGCAGCAAGCCAATGCTAAATCCAGGTCGTGTAGAACAAACACGCAGGTCTCAGAACTGGAAGCGATATGCCTTAACACCTGTGGCCGCTGATATTCATCCAGCGCCGACACCGGTTCATCGCCCAAAAAAATGGGCTTGTTCTGAATCAAAGCACGCGCAATATTCACCCGCTGCTGCTGTCCACCCGACAGCTGATCCAGCGACCGAGATAGCAAATCAACAATCCCCAGAGGCTGAGCCACGGCACACACTTTCCGCCATTCGGCCGCACTCGGTTTTAACAGCTGCCGCAAACTGTAAAAAAAACTGTGTTGATCCAACGTGCCGGCGTAGATATTGTGAAATCCAGACAACACCGAGACTAAGCCCGACTCCTGCGGACACCAAGCCACCTGCACGGGGTTTAGTGAGCGCAGATGATTGAGCAATGTGGTTTTACCCACCCCGCTCTCACCAATAATGGCCACAGTTTCGCCGGGTTTGATATCGAGGTTCAGGTCGGTTAAAAGCGCTCGCCCATGCTTTCCTCGCCGAGGTTTTTTCGAGTGATAGGAGAGCGACAGGCCTTTGACTGAAAACATAACGACTACGCGTTTATTGAGCGTCTAACAACCCAATAGCCTCACCGACTTTCTCAATGGGGGCGTAGTCGGCGTTACTAGCGGGAATGAACCGGCTGCGGGGGAAGGCCTTCAGCAGCGATTCGTCGTCCATCGTCAGCAGAGCCTGGCGCACTTTTTTACTGAAATCTTCGCCAAACCGAACATCTAAATTGCCGCGCAACGTCCACTGGTAATCGGGGTAGACCGGCGTAGTCCAGATAACCTGAACTTCATTTAGATCAATTTTACCGGCGGCCAACTCGCGATCCCAAACAGCGTAATTTACCGCGCCTATATCGTAGGCACCGCTTTGCACCAAAGCGATAGTGCGGCTGTGATCCCCCGAAAAACCGACGCGCTTAAAGCTCTCGTCCGGTGGAGTTTTATAGTGGTTGCGCAAATAGAATTCTGGCATCAAACGACCCGAAGTGGAGCCCTTAGAACCAAACGTCATCGTCTTGTCGGCGAGACTCGCGGGCAACTGCTCCGCCGCCTTCAAGCCGGTTGCTGTGTTCGCAATGATGTAGGACTTAAACGATTGGTCTTCAAAACCCTGGGCAATAGCCTCACTGCCCGGAACCAAACGACGCGCTTGAACACCGGATAAACCACCGAACCAGGCCAGCTGCACTTGGTTGTTGCGAAAGGCTGCCACAGCTGCGCTATAGCTTTTCACCGGAATGTAATTAACGTCTACACCCAATTCTTTCGAGAGGTAAATAGCGACTTGATCGAAACGTTGCTTGAGTTGGGTTTCATCTTGGTCGGGGATGGCCGTGAAAGTGAAGCTTTCGGCGGCTAGAGCGAGGGTCGACAGGATAGAAATAGAGAGCGCAACAGCGCCTAACAAGAGCTTGTTCATAAAGTGCCTTAACCGTTCAATGGGGTTAAATTGATGCCTAAGTCGGCGGCGTATTTGATTGTCAGAGACAGCAAACCGATATGAGAGCTGAATCAGGCGCGCATTATGCCTTACTGGCGAGCCAGAGTCTAAGTGGAGTTTGGCTATATGGGGTATTGTGTTTTCCCGGTTTATGCTCTCGCTAACAGAACCGTACTAAAGAACGCTAGTTATCGCCTGCCTCTCCAATGGCCGCTAGCAGAAGAGAAAGCAACGGCTTACACCGCCGATAAACGCTGGTACCGTGGTGACTGTGACACCTTCTTTCTAATGAGGTCATCGTGAAGATTGGCGAATCGTCCGTTAATTCTTGGCTTTCATCAATCAAGGGGCAGATATTCAGTCAACGCCTCACACGTTGAATGTAGTATAAAAAGCCTAGTGTTAAAGGGTATCCTTTTCTCATTCCTAACGCGCCTACGGGTAACTGCGCCTGGAACTTGGCCAGAATAAGGGAAGCTTGACATAAACCTATAGAAAGTGACACGCAGCCTAATTTTCGGCGTGCAAATCTGGCGTGTTGCCTATTGGGATTTTTGTACTGCCAGCCCTCTTGTACAGCGCCGGTCCCAATTTATTTATATCAACGTAGCTGTCGTGTTTATTTCACGGTTTGAGCAACTCCCGCAACTGCAGCTGACGGCGCTGGGACAACCTCGATGGAAGCCGACAATAACATTATGAGGTTTAACTGATTTGCCGGCTACATGGTGATGTCGGTGGGAAAGAAAGCGACAAATTGTCGTGCTGGCCTTATTCGATAACTAATTTCAGTAATATCGGTAGATGTGACTGTCGTATTTGAAAAAGTGAATGGCATATCCACGTGTAAATTTATTTGGTCACCATTCGAAAATAGATCATATTTGTTTCATCTTTACCGATTTCTTCGCCAAGTTTAATACTCCCTTGGCCAATCAGTGGATAAAACGTACTTTTTATAAGAAAGGTCTCATTGCGCCCAATGTGAATAAACGTACCGTTGGTACTCGTGTCGACAAGACCGATTTGGTTGTCGCGAACCTGAATAACGCAGTGTACACGCGAGACAACGCTGCCATCGATAACTATGTCGCAGCCAGTTTTATCGCGCCCAAGCTTGATCGGCAAGCCATCCTTACTGAAGGACATCTCTTTTCCTTGGAAAAATATCTCGATATGCGTTGCAGATGAATTTACATGCCGCATAATATCAGCGTTAAAGCTTGCAATGATCGTTTTATTAGTTTCTGACATAGTTTTTACCAAGTGGCTACCTTTGCCGAATGTTGATTCGTCGTATACAGTATTGGCGACGGATTATTTTAATAGACGGTAGGCTGTCGTGACAACACATTCCGTAGAGAAATACTTGTTAAAGCAAGCTATATAAGGGTTTAACGCGATAACATATCGTGCATTGGAAAACCCAAATTCGCATCGCGAGGGAAAGTAAGGCCTATAATAACAAGCATTCGTGGGGTTCGCGGTTCAAAAACTTCCTGCGCATCCATTTTCGTCCTCGACGACAACGCCATTGCTACCGAGCCCGAAGGGATTTCTGGATTCATTGATTTAGGAAGATGAGTATAGAACATTTACCTTGCGGAATGGCCAAGCGAGACGGTGTAATGACGTCAATGATAGGATTTAGAAGACCTGAAATGACAAGGGCCGTTGGTCAATAATCAATTCGTAACCGTTTGACGCATAACTAGCCGTTGCCTGCTGCCCTATACCGCGATAAATGTACTTTTCCCGCATAATATTTTCTATCTATACTTGCCCTCGTGCTTCTAGCCATGTTTCTATGGCTGTCTCGAGAGACAATAACAAATAAAAACTTCTTATGGGGATGGTGGACATATGGATGAACTAGCCTTTGCTGATGCCACAACGCTGGCAGCCAAAATTCGTTCGAAAGAGATTAGCAGTGTTGAAATGCTGGAGCATTATGTCACGCGAATGGAGCGTCACAACCCAGAGATCAACGCCATTATTATCACTCAGCTGGATAAGGCCCGAGGCCGCGCCCAAGCTGCGGATGATGCACTGGCCCGCGGTGAATACTGGGGGCCGCTGCACGGTGTGCCCATGACGGTTAAAGAGTCTTATAACATTGAAGGTTTGCCCTCAACTTGGGGTGACCCCAGACTGAAAGACAATATTGCCACTGAAGACGCTGTGGCGTGCCAGCGTTTGCAGGGAGCAGGCGCAGTGATATTTGGCAAGACCAATGTACCTATCGCCCTGGCGGATTTCCAGAGTTACAACGAGGTCTATGGTACCACCGGCAACCCACATAATTTGGCGCACACACCCGGTGGCTCATCGGGCGGCTCGGCAGCGGCCCTAGCTGCGGGTTTAACCGGACTTGAGATGGGCTCCGATATTGGCGGCTCCATTCGTAATCCTGCTCACTATTGTGGGGTCTTTGGTCACAAGCCTACTTGGGGTATTTTGCCCCTGCGTGGCCATGCACTACCGGGTACACTGACGCCTACCGATATTTCGGTGATTGGACCGCTGGCGCGTAGCGCAGAAGATTTACGGCTAGTGATGGACGTAGTGGGTGGCGCTGATGAGTTACACCTGCCGGGTTGGACGCTGGCGCTGCCTATTCCGGAACAAAAGCCTTTAAAAGACTACCGAATTGCCGTTTGGGCAGATGATCTTATGGCCCCTGTTGACCAGAGTATTAAAGACCGGGTGCTGATGGTCGCCAAAATGGTAGAAGACGCCGGTGGCCATGTTGACTATAACGCCCGGCCAAATTTTGATATTCAACACTCACACAACCAATACACCAATCTGCTTCATTCGGCGATGTCTGCTCGCCAGCCGGAGGAGGTGTTCCAAGAGAATTGGCAGCGGCGTCAGGCGCTGCAGGCGGATGATAAGAGTGCGCAGGCAGAGGTCACCATTGCCTCAACCCTGTTTTATCGCGAGTGGCACGTGCATAACGAACACCGAACCCAATTACGCTGGGCCTGGCATGAGTTTTTCAAATCCTATGACATTCTGCTGACCCCCATGTGCGTATCGTCAGCCTTCCCTCATGACCATAACCCACAGGTGTCGCAACGGATACTTAATATCAATAATGAACCCCGCCCCTATTTTGAACAGTTATTTTGGGCAGGCCTGACCGGTGTGAGCTATTTGCCTTCAACCATTGTGCCCACGGGCCTGGATAAACAGGCTTTGCCCATTGGTGTGCAGATTGTCGGCCGCGAGATGGGTGATTTGTATACTATTGAGTTTGCCCGGAAAATTGCCGAGTTGATGCCCAGCGGGCGCGGTGGCTTTATTGCACCGGCTGCTTACGAAAATTAGCCGTAGGCAATCAAGGGACATATATGGACCCCCGGATTAAATCAACAATCTGTTGATGCCTTTAATCCAATTAACCGGTATTTAAGGTCGCCGTTAAACCACCGACGGCCTAAATGCCCAGTTCTTTTACCATTCACTCGTTTTGACCTTAATCTACAAAAATTCTGTATTGTGACTCAACGATAGCGTTAATAAAAATGGCGGCTTTGACATATATCCGGCGTCTTGATGCACCGTTACTGGTGCTGAGCCCTAATGAAATTCAAGATGACTCCCTCTCCTATACAGGCACCTCGCCTTTATGGCCTCTGTCCCTTTCAGGTTTTGAGGAAGTCGAAACCGTTTAATTCATTAACCAGCACAACCGCTGGGCAGGAACGCCTTTGTCCATTTAATTCGATCTGTTCTTGTCTGGTATTAAGGAACAAAGAACATCTTGGCATTTATTCCCCCCCTTTTGCCAATACAGCCCAAGCAATACGGGCTAGCTTATTAGCTAAAGCAACAATGACTTTGCACACAGGCTTTGTTTTGAGCAGTTTCTGCAGCCATAAACTTAGCGGATCATCTTTTCCTTCGCACCACCGTATAAGAGCTCTGGCTCCGTGATTAAGTTGTCGCCGTAAGGTTCGGTTGCCTCGTTTACTAATGCCAGCCATACGAGAGACATCTCCACTGGCGTGTTGTTTAGGTGTGAGGCCTATCCATGCTGACATTTGTCGGCCATTTTTACATTGCTTGGCATCGTAAATTGAACAAATAATACCTCGACTAATCACCGGGCCTATGCCGGGTATCGTTTGCAGCCGCTTGTTGTCATCATTATTAGTGAGCGGTGACTCTGATAACGGTCGAGGTTATTCTCTGATCTAGGTAGAGTAGTTCTTCGTATAGGTGACTGATAAACTCCCGTGACATTGCGGTGAGCGAGTTTTCAGCATCTTCTAAAATTAGCGGAATGATAGAGCGAAGGGCCGCCATTTTCTTTTCTATAATGACACCGTATGCAGCCATTAAGCCACGTAATTGATTTGCCAGTGCCGTGCGTGTTTTTATCAGCCTGTCGCGTATACGTTCAAGGCTTTGTATATCTTGCTGAGTCAGTGTTTTAACCGCGACAACGGTTAATTTAGGGCGCATAGAAGCCTCGCCTATAGCGATGGCATCGTTATGATCATTTTTGTTACCCACCACTATCATGCCGCACATGGACATCTTAGGTTTCATCAGCAGCCTGTTCTCACGGAGAAAATGGGGCTACCCAATGGAAGCGGATACAGACGCTAGGCCCCTGTCTTGGTTGCTTGAATTCATGGCGGCGGGTGCTTTTAGTGAGGTGATAGATAACGTTTGTCCGCTTGCCCAGGCCGATGACGCTTTTCAACGCCAACTGGAGCCCGGGAACAAGGGTAAAATTCTTATCGACTTCAATGCGTGAGGTCGTGCCTGAAGGATCACTATGTTAACTCGGCTCATCCGATTAGCCCGTACCCGCGGCGGCCGCAACTGCGAATGCACTTTCCCATGGACTGCTGATTACGGCAGGTCGCGGTGTCTATTTCGCCTATACTCACACCCTCTACGAGGGAAGGTCTTTCACCGCAGTAACAGGCACCGATGGCCGATGAATTGACAGAAAGAGACGTGCTTGGTCCCTGTGACCCTGTTTTAGAAGACAAAGAATGAAGGCAAACTGAAGTAAATCGCGCTGGGCACGACTGCCCCCAATTCTCGCGTGGTCAACCAGTATGTCAGCGAGATAAGCCGTTGCCTCTCGCCACTGCGCTTTCGCAATGGCAGCAAATGCCTGAGCGCATAATTTGACTAAATCTCCGGCTGGCCCCCTCGCCTCAGTGATCAGCCTTGCAATAGCGTCGCTGTTACCTGCAAAGGCATGCGCCACAGCCCCGTGAACATCGGCAAATGCCATACCCGGTTTAGGGAAATGCCCTAACGCAAATTCGCTAACCGCTAACCAGCGACCCTCCGGGATATCAACGCCTGCAAGCTGCGCACGAAATAATAAAGCCGCTGCATCAGTTAGAACATTTAGTGAGGGCCCCAAGCCAGTATGGGTTGGAAAAATATCCTGGTCGAAAATACGCCACATTTTTTCTTCGTCGCCCTGCTCAAGCGCCCACAGGGCAATATGCCAAGCGATATGACAATGCATGAGCGCACCACGTGGAAAACCGCGTCGCCAGCTTTCCAGATATTTCATTCCAGCGTTACTTTCTCCATTCTCATAATACAGGTGCGCTCGAATGTGAGCGTTGTGTGCACTGTTCGGGTTAGTGGCGAGGGATTGTTCGATCGATGTTTCAGCCTTTGCAAGCTGTCCTACTTCCAGCTGCGCAAACGCATGCTGGCCTAGAAACCACCAATCGTCACCAAAGTGGGGAGCCAGTGACGTTGTGAAAGCCAGCTGCTCGGCTTCCCTTCCCGGTTGCCCGCTAAATCCAATCAGCCCAAATACACCCATACAAGTCTGAGCCACGATAGCGTCACGTGGATAGTGGCGTAAGTGCTCATGAATAGATTTGATTGCCGCTGGAATTTTCCCGGTGAGGAGCAACGACAGGGTACCGATTTGGCTTTTCTCGAATGAAGAAAGATTGTTATCAAGTATAGGAGCCTGCTCAAGAATCTTTTTCACTCGTTCCGATTCCCCGCGCATCTGCCACTCACGGGCTAAACCAATATGAGCTGGCAGAAAACTAGGATCCTCCTGAATCGCTAGCTCGAATGCCGCTTCAACGCCATCATTGCCAGCGAGCATGCTATCGATACCAGCAGCATACGCGTCAAACGCTTGGGTTGAGGACGTGGAAACCGGGTTATCGTATCTGTCTTTAAACATGATTTTCCTTTTTATATCAATATCACGGACACAATAGCCTATTGCGAGGTAGAAACTGCCCAATTGCGGTGTTTTCAAATTATACCTGCTCGGTTCCGGTTTACCCAACAATACCAATAACTGCCGAAGCCACCTCCAGCACACAGTCAACCAACTTCACTGGGCAAGTTAACTAGCCATAACTGATCGAATCGGTGGATGAATACATACAAACGCGACCGAATCCGGCGAGGCGCCCCCACTGCCCCTGAAGAACATGATTCCTATATCTGGCGGTAGCATCGGTATCGCCCAGCAGGCAAAGCAGGTGGAAAACGCTAGTATGTTAATTACTAACGTACAAAAAATTAGCGCCGGCCACACAGAATAGGTTGATCGAACGTTAGCCCCATGTTAACGACATCAGCAAATTTGAAGATAGCGTTGCCTGCAAGTGTCATTCAGTTTGACAGTAGATTTTCGAGAGGGGAAAAATCGTTTTAGGGTATCGCTGCGATCGTTGTTATACGCCGTTCCAGTCCGTACTATTGCCCAGGCCCTGAGAAAAACATACTACTGGTTTACTGGTAGACCTTATACACAGGATATTTCTGCACAGGATAAAACTACGGCCGGCATGACATACTAGAGAGGTGTGTACCCCCCAAAGATGTATCGGCAGTCAGTTCAATATAGACTAACATCTGATATTGGCGCGCACTATGAATTCCTTCGGCCAATTGCCGCCAAGCCCATCAACTCAGGAGGCGGCGATCTCGGCGTCAGCGATG
>Ga0105356_10003150_pt1 | contig 16296 bp, 34 predicted proteins | sample GOMGulsemesocosm_3_FD_83502 | JGI IMG/M metagenome (GOLD analysis project Ga0105356, IMG submission 83502) | Methane-oxidizing microbial communities from mesocosms in the Gulf of Mexico - GOM9D Gulf of Mexico | ecosystem: Environmental > Aquatic > Marine > Cold seeps | place: Gulf of Mexico...
CAAGCTGCTAGACCATGTGGGCCTTTAACACCTTTGATAGCTGGACGGTCAACATGCTGAGTACGTGACATAACTAGTGTGTCGATGATACGGCGTTCGTCATCTAACTCGAAGTTACCCTTATACCAGTCATAGCCTAAGACATCTAGTACCACCTGAACATCGTACTGAATAAAGTTATGACCAAGTAGCATATCGCAACGGTCGAGATACGTAGGAATCATACCCATAGGTAATACCTTGGTGCCTTTAGATGCAGTACGGCGAATCTTATCACCATAGATCTCAAGCATCTCTTCATCATAAAACTCAACTGCTTCCATCTCGTCTAAACGGTTCTGGAAGTCAATTAGTGAAGTGTACTTAATAGGTTGTCCAGTCTCACGACTCATAGGCCAGCCCAAGTTACTTACGTTAATGAAGCGAGCCATCCAAATACGGTTAGCTTCATCCTGTCCTTTTGGTGTTAGCATTAGGCCATTGGTTTCAAAATCACCTAATGCTCGGAATTTACGTAATGCCATAATAGCGTCCTCTAAGTTAAAAATACCTCGTAAGCATCGAAGCCTACGGCTCTAGGAGCACGTAAACTTACATGCCCCTCTGGAATTGAGTTAGATACTATCATAGGATGTATGGTTCTGGCAAGCATATCTTTTAAATATCCTTCCAAAGCCTCACGTTCCTCTTCTGGCATAGCATGTATCTGCTCTACCGTAGCACCTGCCTCTATCATAGCATTCATTACAACATAATTCCACTCTACAATCATTGCTTTAGTAATTTTCATCTACAACCCCTTTCCGATGATACATAACTTACGACTTGCACGAGTAATACCAGTGTACAACCAGCGCATGTGTTCCTTGAAGTTAGCACCCGGTAAGCGTTCCTCAACCAGCACTACGTTAGGGAATTCACTACCCTGTGACTTGTGTACCGATAGTGCATAACCAAAGTCAAAGTAACAAGTACCCTTCTGTGGTTGTTCAGGCATAGGCCCACCAAATGTCTCATAGGCTACTGTAAGGCTTCCATAGAGGCTAACATCATCATCATTTTCATCAACACCATCAGGTAAGAATCCCATCTTAAAGGACTTAGTACCAGCACCAGTTTCATCAATAGAAGTTACTACTCCTGTCATGCCATTGGTAAGCATCTGGTCACGATTGTTCTTCAGGCATACTACCTTCTCACCTACTTGTGGAATGTCGCCCTCGTAGCCCTTGTGAGCTCTCAGCTGACGATTTATCTTCTGTCGAGTATGGTTAAACCCACACAGTACGATGTCAGCCCAAGCTAGTAGCTTCATGTTATTAGCTTCAGTACGTGGGTATACTTTAAAGTCAGTACCAATCATTCCATTATCGTTTGTACCTTGGCTAGGCTTCTTACCTTGACGGCATAACTGACCAGCAATAATAATCCCGCTACTAGCTTCCTGTCGCATGATCTCATCAAGAGTAATGTTAGGACGTGCCATGATATTAGATCCACGAGCAGCACCTACAGGATCAAGCTGACCCTTATCACCAACATAGATGATAGGAATACCAAATGATTCAAGGTCACGGCGAATCTCAACATCAGCCATACTAGCCTCATCTACAACGATAAGCTTAATACCTGCTAAGTCATCTTTAGACTTCATAGTCTGAACAACATTGTAAGACTCATCTACTCCAAAGTTATAGATAGAGGAATGAATGGTATTAGCATCCATTCCTTTACTACGCATAACTTGAGAAGCCTTACCAGTGTAGGCACAGTACATAATCTGCTTAGGTACAAACCCTAAGTCAGTACTAATTACGTGGCCCAGTAGGAATGTCTTACCTGTACCAGCATAGCCAGCTAAGATAAACGGTTCACGCTGGGAGCCCTTAACCCATTCAATAATCATATCACGAGCTATAGCTTGGTTCTTTGTAAAGTTAATGCTCATTTAAGGGCTCCTTTTAATATTTCAAATACAGCAGCGATACCGCCACCCTTTAGTAATTCATCATTGGCATCTTTGACAGTATCGGAGGTGATGGCTATTAACCTGTCACCCAGTATCTCACGCATAGCGTTAATACAGCGTAAGCCTACTTCATCATTATCTCCCCAAAAGACCACCTTGTCGTGAGACTCAACGAACTCTAGATTGTTAATGATGCTACGGATACTACCACCAGTGGGTAAACTAGTGACACGACACCACTTGCCAGTCATCTCTTTGAGGACATCTAAGCAGGTTAGAGCGTCTGGCTCACCTTCAGTAATAACAAGGTAGCCCTTATTCTCTAACTCCTCTGCTTGGGGCTGTAAGTAAAGCTTAGAGCCCTTGGTTCCTCCTAGGACAAACATAGTCTTGGGTAGTACCCGTACTTTGTATCCACACAGCTCAGATTCAAACTCATCATCCTCACGACTGTAATATTCAAACAATACAGCATCAGTCGTTCCATAGTGTACTGAGCCCCTCATACGAGTTCCGGAGTATCGGAAAGTCTCGTTAGAGATACCACGCCAAGGCTTCATAAACGGAAAGCTTTGAGCGGCCTTTAAGCGGTTCTGAGTGTACTGTGTGGAAGCAGTTTCACAGATAAGGTCAGGATCTAATACACCATCCTCTACCCCATCAATTTTATTTACCTCTTCAGGACTATACCATGAAGAACATGGCCAACAATATCCAGTTAAGGCACCTGAATCGTGCAAGTGTATTTCAACTCCATCTGAAGAGTTACAACCCTTATGCATTGGATCATGACAGGGATTGCCTTGGCTTACCCTCTCACTGTCACCAGAAAAGAGGTCGTTAGTCTTACTAAATGGTTTGCTGATCATAACAATCTCCTACTTAGGCTTACGAAACGTGTGCTTCAAGTATGTCATTGTGACTTCTGTATTCTTCATCCATCCACGATTCACTTGAGTCTGTGTATAGTACAGTGAACCATCCGTTAAGTCAAGTACTGCATACTCAACTAATTCAAAAGCCACTTCGTAGGCAATTGCCATAGCTTCTTGCTCAGCTGTGATACTTGGTACTACCTCAGCCTTGCCATCACAATAGTACGAGAACGCACACTCATGATACTTACCACTCCGAGATGGCTGGTGAACCACATCACAGAAGTTGTTAAGGTCACGGAACTCTCGTGAGTTATCCATAACTCGATTCTTAATAACATTACCGACTAAATACATTCCTAGTCTACCTTCTGATCCAGCTTCGTAGTACAAAGCCTCTGCTAGGCAGTCAGTGTTAGTTTGGATTACGTTAGTAGTCTGGCCAAAGATCTTGTGATCATCGGCCTGTGTTGCTAATGGAGCGCATAGTGCAACATATACTGCTAATAAGATGTAAGCTTTCATGTTGTTGTCCTCTTCGTTAAGTTGCATCTACTATACCGTAGTAGGTTAACCTTGTCAACAGTTGATTTTAAATGTGAGCCCAAGTTTTACGATTAATTATAGATCCTATCACAGATTTAGCTACCCCGTACTTCTCACCTAATTTACGATGGCTAGTACATCCTTCTGCATATTCAGCTCGAATAGCTAGTGCTATCTCTTCAGTTAGTTTAGATCGGCCGTTATACTCACCTCGGCTTGGTTCCTTTAATCCCATATCGTAGGCATGTTGTGTATTACCTGCTATGGTCGTCCACTCTAGATTCCTTAAATGGTTATTAGTTTTACAACCGTCTAAGTGATTCACAATCTTAAATCCACTAGGGTTTGGAATATGAGCCATAGCTACTAGCCTGTGAACAAGGTAGGAAGTTTGCTTACCATCCCTGCATAGGGTAACTGTCAGATACCCGCTACTAATTTTAGAAGGAGCTAATGGCTTACCCCGCTTCCCCATAATTACCCCTGTCTCATCGACCTGATATCCGGGATACCCTAAAATATCTTTGAACATGATTAAACTCCTCCTAAATGTTTGATGTGTATATGATAAACAATATCAAGTAACAAAGTGAAAGGGAAGCAGCCAATGTCACCGATATGTGGAATACTTCTGATACTACCTTCTTAATGAACTTCATGTTATTTCTCCTGTTATGCACCGGGTAGTATTTCATTTTTGTAAAGAATAGACACCGGGTAGTATTTCATTTTTGTAAAGAATAGACACCGGGTAGTATTTCATTTTTGTAAAGAATAGACACCGGGTAGTATTTCATTTTTCTGTAAAGAACACCGGATAGCATTTCGGATCAGACACCGGATAGCATTTCGGATCTGAATTCTTGTAAAGAGAGTGATTCTCATTCGCATTTGCAGTTGCGTCTCATTCGCATTTGGTAATGATAATCACTCGCATTTGAGAATATTCTCATTTGCATAATACGAATCATTCTCATTCACGCCAATGCGAATGTGTCTCATCTAGCCCTTGACCTCATGTAAGCGCCCACAGTCCATCCGCAGCCCATACCCTAGTGTTAGTATAGGGGATGTGCAAAAGCCTCCTGTATCTCTACTGGTGGCGTGGCTGTGCTAGGCTGATTAGGTAAACTATAGACACGCGAAAAGGCTCATCTACAATGAGTAGATAAGCTGGGCCGCTGGGCCGTAGTCCCTAATTTGAAAGTCTTTCGACCTTTCGACTAGAGCATAATGTAGAGTTCCTCGGTGTGGTTACTGTGGGTTAAGCTGTTAAGCCAGTCCCGCTAATATACAGATAACCCCCTACTAGGTCAACCCCTAATTTAAAAATTTGTAGAGAGGAAAAATTCTTCCCAAGATTTTTAGATCACGATTTTTTCCCGAACTTAAATTTTACTAAAGGGATTTTTTCACCAACTAAAAAGTTTCCCCTAGAAATTTTTCCCGACTAGTTTTTTATACCTCGATTTTTCCCCGACTAACTTTAACGATCACGATTTTTTTCCAGACTAAAATTTTATAAAGGGTATTTTTGAAAATCGGTAAAAGTTTTTCTCGAAATTTTCCCCGACTTGTTTTTGGGATCTGGAAAAATTTCTCAACTAACTTTTTATAGAGTGAAAAATTTCTTCCCAAGAATTTACTAGTTTTAAAAATTTCTTCCCAAGAATTTACTAAAATGAAAAAATTTCTCCCAAGAATTTACTAGTTTAATTTTTCGATTTTGAGCCTTCACCTAAAATAAAATTTTTATTTTTGAGCCCTATAGGTATGTATATAGGCATGTATGATTGCTCGTATGATTGCTTGCATGATTGCCCGATAATGAGAATTATTTGTATTCGTAGAATGACAGGCAGGTGGCCCGCTGCCAACCTGAATGGCTTTTAAAGAATAAGCCTAATCACAGCAAGAGTCAAGCACTTATTTCCATAGCTGTAAGCCCCTGTAAGGCCGCTCAGGGAGTGAAAGCTCTTAACCCTAACCAACATACTACCCTCTTGCTAGCTCACTAATAAGAATCTTTCCGATTAACGAGGGTATACACGCTGTGAATAGTGGTCGTTTAAAATTATCTATAGATCGGTGTAGCTATTTAGGTAAAGGTGTGCGATACTCTTTAAATCAATTACAAATAACTGGTGAAAGTATGAAAAAAGAATTTAAGCATTTACAGAAGCTCTCCAAGAAAGAGTATAGAGAAGCGGAACGGTTACGAATAGCAGAGCTAATCAATGTGCAAGAAAGTACCTTAGCTAAGCTGAGAAAAGAATATAAAGAAACTTACAAATAAATGTAGACAATAGTTTAAAACCCTGTATATTAGATATCACTAGCCCGAAGCAATATCGCTAAGGGCACAATTTAAAGAGAATAAATTATGTCACAAATTACACTGACTTCTGAAATTACAAAAACCAAGATCAAAGTTACTTCTGATAGCACAATCTTTATTGACATAGTGAAAGAAGATTGTCCCAGTATAGATGAGATACTACGCACACGTAAAAAGCTCATAAAGGTAGCACGTGCAGCTGGTACAAAGCTTGCTTGTGTTGCTAAGTCTTTGGAAGATATCACAAGCAACGTCACCACATACGAAAAACAAGCGCTAAACCATTTAACAGACTTTTCAATATTACGTGCAAAGTGGTTAAACAAATTAGAGCCACAAAATGGTATATTTACAGGGTATTCTAATGATGAGTACTTACAATCTATTTTCAAGCTACAAGGTGAGTTTGAGGCCAGCACATACCGTAATACTGCACTGTCTAAAATGTTAGAAGCTCATAAAAACCGCTTGCACTATATAGAAAAAATAGAGGGCGGTGAGACTTATTATAAAATAGGTGTTTAAAAGTGTAGACATGAGGGCGAAAGTCCTCTATTGGAGTTACTCAACCAAATTCTAGGAGTAGTCATGAAAGTTACCACAATCAATGCAGGTTTAAAGGACACTATAATCAGTGTTAATAGAGTCCATAATATGGTAGTTAATCCGACATTCTACAAGGTGGCAGAGAAGATCTGCTTAAATGATAAAAGAGGTGAGGACTTTGTAAGCATACTTAAGGATTATCCTGAAGGATACTTTGACGCTTGTGAAGAAAATAAACCCACCTATAATCATTATCGAGAGATGACTAATGATGAGAAGGCCGAGCAAGTAGGTAGAATTATGGGCAATTTTAAATACATTTGTGATAAATTAAAAAAGCAGGTTAAGGTCGACCCTAAATATATGGAACAGTTCTTAGCCTATGTCAATATCTACGGGTTTAAGTATATGATCGAAATAGTTAAATAAAGTGTTGACTCTCTCACCAATGAGAGTATCTTAATAGACCTAGCCCAAGGCAATATCGCTAAGGGCACAATTTAAAGAGAATAAATTATGACTAAGTTAATCCTACCAGTAGTTGGCCAAAGTTATTTCCATAAGACCGAGAATGTACAAGTAGTTATTGAATCGGTGTGTAACAAGCTTGGGTCTGACCAGTTTGGGTCTATATACCTGAAAGCCCCCTCGATAGGTGGGAAATTACAACTATCCCTAGCTGGATTTAGTAACCTAGTTAGTAAAGATAATTTAATATTATTACAAGATGTGGCAGTTCAAAGTTACATTATCTGGAACCCTTCAAAGATAATGAATAATGAGCAAACATCACACCTTGATAATGATATTCGTCTTTTAAGTGGCCTTGTTCAAGTTGAATTTGAATCTGAAAGTGGCTGGTGCTCTGAAGTCGCAACCGATGATATTGATGCTCTTATTCAATCCTTTGAGAACGAAGCTGATGCGACTATGAGCTACTGCACCTTTGAAGAATATAAAGAAGCTATTAAAGCCTATAAGGACGCAATGCAGCCTATCACAATGACAGTAAAGGAACTTAAAGATTTGAAGCGTTCCCTTTATGGCTCTGATTATGATTGCCGTAATCACTTGGCTAAGTTCTTAAACCAGTACGAAGTATAATCCTAAGTGTAATAATTAAATCAGGTGGAGTAAGTATGATCAAGTCAGAAAAGGCACTAGCCAAAGCAATAGCAAAACGAGAAGCTATATATCTAGAAAGATTAAGTATGCACGGCAAGGGAGAGGGGCTTAAGACTCCATATTATAAGCAGGACGAACTTATAGAGCTCTCTAGTCAAATTTTCAAGGTAAGCTATGCCTTACACCTTAGTACAGGTCGGGACATCGTACGCTAGCATATAGCCCCTTCATTGGGCTTTCTAGGTGTAAGCAATTCAATTATATAGAGAGATAAGAATGATTATTAATTTAGACTCAGTACAGCAAGCAATCATAGACAAGACTATTAACAGTGCCTCTCGACAGATTGTGAGGGCTTGTGCGGTTGCTAAGGTATCAACAGTGGGCTTTGTACTAGATGACGACCTAGAAGGCTGCAACCTCTCTGGAGTGGCTGTACACCGTGTTGGTGATATAGTTGACGAATACGCTAGCCGTTTTGGTGAGCACTACTCTGATGAGTATCACGCAGCATGTCAGCGCATTATCTTAGGTTTAAAAGTTCTTTTCAATAAATAGAAAATAAAGGTAGACAACATCCGAAAACACTGTATATTAGTATCTATCGGAAGGGCACAAGGCATTAGCCACCGCCCAGTCTAAAGGCAATAGCTTCCTAAGAGTCAGTATACAGCCCTGACCTAATAGACTACCCGATAAAGAGTTAGAAAGAAAAGATAGACAAGAATAGAGAAACGTGAGATCATACACAGACTAACCCGAAGCAACTAAGCCAAGGGAACTAAAGAGATTAATTATTATGAACACCTTAATTATTGGCAGCGTAATATCATTAGGTAAAGTTAAAGGGTTAGATTTAGAAATAACCTTTCAGCCTGAAGATCAAAGCATGTATGATCACTTCGTAGTCGAGTGCGGTATGTCTTCAGATGATTTTAAAGATATCTCACATTATGAGTTTTTTAGTTCTGAAATTACCGCTAAATTTAAAGGTCACACTTTAGCCACTGTGTATCTAGGCTGTAGTTGCTATGAAAACCTACAACAAGTTATAGGGTCTAACTCGGACGAATTACTAGGGGGGTACGGGCCACAAATGATAGAAGAATGTATTGAAGAAGCGCTATGTACTTTTAAGTAGCCGGAATTAAAGCTTGACCTTATTAGAAAACACTGTATATTAGATATCACTAACCTGAAAGCACTTAAGCTTCGGGAATTAAAAGAGAGAATAAGATTATGACTAACAATTTCCAAAAGACTAATAAGCCTACCCGTTTCGCTACTGAAAATGAGTTAGAGCTTCGCAATCACAACATGAACAAGAAAGCATTAAAGGCTAGCCGTAAGGCAGCACGCGCTAACAGTCAGATTCAGAATGATTTTGCAATTGACATGCTACTAGGTGAAGAGGTTTAGATTATGAACAATTCAAATATTAACGATTTAGTTGAACAGGTTGTTGGTGGTTCAAACCCTTCTATTACAGAAGACCAAGAAGCCCCTTTGATGGCTGCCCTTAGATTCGATGGACACTTTAGTGTCGATGGCAAAGCAAACAAACGACTTGCTTACATTGTTAAGTCGCAAGATAAGGGCGCTATACACTCTCACCAAGTGGTTTACCGGACTCTAGGGTACGTACCCACAGTCGAACAGCTTTAACCCTCTGGCCCTTAATTGGGCCTAAGTCAGTACAGGCTAAACAGTTTAAAAGAATTTGAATAAAAGTGTTGACTAAGTTTGAGAACCCTGTATATTGTTAGACCTAGCCCAAGCAATGTTGCAAAGGCAAACCAAATAGAGATTAAAATCATGATCAATTTAAATTCAGCAATCCGTAACCTTCCTGTTAACTCTTCAATATTTGTAGAAGGTAAAGGATTAGTACCAGTAGAGTTCTTAACTGAAGTTGAAGCAATCGGATCTATTGAAGGTTATTTGAGCCGAGAGATTTACACATCCTTCGATGGTGGTATTCTTTCAGCACTACAGTACGGCACAGATTCGGTTGCAGCTCAAGAGGCCAGCGATATATTGTTGGGTACTGAAACCCGTGACGCAGCTGAAGTCTGCAAAGAAGAGGGCTGGGTACTAGCTGTTACTATGGAAGATGTTGACATTTTTGAATTCTGTGCTGAGCAAGATTTAAATAGCATTGCAGAATTAGTTGGTAATGGTGAATTGGAAGATGTCTACATTAACGTTGATGCTGGAACCTTTGATTACTCAATCTCAGATTTTCGAGAGTTAGCAAGTGATCAAGGTATTGATTTATCAGGTGATGAGGCATTGAGCTACTATGTGGTTTCAAATGACTTTAAAGACAAATTGGAAGAAGCTGGCAAGATTACTGGATATTTAGGTACGATGGCGATATTCGGCCGCTGTATCTTCGGGCAGGCAATCGCTACTGATACTGACATCCAAGATATTGTGTTAAAAGCTTTAGCACACCAGAGCTAGTAATTAATTAAATAATGAGGTCTCTTAATTGAGGCCTTTTTATTGCCTGAGATAAAGTGAAAATAATAGTAGACAGCTAAGGCTGTATATGAGATAGTAGTTGCATCAACCAACCAAGAGATCTTAATCATGTTTCAGTTCAATAAATCACATTGTAATAAGACCGTAGAGAAGAACGTAGCTAAGGCCATGTTCAATGTAAATAAAGGCTACTCTGTAGATCACGTTCGCAACAAGAACGGAGATGCTTACCTTGCAGTACGTAGAGAAGGTGATAAGTTCTTAGTGACTAACAGCCGTAATAAGAATGTAGCAGCCTGCTTTACTGGCTCATTCTTCACTAATAACCTTGTACAGGGGGTTTAATCATGATCAAGGGCAATGGCAACATACGTACGCTAATCGGCTTAGCCGCTGTTATATGGCTTTTCGGATACCTAGTACCATCAATGATGATAACTCAATTTTAAGGTGAATAACATGTCAAATATCACAAGCGCACAATACAAAGAAGTCCTAAGATCTTACCTGAACACAATGCTATTTCTGTCTACTAGTGATACAGGTAATTACTTAGACGAAGATAACTACACAGTCGAGGATGTCAGCCTTCAACTTATGATCGACAGCCTAGATGATGTTAAGGCATTTTTACCTAAAGCCTTGGTTCTACTAGAGGCTCACAATAATGATATGGATTACGAGCAACTAGGACATGACTTCTGGCTAACACGTAATAGTCATGGTGATGGCTTTTGGGATCGTGACTTGGGAGAGCTAGGGGATCAACTAACTGAGTTATCAAAGGGGTTCACACAAGTTGAAGTCTATGTGAGTGACGATAACGAAATTTGTTCATGGCTATTAGCAATCAACACCAACCAATTAAAGGATTTATAAGATTATGATTAAATTTTTATTTCAACTCATTAAACCCCCAGTTCCTAAAGTAGGTGATACATATTGCCTAAAGGAGAATTACTCCGATAATCCATTCAATAAGCCCATGCTATGGACTGTCAAAAGAGTGAAAGGTAAGTACTTAGAACTCCAAGTAGGGGGGCTAGGTGAGAATCATGCCACTACTATTAGAGATTTAGTTATCTCCTTTAAGCCGTGGAAGTCAAAATAAAAGTAGACGACCTCAACAGGTATGCTATTGTCTATACATGGCCTAAGCAATCAAGCAAAGGCCAATCACTAAAGAGAGAGCATCATGAAAACAATTATCACCATGCTAGCAATGATACTAACTTGCACTTACGTTTCTAACTCAGAAGCCCTAGAATATCGCAAGTCATATACCGACTATATGAACGGTAAGCCAGAGGTATCTATTGATGTAGGTCTGAAAATATATCACTGGAAACGCAACTACGTCTCTAAGATGGATAGCAACGGCAAGGTACTTGAGACCTCAAACTACAACGAGTTAAATGCTGGCTTAGGTATTAAGGTTAAGACTGACGACTACTCTATCCACTTAGGCCAATATAAGAACTCATTCTATGAAGACTCTGTATATTTAACGATGACTCGCAAGGTTAGCTCTATTGAAATGGGCTTCACCGCTGCTACTGGCTACGCACATCGTGGAGTTAATAATGTAGGCAACTTACTAATAATGCCTATGGCCTCTAAACAGTTTGACTTGGGCGAACACTTCCAACTTGATTTACTGGTCAATCCTGCTTTTGTTGGTGCTAGATTTGCTTATAAACTTTAAGTTTTAATTAATTGCAAATAAAGCTTGCGGTATTTGTAGAAAGGACTATTATCTATATATACCCACTAACAAGAGCAAAGACAATGACCTTATCAGTTGCTATTTACTCAATCATGTTTCTACTAACTACACTAGGCTTTATTAAGGCTAGCAAGATTGAGTTACCAGAGTCAGACGAGTTCATGTGCTACACTAAAGTAACTGCCCAGCGTAATGCTAAGAGAGTCCTGTAATGAGCCGTAAGACGTTTTTAAGACTACTACTAGTACATGGATCACTTACAAGCAAAACAGCCCGTAAGCGTGTATACCCTCTTATCATTGTATTAACAATTGCGAGTATATTATTATGAATGCCGAAGAAATGAGATTGCAAGTTGCTGTTACTGATAGTGCTATATCTGTCACAGACGCCCGTAGGGAGTATGACATTGCAATGGCTAATAGTGCTTGCTTACGTGTCAGTTACCCACTTAGAATGGCTCTACTGGCAGCTAAAGAATATCACGATACTAATGTGATTGATTTAAATAACTACTTAAAATCAAATTAGTGCTTGACCCCAGCCACAGAACTGTTATTGTAGATACCTAAACCAACTAAAGAGAAAAGATCATGACCAAGTTTAACGAAATTCTAAAGCCTCAAAATCAGTCAAGTTACACAGGAATTGAAAAGAGAGTACCTTGTGACTTTGGGCCTGATGTAAGCCTGTTTAAAGACAATAACGGTTGGTTCCGTGTAGTGTATAGCTGGGACGGTGTAGTTGTCGCTGGGTTGGTTGTGTCGCCTTACGCATGCACGAAAGGTTATATGATAGAAGGTGTCTACACTCTGCCATCATATCAACGAAAGGGACTAGCTAAGCAGTTACTAGCAGTTCTTAGAATGACCATTGGAGATGTTCGCCATAGTGAGAACAAGACTAAGGACGGCCATGCATGGTGTAACTCAGTAGAGGGGATTAAATAATGAACAACTTTGTTAAATGTGAGCTACGTGTAGGTATTGAAGAGGCTGTTTTAGCTGGTGAAGATTGCCGATTAAACGGTCAAAAAGTGTGGTTAGGTCAAAGGGGTCAAAAGGGTCTATATGTCTTTATTACCTATCAAGAGGCAGAGCGGTCAGGTACAGATCAAGTTATTCGATACCTTGACTCAATCGACTTGCTAGAGGTGCGATATGGAAGCTAAACAGTATAGACTTGCCCTTGAATATCGAGTAAAGGCAGGTCAAGAATTAACATACTTTGGGACGCCTGTTCACTTCGATGATGAGGTGGGACTACACACTAAGGATTCGGGTTGCTGCTTTGGATTGACCGATTGGCAACTAATGACAATAGACTAGGAGAGTATACCATGCCAAATATGGCTACTGTAATTACAGCAATTAAAGACAGTAAAGAGGTACAATATACTGGTAATATTCAGGGATACTGTGTGATAGGTGCTACTGTCATTCTAGGTGCCTACAGTAACCTACCAGTAGTTTTATTAGGTACTGACATCAAAGTATCACTAAAGTACTCAGACCTTAACAGCGTGACGGTAGACGGCTTAAACGCTATAGGTGAAACTGTAGGTGATCTAGCTTACAAGCACGGCTTACAGGATTGGAATTACTAGGTGTTGACACCACTTAAGGATGGTGTATACTCTTTAAATCAACTAACGAATGAAGAGCATATACCATGACAATATCAATCATCCTAGCCGCCCTAGTCCTACTTTTGATTAAGCTTAAGCCTTCTAACGGTTCGAGCTTAAAAGAGCTTAAGCAACGTCAAGCTAAGCGTAAGGCTATCAGATTGAAGCATCCGCTACAGTCACGCTCTCATGGCCTGCCTCAAATTGATTTAGAATTAATTGAATATAAAGCTTGCAATACTAAATAATAAGCGTATATTAGATTGAACTTACCCACACTAAAGAGTCAATGACATGAAAAAGCTAATCAAAGAGTTCGTACCGACCGTAGTTATCCTTGCTAATGCCTTTGCTGGTGTTCTAGCTACTGCTTACCTCACTACCTTGTTAATCGGGGCATAATCATGAGATATGAATCATTTAGATATATTCTTCGTTATGACCGTCTATTGACCTCGAACGGTGAGCTAAAGACAGTGGGGGTATCACATTCGACCTACGATTCCATCGAAATGGCAAGCAGATTCCTCAAACAGGTTGAAGAGAAAGCCCCAACCACAGACAGTAATTTTCGCATATATGATAAAGTAAAGCAGGAGACTATACTATGAATAACCATCTTGAAGCTAAGCTGGGCCTATTGAATACTCAGATTGATACTCAACTGGAAGCCAATCAAAGAGGGATAGCTAAAGCTGAGGAACTACTAGATCTTAAGGATAAGTTATTATCTGCATTGTCTCAGATTGAAAGACCCCCTGTGGTGAGCGACTTTGACTTAATTGTTAATGCGATTGAAGGTAATGAAGCGGTTATGTTTGGGAATTATCGGCTCAGGTACGATAAGGGAGTTATACATTACTATCAACATCCTATGAGGGTTGCATCTGAGTATAATCCGATGATTGCAGTTGATCCTTATGACTATGCGGAAATTATCGCTAGTAATACAATAATCTTGCTTGAGTACCTATAAGGAGTTATTAACAATGGATACTTACGACACCGAGTTAGCGACATGACCAAGTTTGAAGTAGGATATCGCACCAAAGAGAACCTAAAGATGGTAGGGGTTAAGCAGTTATACACCACCTTCGCTATCGATGAGGCTGAAGCTATTGCGAACACTAAGCTCATGAAAGATGCAGTACTAATACTATCAATCAAAGAATTTTACACACTTTAAGGATCTACAAATGAATGTCTACGAAGTAAGTATCGAGAGCCACTATGTCTTGTCAGTACCAATAAAGATTATCGCTGATAGCAAGGCTTCAGCAAGATTCAAAGCCAGACGTTTCTTTGAGTATGGTGGTGATGATCGAAATATCAAGGTTAAATTACTGAAGCTAGCGACATTGAGACATCATATAAACCCTTAACTGGGGTCTTAATACCTTAGCCCCTTAAATGGGGCTTTTTATTGCCTGTAGTTTATTTCACTAAAGACTTGACTCTGAAATAGATTAGCGTATATTAGATGAATACCAACCAACGAAGAGAATAAGATCATGAAAACATTAGCCCTAGCCCTACTACTTACCGTTACTTCAGTGTCAGTTAATGCAGCCTCTACCGAAGAGTGTACAAAGCAATCTGAATTCGCGTCTAAAATTATGGAATACCGTCAAGATGTAGATGGAGATATGGCAGAACTCTTTAAGACACTAGAAGAGGGTTCCATTGCAAAGGGAACTGAGTCAGCTAAGGTTATGGCAACTAAGGGTAAGTCCTTAGCTATAGAGGCATTTCAGGAGATTAGATTTAGTGGACTCCCTAAGCTTCAAAAGATGGCTATCAGTAAGTTCAAGAATAAAGCTTTTTTAGCTTGCATTACTAAATAGTCTCTGTATACTCAGTAAATCAACCAACCAACGAAGAGTAAACGATCATGGAAGCAATCAACAAAGCACACCAGACAACAGTTAACCGTTTCATCAAATGGAATGACAAGTATGATGCATTGGTTAATGCTGAGAAGGAAGAGAGCCCAGCAGGTGAACGAGCGTATGAGAAAGCCTTAGATTTATGGTGTGAACTACCTAAGCGTGAGCAGGCAAATTTAATGCGTTTAGACAAGTCCTTAGTAGGCTCTTACTGAGTAGCTAATCAATTACTACTTTAGCCGAGTCAGATACCCCATAGATTAAACACAAGGCCCGTCAAGGGTCTTTTTGGGTATAACCTAACCAACACACGTCGACCAACTAAAGACCGCCCCAAGGGGCGTTACAGGAGTCACAAATGAGCCTATCAATCAGCCGCAGAGCATACAATATTATCATCCAAGCGATTAAGAGCGGAAAGACCGTAATGTATATGGGCAATCAAGTAACCATCGATTATGAAGACGATTATGAAAACCTAGCCTATTACAGCGAGGAGTATGACACATTGATATCTATCTACTACACTAACTATGTACAGATAACCCTAGACAATGGGCTGTACCAAATTACGAATAAGGAGTACATACAATGAGCCTATCAAGCAGACGAGCATATCATGTAATCGTAGCAGCTATCAAAGAGGGTAAAACCGTTATATACAATGGAGATAAGCGAGTAATCATTGACTATGCAGACGGTGAAGAAGATCTCAGCTACTACGATGAGGAGTATGATAATCTCTACTTTATATACTTCACTAACTATGTACAGATAGTCCTAGACAATGGCCTATAGAGTAAGTGTAACGCATAAGTAGCTTCAGCTATAAAGGGACATAGGGAGTGAGCGAAAGCGAATGACCTATAGTCTTGCTTGTAATAAAGATATAAGAATGAATGTATATGAATAAGTCGAGATTAGCGAGATAGTGCGAGATAGCGAGCATAAGATGAATGTATATGAATAGGGACTAACACTATCTATAGGGTTGGTCTTAATAGTGAACCTTGGTGAATAGTGGAGTAAGTCCCGTACAGTCCCGAACTTTGAGAGGGGCTAGGGGGTTGCGACATGTCTCTGCGGTTGTCAACATCTTTCTCTCTCTAATTGTGGGCTTTTTCAGATTAAGCCCATGAACCCTACAATGTGCCTACCAAATATGACCCCC
>Ga0105356_10003152_pt1 | contig 16288 bp, 11 predicted proteins | sample GOMGulsemesocosm_3_FD_83502 | JGI IMG/M metagenome (GOLD analysis project Ga0105356, IMG submission 83502) | Methane-oxidizing microbial communities from mesocosms in the Gulf of Mexico - GOM9D Gulf of Mexico | ecosystem: Environmental > Aquatic > Marine > Cold seeps | place: Gulf of Mexico...
CTTGAAGCAATAAAAGCAATGGACACTGCGGTAGCTACAAAAAAGCCTTTCTTTTTATATATGGCACATTATGCAATCCATACACCACTTATGGAAGATAAACGATTTATTCAAAAATATATCGATAAAGGATTAGACATGAAAGAGGCAAAATATGCGGCCTTGGTAGAAGGAATGGATAAAAGTTTGGGTGATCTTATGGATTATTTAGAAGCTAATAATCTGGATGAAAATACAATTATTATGTTCATGTCCGATAATGGTGGCTTAAGTGCTGTTGCTCGTGGTGGAGAGAAACATACGCATAATAAGCCTTTAGCAAGTGGAAAGGGATCCGTATATGAAGGTGGGATTAGGGAACCAATGCTTGTAAAATGGCCGGGAACAATACAGCCCAATTCAGTGACAGGGGAATATGTAATTATTGAAGATTTCTATCCAACAATTCTTGAAATGACAGGAATTACTAATCCTGAAACCACTCAGGTTATTGATGGCCTTAGTTTTATGTCGCTATTGAAAGGGGAAGAATTCGACTCCAGTGAACGTCCGTTGTTTTGGCATTACCCTAATGAATGGGGCCCATCAGGACCTGGAATTGGCGCATCCAGTGCAGTGAGATTGGGGGATTGGAAATATATTTATTATCACCTAGATCAACGCATGGAATTGTTCAACCTTAAAGAGGATATAGGTGAAGCACATAATTTGATAGCTGTTAATCCAAATAAAACAGAAGAATTGGCTAAAGTATTGTCGGATTATTTGTTAGAAGTAAAAGCGCAAATGCCAAGTGATAAGAAAACTGGAATAAAAATACCTCTGCCAATAAAAATTTTGAAATGAAAAGAATAAGCAATTTTGTTTTGCCACTTATTTTTTTGATGATTGGATGCGACAAAAATTATAGAATCACCAAATCAAATGATTGGCTTATTGATAATTCAATCTATAGAGCGACTGTTTCAGAGAATAATGAAGATATTATTTTGAGTAATGGATTAGTATCCCGCAAGATTAGAGTTTCTCCAAATGCGGCCACAGTAGAGTTTAAAAACGGTGTTACAGGCGAAACGATGTTGAGGAGTATCAAACCTGAAGCAGAAGTAACATTGAATGGTGAGATGTATGCCGTGGGAGGGCTGCAAGGATTAAATGAACATGGTTATCTTTTAGAAGAATGGATAGCAAATCTTAATTCCGATTCAAATGCTTTTCAATATAGGGATCATGTTATAAAACCAATTCAGTCTAAGCTAAAGTGGAATGATAAAAAACGCTATCATACATCAAAATTGAAAACGCCACGGGGGAAAGAACTCATACTTCAATTTGAACATAATTCCGAGTTGTTAGAAGATATAAAAGTAAATGTGCATTATGAAATATATGATGGATTGCCTTTAATATCTAAATGGATAACTATTGAAAATCACGGTAAATCATCAATTGAAATTACTAATTTCAGTAGTGAGATATTGGCCTTTCCAGAAGTAGAGAACCCTGTTGAGACTCCTAATTCATGGCAACGTCCAAATTTACATGTTGAAAGTGATTATGCTTTTGGAGGCTTTACCACTGGAGAATCAAATACAACCGTTTTTTGGGAAACTGATCCTGAATATACCTCACAGGTTAATTGGAAAATGGAAACACCTTGTGTCTTGAGAAGCAAACTTCCTGTCGGACCGAATGTTGTATTGGATGTAAAGTCCATTTTTGAAAGTTTTCATACTTATGAACTGCTTCTAGATGGAACCGATAAGGAGCGAAATACGCTAAGTATGCGTAAAATGTATCGCACTCTGGCACCTTGGGCAACGGAAAACCCCATTTTTATGCATCTAACCACCACAGATCCTGAGAAGGTAAAGACCGCAATAGATCAATGTAAAGCAACAGGTTATGAGATGGTAATTCTTAGTTTTGGTAGTGGTCTTAACATGGAAGATGCTTCAAATGAAAACATCTCAAAATTCAAAGCCTTAGCAGATTACGCCCATGAACAAGGAATTGAACTTGGCGGGTATTCACTTTTCTCTAGCAGAAGAATTAGTGATGCTTACGATGTGATAGATAAAGAAACAGGAATGCCTGGAGGTGCTAAATTTGGAAACGCTCCTTGTTTAGCTAGTCAATGGGGATTCGAATATTTGGAAAAGATTAAATATTTTTTCGAGAAAACTGGGTTCGATCTGTTAGAACATGATGGTCCATATCCAGGTGATTATTGTGCGTCTACAACTCATAAATTTCATAAGGGATACGAAGATTCACAATGGGCACAATGGAATATGACTAAGCAGTTTTACCATTGGCTTAAAGAAAAAGATATTTATTTAAACGCGCCAGATTTTTATTTTCTACAAGGATCAAATAAGTGTGGGATAGGTTATAGAGAGGTTAATTGGTCATTGACTAGAGATCAGCAAATTCTTTTGGGACGACAAAATATTTATGATGGTACCTGGGAAAAAACGCCTTCTATGGCATGGACTTTTGTGCCATTAACAGAATACCATGGAGGAGGAGAAGCAGCGACCTTAGAACCGTTAAAAGAACATTTAGAGGCCTATGAAGCACATATGGCACAAAATTATGGATCCGGTGTGCAGGCATGTTATAGAGGTCCAAGGTTGTTTGATGATGTAACAACTAAGGACTTGGTTATAGCACAAATAGATCATTATAAAACTTATAGAGATATCCTGAATTCAGATATCATTCACTTAAGAAGAGCTGATGGCAGATCCTGGGATGGGTTCATGCATGTAAACCCAGGGTTGAAGGAAAAAGGGATGGTAATGCTTTTTAATCCCACGCCAAAACATATTCAAGAAAAAGTAACGCTCCCTTTATATTATACTGGAAAAATTGACAATGTAGTGATAGAAGGGAAAGACGGTTTAAAAGAAAAACTTCGTTTGAATAGAGCTTTTGAAGTAGAAATTGATGTGAATATTCCTGCTAAAGGATATACATGGTATGTAATACGCTAATTAAGAAATAGAAAACATTTTAGAGCCTATAAAATTTAATTATGAAAACAAATACTATTTATATTCTGATATTTTTTTTGAGTCTAAGCAATTCATTGTGTGCTCAAGAAGTAGGCCGAACTATTCTTCCCTTAAATAACAACTGGAAGTTTACCAAAGTTCCTAATGAATCTGAAGATGTTGCCAATTTAAATTGGTCAGATGTAACCATACCTCATACTTGGAATGCCAAGGATATGCAACTGAGCAAAGATTTTTATGAAGGTGATGCTTATTACGAGAATGAGGTATTAGCTCCAAACGATTGGAAGGGAAAAAGAGTCTTTATCAAGTTTGAAGGTGTGGGTCAGGTTGCACGATTATATGTAAATGATGTCTTTGTTGGAGAGCATAAAGGATCTTATGCAGCTTTTGTGTTTGATTTGACATACAATCTTGATATTGGAAAATCGAATAAAATATTGGTCAAGGTTAGTAATAAAGCTCGAAAAGATATCATTCCAATAAATCATTTTCTATTTGGAATCTATGGCGGAATCTATCGTCCAGTTAGTTTGATAGTTACTGATAAAATGAATATCTCAACTACCGATTATGCATCACCAGGGATTTATATTCGACAAAAAGAGGTGTCCTCAGAAAGCGTCGATATTCAAGTTGCAACAAAATTAGAAAACAGCTATAACAAGATAAAGTATCCAACTTTAAATACGTCAATTTATGATCATAATGGCAACAAAGTCGTATCTGAGGATTCTGAGATTAAGGTCTTTCCTCAAGGAAGACAAACATTTAATCAATCATTAAAAATTGATAAGCCACATTTATGGCAAGCTAAGAAAGACCCCTATTTATACAAAGTAATCGTATCCCTCTTAGACGACAATGGAAAAGTAATTGATGCAGTTGAGCAGCCACTAGGCGTTCGTAAGTTTGAAATAATTGGAGGTGATGGCTTTTATTTGAATGGTGAAAAATATCCAATGTATGGCGTGTGTCGTCATCAAGATTGGTGGGGCCATGGGAATGCATTGAGTAATAAACATCATGATGCCGATTTGGATATTATTGATAACATGGGAGCAACTACCATTAGGTTTGCACATTATCAACAAGCCGAATATTTATACTCGAAATGTGATAGTATGGGATTTGTGATTTGGGCTGAAATACCGTTTGTAAATAAGGTGTCTGGTGATGAAGCAGCAAATGCTAAAATGCAAATGGAAGAATTGATTAAACAAAATTTTAACCATCCGTCAATCTATACCTGGGGCTTGCATAATGAAGTGTATGGGAAAACACCATCAGATTATACAGCCACGTTAACCCAGGAATTGAATGAGATTTCCAAGACCTTGGATCCTGACAGATATACTGTAAGCGTTAATGGTCATGGACATATGGATCACCCTACTAATTTAAAGGCTGATGTTCAAGGGATAAATAGATATTTTGGATGGTATGTTGGTAAAACAGCGGATTTGGGATCTTGGGTTGAAGGATTAGAAAAAAACTATCCCGAACATAGTGTAATACTTGCTGAATATGGCGCAGGAGGAAATATTGAGCACCAAGTAGAAATAGCACCCAAGTCTGTTCCTTATAATGGTCAGTTTTTTCCAGAAGCTTATGAAACTCGATTCCATGAAATTCAATGGGGTATCATTGATAAACAAGATTATCTCATTGGGTCATACATCTGGAATATGTTTGATTTTGGAAACCCTTTATGGTCTCGTGGAGGTGTACCTGCTAGAAATCATAAAGGATTAGTTACTCTGGATAGACAGCATAAAAAAGATGCTTTTTATTGGTATAAAGCCAATTGGAATCCAGAACCTATGATTTTCATCTCTGGAAAAAAAGCAGTGAATCGGACTCAAAAACAAACCTCAATTAACGTGTATTGTAATGCTCAAGATGTAAAACTATTTGTGAATGGGAAACGATATAAAACCGATACACAAGGAGAGACCAAAGTGCATTATGTTTTTGAAAATATCATACTTAAACCGGGTAAAAACACCATTGAAGTTAAAGCAAAGTCTGGGAAAAAAGTGTTAACCGATGCCGTTGAGTGGATTTTAAAAAATTAAAAAACAATGAGAATACATGTATTTAATGTGGTAATGATTGTTGCTTTTGTCTTGGGAGCTAATAGTCCGATTCTTTTAGCACAAAAACAGGATTTAAAATATGGATCCCAATATCAAGGGAAACGAGAAGATGCAGCCATGCAAAAATTTAGAAGCAACCGCTTTGGGCAATTTATTCATTGGGGATTATATGCTATCCCAGGAGGAGAATGGAAAGGAAAAGTGTATCCTGGAGCAGCAGAGTGGTTACAGTCTTCGGCAAAAATTTCATCGTCCAGTTGGAATGCTTTAGTAGATAAATTCAACCCTTCAAAATATAATCCTGATGAATGGGCGATTATGGCGAAAAAAATGGGAGTGAAATACGCAACCATTACCACAAAACATCATGATGGCTTTTGTCTGTGGAATAGTGAGTATACCGATTTCGATATTGAAGCGACTAAATATAATGGAGATTTGATCAAGGAGTTTGTTGAAGCCTACAAGCGTCAAGGAATTGATGTCTATTTCTATTACTCAATATTAGATTGGCACCATCCTGATTGGCGTAATGATATTAAAACAGATGAAGACAGTATTGCTTTTGAGCGGTATTTTCAGTTTGCTAAAAATCAGTTATTAGAACTCCAGGCGAAATTTCCAGAGGTAAAAGGCTTTTGGTTTGATGGAACTTGGGATGAATCTTGGAAGAAAAATGGCAAGTATTCTTATGAGATTGAAATGGCACTTAAAGCCGTAAATCCGGATATAATCGTTAATAGCAGATTACGAGCGGATGATTATGGAAGTCGTCATTTTGATTCAAATGGGGATTTAATGGGTGATTACCAATCAGGTTTTGAACGATTTTTGCCAAAAAACACCGACTCAACTATTGTGAAAATGGATTGGGAATCATGTATGACCATTCCTGTAAATCAGTGGGGATATCATAAAGATTGGAGTTTAAGTCATGTTAAATTTGCTGATGAAATTATAGAAATGTTAGTCAAATCAGTGTCCTTGAATGGAAATTTTCTCTTAAATTTTGGACCCGATGGCAATGGTGCAATACGTGAGGAAGAAGTTGCTATAGCCAATGAAATTGGGAAATGGATGACTTTAAATAGTGATGCTATTTATAATGGAGTTTTTGCTAATTTAGAAAAACAAGATTGGGGATATTATATTAAAAACACTAAAACAAATACATTGTACGGTGTATTATTTAATAAGCCAATTAGTAATTTGATAAAAGTTAAATTGCCAAAAAACGTAAAATTGAAAGGCTGTGTCTTGAGTTATGATGGACAAAAATCATTACAAATTATTCCTCATGAAAAGCATTATTTAGTTAAGTTGCCAAAGATTATGTTTAAACACCCTGTAGTTTTAGAATTTAAACTTGAGTAATAGAGCGTATTAGGAGTGTTAAGTAGTGTAATAAGAATTAAATTTAAAGCATGGAATTAAACTTAAAAGACAAGATCATTATTGTTACTGGTGGTTCAAAAGGTATCGGTTTTGGGATCAGTAAATTATTGGCCAATGAAGGTGCAATTCCTGTAATTGTGGGGAGAAATAAACCTACTATTTTAGCTGCTATCGAAGAGATTGAAAACGAAGGAGGTCGGGCATCCCATGTCTTTGCAGAACTTACAGATCCAGAACAATGCAAAGCCGCTGTTGAAGATGTGATTAAAAAGTTTGGTCACATTGATGGTTTAGTGAATAATGCAGGGGTAAATGATAGTGTGAGTTTAGAAAAAGGCACTTACGAAGAGTTTTTAGCCTCTATAAACAAAAATTTAACTCATTATTTTCTCATGGCTCATCATGCCTTACCAGAACTTAAAAAGAGTAAAGGTGCCATTGTTAATATTGGATCGAAAACTTCAGTAACTGGTCAAGGGGGAACCTCAGGTTATGCTGCTGCAAATGGTGGTCGCAATGCTTTAACCCGAGAATGGGCAATAGAATTATTACCCTATGGAATTCGGGTAAATGCTGTGATTGTTGCCGAATGTTTTACGCCTCTCTACGATCGATGGATAAAAACCTTTTCCAATCCTGAAGAAAAATTGAAGGCTATAACTGATAAGATTCCATTAGAACAACGAATGACAACAGCGGAAGAAATTGCAAATGCCGTGGTGTTTTTGCTTTCAGAAAAATCGAGTCATACAACTGGACAATTACTTTTTGTAGATGGCGGATATACGCATTTAGATCGTTCATTATGACCTTTGTCGAAAAAATGCGAGATAAATAAAAATGCTTATTACATTGAGAGTCGTAACAATTCGAATTCAATTAACTAATAAAATCACGGATGAACACCACAAAAAAAATACCTGTAGTATCTAAAAAAGTACTAATCCCTTTTATTCTTGTAACCTCTTTATTTGCTTTATGGGGGTTTGCAAATGCCGTTACCGATCCAATGGTACAAGCCTTTAAAAAAGTATTAGAGTTATCTAATTCTGAGGCCGCATGGGTTCAAATGGCTTTTTATGGCGGATATTTCTGTATGGCTTTACCAGCAGCGATGTTTATGCGTAAATATTCATATAAGGTAGGGATTTTAATAGGCTTAGCATTATATGCTACGGGAGCATTGTTGTTTTATCCTGCAGCACAATCAGAGAGCTTTATGTTTTTCTGTTTAGGACTTTATATTTTAACCTTTGGCCTAGCATTTTTAGAAACTGCAGCGAACCCTTACGCTTTAGCTATGGGAGCTAAAGAAACTGCTACACAACGTTTAAATTTAGCTCAAGCATTTAATCCTGTGGGATTGATAGCAGGATTGTTTGTAGCACAGCAATTTGTTTTGAAAAATTTACAGTCTGATGATATTACTGATTTTAGTGCTCTTGATGAAGCATCTAAAGTTTTAATTAAAACCTCAGATTTACTGGTTATTCGTGATCCGTATGTGATCTTAGGGTTGGTGCTTATTGGAGTGTTTATCCTATTTGTTGCAAGTAAAATGCCGCAGTCTAAAGATGAAGGCGGGATGCCGAAAATAGGAGATACATTTAGAGTTTTAGCTAAAAACAAAAATTATGTACTAGGAGTTTTGGCACAAATATTTTATGTAGGAGCTCAAATTATGTGTTGGACTTACATTTATCAATATGCTGAAGGGATAGGGATGGATAGTGTTACAGCTGGCTATTACCAAATGGCAGCCTTTGTTATATTTACTATTGGTCGTGCTGTAGGAACCTACATGTTACGATTTATGAGTTCAGGGAAACTGTTAATGTATTTCGCTGTATTAGCAATGATTTTTGTGTTAGGAACCATGTTTATTAAAGGGATGTTCGGATTATACAGCTTAGTTGGAGTGTCGTTTTGTATGTCGTTAATGTTCCCAACTATATACGGAATTGCTTTAGGAGATCTTACCGAAGAACAATCGAAAGTAGGGTCTGCTGGATTAATAATGGCGATTGTTGGTGGGGCTTTAATGCCAAAACTACAAGGAATTATTATTGATGCTGGAGGTAATGGTGTAGCCGATACTAAAATATTAGGAGTCCCAGAGGTAAACTTTTCATTCATATTACCATTGTTGTGTTTTGTTTATATTGCTTGGTATGGATTGAGAGTTTTTAAAAGACATGAAGCAACCGATGATGTATTGCATAACCTGAGCCAATAATGAATAAATTAAAACGACATTGTTTTGCGTTGGATTTAAAAAATGATCCAAAGCTGATTTCAGAGTACAAAAATCATCATAAGAATGTTTGGCCTGAAGTTGAAGCCAGTATTAAAAATGCAGGGATAGAGGTCCTGGATATTTATTTGGTAGGAAATAGGTTGTTTATGATTATGGAAGTAGATGATTCGTTTTCGTTTGAAAAGAAAGAAACTTCAGACCAATTAAACCCTAAAGTACAAGATTGGGAAACCCTGATGTGGAATTATCAACAGGCTCTTCCTATTGCAAAACCAAACGAAAAATGGCTTCTGATGGAGAAAATATATGATTTAAATTCAGAAAAGTAAAATAAATACAACTAAAATGAGCGTAGTCCAATGAAAATTAAGTACAATCCAAGTTACCCTTCTATTGAAGACCTTAGAGCTAAGGCAAAAAAAAGAATACCGAAGTTTGCATTCGAGTATTTAGATGGGGGATGTAATGAGGATGTAAACCTTCATAAGAATACTGCAGAAATTAGAGATGTCGAATTGCTCCCTAGCTACTTAAGCAAGCATGAAGGCTCTAGTATGAAAACGAAATTATTTGGGCATACTTATGATGCGCCATTTGGGATAGCTCCTGTTGGATTACAAGGTTTAATGTGGCCGAATTCGCCAGAAATTTTAGCAAAGGCAGCATTTGAGCATAATGTGCCGTTCGTGTTAAGTACTGTAAGTACAAGTAGTATTGAACGTATTAGTGAGATTACCGAAGGACAGGCTTGGTTTCAATTATACCATCCTGCAGAAGACAGACTTAGAGATGATATTATTAAAAGAGCTGAAGCTGCCGAATGTCCGGTATTAGTTATTTTATGTGATGTTCCTACTTTCGGATTCAGACCTCGAGATATCCGCAACGGATTAGCGATGCCGCCAAGGATGACCTTTGAGAATGTCATACGTGTACTTGGAAAACCAAAATGGGCACTGGAAACATTAAAGCATGGACAACCAAACTTTGAAGTCTTAAAGCCATATATGTCCAAGAGTCTAGACTTAAAACAGTTGGGTCAATTTATGGATCAAACCTTTTCTGGACGATTAAATGAAGAAAAAATAAAGCCTATTCGAGATATGTGGAAAGGGAAGATTGTGTTGAAAGGCGTAGCGACTGAAGCCGATACTGAAAAGGCTATTCGACTAGGATTAGATGGTATAATAGTCTCTAATCATGGCGGCCGACAATTGGATGCTGGTGAATCTACAATTAAACCACTGACTAGAATCTCTAAAGCCTATAGCGATCAAATTAAAGTGATGATGGATAGTGGAATGCGGTCTGGGCCAGACATTGCTAGAACATTGGCCAGTGGTGCCGAGTTTACCTTTATGGGAAGACCATTTATGTACGGCGTCTCTGCCTTGGGAAATAAGGGAGGTGATCATACAATTTCACTTCTTAAAGTACAATTGCAACAAGTCATGGAACAAATTTGTTGTGAAACTATCAGTGATTTTCCAAAATTCTTAAAGCGGGAAGTTTAGACTTAAATATTAAATACATAAGGAGCGTCTTGTTTTATTGTTAAACAGGACGTTCTTGTTTTTGATATAGACTTAATGGTAATTTATTGAAATTATGTTATTTATATCAAATATGAATTATTGTAAATTTTTATAGTGTTAAAACAAAAGTCAAAAAGCTGACGTTATAATGTGTAATTGAGGGTAATTGTCGTTGTAAGAATTTCGGTACGATTTTTGAGACTAAGCAAAATTGAATTTATCAATCAATACATATAACCACCATCATCATGTTAAAAAATGCTACACTTCTGTTTTTAGTATTATCAATGCAATTATTTTCTCAAGAAAAAAGTAACGATCTAAAGGTGTTTTTGGATTGTAATCGATGTGATATTACTTTTATAAAGCAAAATTTACCAGATGTTGAATTTGTAAGGGATCAAAATTTTGCAGATGTACATTTGTTCTTTACTAATCAAAGAAATGGAAGCGGTGGAATAGCCTACGAAATAGAATTTTTAGGAAAAAACGACTTTAAGGATTTTCAAGATACGGTGAGTTTTTCTACAGACACGAACATGACTCAGGATGATATTCGTCAGCGTACTTTAAAATTTATTAAATTAGGCCTAGTTCGTTATTGGGTAAGACTTGGTAATACGGATAATATTACCATCAATATAAAAAACCCAGATAAAGGAGGGAAAGAGGAAGTTGAGAAAAAAGATCCATGGAATTATTGGGTATTCAATCTCGGGGCAAGAGGATGGTTTAATGGTCAAGAATCTAATAAATTTAGCAATATTAACTTTAATGTTTCCGCCAAACGAGTTACTGAAAAAAACAAGTTTTCATTTCGATTAGGTGTGTCCGAAAACAAATCAACATTTAGTTTTGATGGTGAAGATATCATTTCCATTCAAAGTTCAAAATATTTGAGTACTAGCCATGTCATTAGTTTAAATGATCACTGGTCGGCAGGAGCTTTTGCTAGACTAGGCTCTTCTGTGTTTAGTAATAAAGATTTTTATTGGGCGTTTAGACCAGCAATAGAATATAACTTTTTTAAATATTCTGAATCTTCAAAAAAGCAATTGACTTTATCCTATAGAAACGGGGTTGTGTTCAACGATTATATTGAAAGCACGATTTTCGGAGAAACAAAAGAAAGTTTATGGGAACATGAGTTATCATTAGGAGGTAGTGTAAATCAGAAATGGGGAAGTATTTCTGGAGAGGCATCTTATGAGCAGTATTTGAACGATACGAGTTTACATTCCTTATCTTTTTATTTGGGGACGAATGTGCGGTTGTTTAAAGGATTTAGCATGAATATAAATGGTAGTTATAGTATTACCAGAAATCAAATTAATTTACCAGCAGGAGATGTGTCCTTAGAAGAATTATTATTACAGCAACAGCAATTAAAGTCAGGGTATAATTATTTTGCAAGTATTGGATTTAGTTATTCATTCGGGTCAATTTATAATACTATTGTTAATCCAAGATTCAATTTCTAAATTATAATCATTCTAAATACTAATTTAAGGCCTTAACTTTTTGTCTATAAATTAGGGGTAGCCTATTTTTGTATGAATTTTTTAAACTTCAATACATCATGGGTGGATTTTTTAAATCTTCGATAGGAAGAAAAGTAGCAATGGCGCTTTCGGCATTCTTCCTCATGTTTTTCTTACTACAACATTTTGCAATCAATATTTTATCAGTTTTTAGCCCTGATACTTTTAACGAAGTGTCACATTTTATGGGGACTAATCCTTTGATTCAATATGGCTTACAGCCAGTGTTAATTTTTGGTGTTGTATTTCACTTTGTTATGGGATTCATTTTAGAATTAAAGAACAAGAGTGCTAGAAAAATAAGCTATGCTAAAAATCATGGCGCAGCAAATTCTACTTGGAGTAGTAGAAATATGATTTGGAGCGGATTGGCTATTTTAGCTTTTATCGTATTACATTTTATTGATTTTTGGTTTCCAGAGATCAATACAAAATTTATTGAAGGCGATTGGTCTGGATTACACAATGGGGAATTTAGATATTTCCATGAGCTTCAAGAGAAATTCTTAAGCCCAGTAAGAGTTGGTGCTTATGTTGTAGCGTTTGTACTCTTAATGTTGCATTTACTTCACGGCTTTACATCGGCATTTCAATCTATGGGAGCGACTGCAGGACGTAAAAAAACATTACAAAATATAGGAAAGGCATATGCAATTATAATTCCAGTTGGATTTATAATTATTGCCATTTACCATCATTTTAATCATATCCATTAATCTTAGAATATATGTCGACTTTAAATTCAAAAGTACCAGGAGGTCCAATTAAAGATAAATGGACAGATTATAAAAATCATATCGATTTAGTTAACCCTGCCAATAAGCGTAATATTGATATTATCGTTGTTGGAACTGGATTAGCAGGAGGTTCTGCGGCAGCTACATTAGCCGAATTAGGGTATAATGTAAAAGCATTTGCATATCAGGATTCTCCACGTCGTGCACATTCAATTGCAGCACAAGGTGGAATTAATGCCGCTAAAAACTATCAAGGTGATGGGGATTCAACATATAGATTATTTTACGATACTGTAAAAGGTGGCGATTATCGTTCGCGTGAAGCAAACGTATATCGATTAGCAGAGGTGTCAGCAAATATAATTGACCAATGTGTAGCTCAAGGGGTTCCTTTTGCTCGTGATTATGGTGGACTTTTAGACAATCGTTCATTTGGTGGTGTGTTGGTATCTCGAACATTTTATGCTAAAGGACAAACAGGACAACAATTATTATTAGGAGCATATTCAGCAATGAACAGACAAATTGCTCGTGGTAAGATTGAAATGTTTAACCGTCACGAAATGTTGGATGTTGTAAAAGTTGATGGAAAAGCAAGAGGAATTATTGCTCGTAACTTAGTTACAGGAGAAATAGAACGTCATTCAGCACACGCCGTTGTAATTGCATCTGGAGGCTATGGAAATGTATATTTCTTATCAACAAATGCAATGGGGTCTAATGCCACAGCAGCATGGAAAATACATAAAAAAGGGGCGCATTTTGCAAACCCTTGTTATACACAAATTCATCCAACTTGTATTCCACGTTCGGGAGATTATCAGTCTAAATTAACATTGATGTCTGAGTCTTTGCGTAATGATGGTCGTATTTGGGTGCCAAAAAGTATGGATGATGTCATGGCCATTCGTGAAGGACGTAAAAAGCCTACCGAATTGTCTGAAGACGAACGAGATTATTATTTGGAACGCCGTTATCCTGCCTTTGGGAATTTAGTACCTCGAGATGTTGCTTCAAGAGCAGCTAAAGAGCGTTGTGATGCTGGATATGGTGTAAACGCAACAGGTGAAGCGGTGTATTTAGATTTTAAATCGGCGATAAACCGTTACGGAAAAGAACAAGCAAAAATCAATGGGATTTCTAATCCTTCTGATGCAAAAATATACGAATTAGGTCAAGCCATTGTTGAGGCTAAATATGGAAACTTATTCCAAATGTACGAGAAAATCGTAGATGAGAATCCTTATGAAACTCCAATGATGATTTATCCTGCAACACATTATACAATGGGTGGTGTATGGGTAGATTACAACTTAATGACTTCTGTTGAAGGGCTATATTGTATTGGAGAAGCAAATTTCTCTGATCATGGTGCTAACCGTTTAGGGGCTTCAGCATTAATGCAAGGATTGGCTGATGGTTATTTTGTATTGCCATATACAATTGGTGATTATTTGTCGAATGAGATTAGAACAGGTGCAATTTCTACCGAGACTAAAGAGTTTGATGAAGCAGAAAAAGAAGTAACTGATAGAATAAATTTCTTTGTGAATAATGAAGGGACGAAGTCGGTTGATTATTTCCACAAAAAGCTTGGAAAAGTTATGTGGGATAAAGTAGGAATGGCACGTAATTCAAAAGGATTAAATGAAGCGATGGCTGAAATCAAAGCTATTAGAGAAGAATTCTGGAAAGAAGTAAAGGTTCCTGGTGAAGCAACTGAAATGAACCCAGAATTAGAAAAAGCAGGACGTGTTGCCGATTTCTTAGAATTGGGAGAGTTATTTGCAAAAGATGCCTTGATGCGTGAAGAATCATGTGGAGGTCACTTTAGAGAAGAATCGGTTGAATTAGATGGTGAACAAAAAGGAGAAGCAAAACGTAATGATAGTGATTATGCATTCGTTGCTGCCTGGGAATACAAAGGAGAACCTGCTGATGCCGTTTTACATAAAGAAGAATTAGAATTTAAAGATATTGAACTAAAACAACGTTCGTACAAATAATAAATAACTTACAAATAGCAAAGCTATGCAGTTAACATTAAAAATTTGGAGACAAAAGGACGCTTCTGCTAAGGGTCAGATGGTCGAATATAAAGTCACTGAGATTTCAGAGCACATGTCATTCTTGGAAATGATGGATGTTTTGAATGAACAATTGGTAAATTCTGGAGACGAGCCTGTTGCTTTCGATCATGATTGTCGTGAAGGAATTTGCGGAATGTGTTCTATGTATATCAACGGAGAAGCCCATGGACCAGATAGAGGAGTTACGACTTGTCAATTACACATGCGTATGTTTAAAGATGGAGATACAATTACTATCGAGCCATTTAGAGCTGCAGCATTTCCAGTAATAAAAGATCTGGTTGTAGACCGTATGTCGTTTGAGCGTATTCAACAAGCAGGAGGGTATATTTCTGTGAACACCTCAGGAAACACTCAGGATGCTAATGCATTGCCAATTTCAAAACATGCTGCAGATGAAGCTATGGATGCTGCCACTTGTATTGGTTGTGGAGCCTGTGTTGCCACTTGTAAAAACTCATCGGCAATGTTGTTTGTTGGAGCTAAAGTATCACAGTATGCCTTATTACCTCAAGGACAAGTTGAAGCTACGGATCGTGTTCAAAATATGGTAGCCCAAATGGACTTGGAAGGATTTGGTAACTGTACAAATACTGGAGCCTGTGAAATTGAATGTCCGAAAGGCATTTCTTTAGAAAATATAGCACGTATGAATAGAGAACTTATGAAAGCCAGCTTGAAATAAGATCTTGAAAATATAAACTTATCATAAATTAAAATGTCCTGAGCTTTTGCTTGGGATTTTTTATTTAGATTTGAGATGAATCCCTAAACATTCTCGAATGAAATATATGAATATCTGCCTCGGAGTACTCCTATTACTTACTTGTACTTTTAGCAATGCCCAGACCAAGTCTCAACAAAGCACTGATGACCAATTATTTTTTAATGGGGATCAATTATTGCATCATATTAAAACATTGTCTTCAGATGCATTTGAAGGACGACAAACTGGAACAAAAGGAGGTCTCAAAGCAAGAGCATATATCATTGAACAGTTTAAGGACTTAGAAGTGAAACCCCTCGGCGCTTCTTTTGAACAAGAATTTTCTTTTGAAAGAAGAGGGAAATCATATCATGCTGGAAATGTATTGGGACTTATTAAAGGTACAGAAAATCCCGATTCTTATATTGTTATAAGTGCACATTATGATCATTTGGGGATTAGAGTAAAAGAAGGACAATCTGACTCCATTTATAATGGTGCCGATGATGATGCCTCTGGAACAAGTGCTTTATTTAGTTTTGCCGAGTATTTTAAAAATAACCCTCCTAAACATTCTGTGATTTTAGCAGCTTTTGATAGCGAAGAGTTGGGCTTAAGAGGCTCTAAATATTTTGTAGATAATTCCATTGTACCATTAGAATCTATTATGGTGAATTTAAATATGGACATGATTAGTCGTAATACAAAAGAAGAATTATATGCCGTAGGGACACGCTATAATGAAACATTGAAGCTGTTAATCTCAAACTTTAAACCTACAGGAAAGATAAAATTATTAACGGGTCATGATGGTGAAGATGGGAAACAAAACTGGACTGGATCTTCCGATCATGGCTCATTTCATAATAAGGAAATTCCATTTTTATATTTTGGTGTAGAAGATCATA
>Ga0105356_10003155_pt1 | contig 16277 bp, 10 predicted proteins | sample GOMGulsemesocosm_3_FD_83502 | JGI IMG/M metagenome (GOLD analysis project Ga0105356, IMG submission 83502) | Methane-oxidizing microbial communities from mesocosms in the Gulf of Mexico - GOM9D Gulf of Mexico | ecosystem: Environmental > Aquatic > Marine > Cold seeps | place: Gulf of Mexico...
AATGTGGGTGGGGAAAATTATGCAGCGGGAAATTTGGAAGCTGATAAGGTCCAAATGATCAATCGCGATGTGGATGCTGCTAATAATGGAAACAATCAATATTGGCAACACAACTACCAGGGTATAGGACGTGCTAATTTTGTAATTGCAAATGAATCCAATTTTGAAAATATTTCAGCAACAGAAATTTCACAAAGATTGGGAGAAGCTCGTTTTTTAAGAGCCTTGTATTATTTCAATTTGGTTGCCAAATATGGAGAAATACCATTGGTGCTGACTTTAGAAACTGTCGTTGGAGGTTTGCCAAAATCTTCAGTAAATGAAATATATGCTGCTATTGTAACAGATTTACAGTTTGCAACCTCTAATTTACCGGCCAAAGGAGATCAAGAGTTAGGAAGAGCGACTTCAGGAGCAGCTTGGGCCTTGTTAGGAAAAGTATATTTGCAAATGGGAGGTAAAGATGCTGAAGCAAAAACAGCATTGAGTAATGTGACCGGTTATTCCTTAACAGCAAATTATGAAGACAATTTTTCAATTGCAGGAGAACACAATGATGAATCTTTATTTGAAGTACATTATGATGAAGCGACTGGAGGTGGAGATTCTTGGAGTCAAAATGCCAGAGGGAACTCTGAAACATCCTTTAGAGCTATGGAGTATAGTGGATGGTATAATGTAAAACCAAGTCAAGCTCTTTTAGATGAGTACGAAGATGGAGATACCCGTTATGCTGCAAGTTTTTATTCAATTGATGCAAGTGATAATGGTACCATGACCAACACATATAACAATGGAGCAAGTACGTTTGTTTCTGGAGGAATTGGACCAGATGACAATCCTGCTTGGAGAAAATACCAAAATTTAGACAATAGAAGTTCTGAAACTACAGACAGTGGAATCAATGCCAGAGTCATTCGTTATGCAGATGTATTGCTGATGAAAGCTGAGGCTGAAATACGCTCGGGAGGTACGGAATCTGTTGCCCTAGGGTTTTTAAATCAAGTCAGAAATAGAACATCGGTAGCTTTGGCTCCTGTTTCAGTATCAGGGTCTGCAGCAATATTAGAAGCAATTAAACATGAGAGGTGGGTAGAATTAGCAGGAGAACAATCTAGATACTTAGATTTGCAAAGATTTGATGGCTTTTCGTACTTATTGCCTATTCCAAACATAGAATTACAAGCAAATACAAATTTATAAAGAAGTATTATTGGGGTAAAAATCTTGCACGAAGTTTTCTTCGTGCAGGATTTTTTATATTTTAAACATTTCTTAGATCAATATGTGTTTTGAGTAAATAATCAACAATTTTTTCAATATGAGATTTACTGTATTTATTCTTTTTTTAGTTTTAATGTCTTGTGTTAAAGAGCCAAATTCTTTAAGCCAATTTACACGAGTTTCTTCTGATAAAACACATATCAATTTCAGTAACACTTTAACAGAATCAGATACTTTAAATTATTTCAATTATCCATATATCTATATGGGAGGTGGTATTGCTGTAGGTGATTTTAACAATGACAATTTGCAAGACCTCTATTTTACAGGGAATATGGTGTCTAATAAATTGTATATAAATAAAGGAAATATAGAATTTGAAGATCAAACAAAACAAGCTAATGCAGGTTTGGGGAAGGAATGGTTTTTAGGAGCTACAACTATAGATATTAATAATGATGGCTGGTTGGATATCTATTTAAGTGTCTCTGGTAAAAATGAATTTTGCCCAAATAAATTATTGGTTAATCAAGGTTTGAATGAAGAAGGGAATATAATCTTTAAAGAAGAAGCCGACAAATACGGAATTGCAGATAAGGGACACAGTACCCAAAGTACATTTTTTGATTATGACAATGACGGTGATTTGGATTTGTATGTAGCCAATTACCCGATAACCCCTTTTAAAACAACACCAGATATTTTTCAAAAACACATGCGGCATGCTTCTTCTGTACATTCCAATCATCTTTATGTCAATAATGGAAATGGAACTTTTACAGATGTAACAAAAAAGGCAAATTTACTTTCTTATAGTTTGTCTTTAAGTGCAACTATAAGTGATTTAAACAACGATGGTTATAAAGATATTTATGTAAGTAACGATTTTGCAAGTGCAGACTTTTGTTATATAAACAATGGAGATGGAACATTTAGAAATACTTTAGATAAGTCTGTCAAGCATACTGCTTTGTATGGTATGGGGGCAGATATCGCAGATTTTAATAACGATGGCTTTTTAGATATTTTCCAAGTAGATATGGATGCTTCTACGAACAAGCGTTCCAAAGCAAATATGGCAAGTATGAATCCGAAAGTCTTTTGGGATACATTCAATGCTGGATTGCATTATCAATACATGCACAATTGTTTGCAGTTAAATTCAGGAATTCTAGATACGACCAACGCACCTTTATTTAACAATATTTCTAGAATAGCAAATGTATCAACTACAGATTGGAGTTGGGGACCTGTTTTTGCTGATTTGGACAATGATGGTTGGAAAGATTTGTATGTGTCAAATGGAACAAGACGTGAAATTAACAATACAGATTTTTTTAATGAAATAGCAAAGAAGTCGAGTGGGTTTTCTAAAAAAACAAAAACAAGTGGTCTTCAAAATTCATTAAAAATGCCATCTGAAAAAACAGACAATTTCGTTTTTAGAAACTCGAAAGATTTGACTTTTGAAAAAGTGAATTCAGAATGGGGATTGCAATACGAAGGATTTACGAATGGAGTGGTTTATGTTGATTTGGACAATGATGGTGACCTAGAAATTGTATTGAATAACATTGATGCCAAGGCGGTAGTTTTTGAAAATAATAATAAGGATAACAACAATCATCTTTCTGTAAAGTTTAGAGGAACGGATTTCAATCTAAGAGGAATTGGTGTAAAATGTACTTTAAAAAATAAAGGAACAAAACAATTTCAGGAATTGACTATTGAACATGGCTATATTTCTGCAATGGCTCCCATATTGCATTTTGGACTTGGGAAACTGTCTAAGATAGATACATTATTTGTTGAATGGCCAGATGGAAGAACACAAACGATTCAGAATGTTTCAGCAAATCAAATACTCACCATAAATCAAGAAGATGCTGTAAACAACAAAGGCTCAAAAAATACGCTTAAAAAACGGTTGTTTGCTTCTCAAAAAAATACTTTAAATACATTATTTAAACATATTGAAAATGTTTATGACGATTATAAAAAAGAAATTTTACTACCACATAAAACATCAACGTTTGGGCCTTATGTAAGTGTGGGAGACCTAAATAATGATGGACTGGATGATTTTTATTGCAGCGGTGCATCCAATCAAAAGGGAGGGTTGTTTTACCAGAATTCTCAAGGAACATTTGATAGAAAAGAATTTGCTTCTGAAAAAGAGGAAGCCCATGAAGATATGGGTTCGTTAATGTTTGATGCTGATGGTGATGGTGATTTGGATCTATATATAGTAAGTGGTGGAAATGAATTTGAACCGAATTCTAAATTACTTCAAGATAGATTGTATAAAAATGATGGACTTGGAAATTTTTCAAAATCTGAAAATGCACTTCCAGGAATGAGAACAAGTGGATCTCGGGTTTATAAATTTGATTTCGATAAAGATGGTGATCTGGATTTATTTGTTTGTGGAAGGCTTGTTCCAGGCAATTATCCAGCTCCAGCTAAATCTTATATCTTAGAAAATAGAAGTACCGAACAAGAATTAAAATTTGTAGATGTTACAAATTCTTTGGCTCCAAGTTTTGATAAATTGGGTTTGGCAACTTCTGTAAGTATTGAAGATATTGATGCTGATGGATGGCAAGATATAGTGGTAGTAGGGGAATGGATGCCCATACGAGTTTTTAAAAATAATCAAGGAAAAGAGTTTGTAGAAGTTACCAAAAAAGTTGGTTTGGAAAATACTACAGGTTGGTGGTTTGATGTGGTAAGTGGTGATTTTGATAACGACGGTGATATAGATTTTATAGCAGGGAATTTAGGACTCAATTACAAATACAAATCGTCAAAAAATGAAACTTTTGACATCTATTTTAATGATTTCGATAGTAACAATAAAAAAGATATTGTACTAAGTTATTACAATGAAGGCAAAAAATATCCAGTAAGAGGTCGTTCCTGTTCGTCATCACAAGTAGTTCAGATAAAAGAAAAATTTAAGACCTATAATGAATTTGCAGAGGCAACTCTGATGGATGTGTATGGAAAAGATGAACTAAAAAATGCGTTGCACTATCAAGTAAATACTTTTGCAACAAGTTATATAGAAAATAAAGACGGGGTATTTGTTACACATGCATTGCCAAATGAAGTGCAATTGTCTAGCATCAATAAAATAATTGTGAAAGATTTTAACAAAGATGGAAATTTGGATATTTTGGCGGCAGGAAATTTGTACGCATCTGAAATAGAAACACCAAGAAATGATGCAGGTACAGGTGTGTTTTTAAGTGGGAATGGTGATGGTACTTTTCATCCACTTTCTATAAATGAAAGCGGATTTTATGTACCAAAAGATGTCAAAGATATGGAATTGTTAAAAGTAGGAAAACAACAAATGGTGTTAGCTGCAAATAATAATGAGTATATAAAGTTTGTATCAGTTGTAAAAAACTAGGATGTGATGTCAGTAAAAAAAACAATTTATCAGCTTGTATTTTTAGTATTTGGGTTTTTAGGAGCTTGCCAAGATGAAATAAAAAAGTTACCACTTGTTAAAAAGGACACCTTGTTTGAGAAGTTGCCAGCAAGCGAAACAGGCATTACTTTTAATAATAAAATAAAAGAAAATTTGAATAATTTCTTTGTCGTATACAATTATGCGTACAATGGAGGAGGTGTCGGAATTGGAGACATTAACAATGATGGATTGTCTGATATTTATTTTACAGGAAATCAAGTTGGTAACAAATTGTATTTGAACAAAGGTAATTTTCAGTTTGAAGATATTACAGCCTCAGCTGGTGTTTCTGGAGGTTATGGTTGGAACAATGGCGTGGTCATGGTAGATATCAATGGAGATACCTTTTTAGATATTTATGTTTGTCGAGGAGGCTGGAAAGGAAGCTCTAAGGAACGTGCAAATTTATTATTCGTGAACAATGGAGATGCTACTTTTACGGAGCAAGCGGCAAATTATCATATTGCAGATGTGGGCTTTTCTATGATGGCTTCTTTTTTTGATATGGACAATGACAATGATTTGGATATGTATTTGATAAATCGTCCACAAAAATTCAACCTCTCACACAATGCAATAGAGAAAGGAAGAGAAAATCAAAATGCCTTATTTAGACATAAATTGTACGAAAATGTGAACGGTGTCTACAAAGAGATAGGATTGGATTCTGGAATAGATCGTACATTTTCATATGGACTTGGATTGGCAACTTCGGATTTAAACAACGATGGGTATTCTGACATTTATGTGGCCAATGATTATTTTGAAAGTGATTACTTTTTTAAGAATAATGGCAATAAAACATTTACGCAAAAGATCGATTCCATAACAAATCATGTCGCTTTTTATGGGATGGGAGTAGATGTTGTAGATTTTAATAACGATGGTTACGAAGATATTGTAGAGGTTGACATGACGCCTTCTGATTACGAGCGTTCAAAAACCACTATGGCAAGTATGAATGTAAATGGGTACCAGCGTATTTTAGAAAAAGGAAATCATTATCAATACATGCATAACATGCTTCAGATTAATAATGGGAATGGCTTTTTTAGTGAAATAAGTCAATTTTCTGGAATCGCAAAAACAGATTGGAGTTGGTCTTGTTTGGGGAGTGATTTTGACAACGATGGCTTGAGAGATTTATTTATATCGAATGGTTTTAGACGTGATGTTTTTGATAAAGATGTAGCAAATCAGTTCACAAAATATATCAATTCAAAAGAAAAGAAACAACGTTCCAAGTTGGAAAACTTAAACCATATTGTAAACCTTTTTAAAGAGAATAAAATATCCAATTATATCTATAAGAACAACGGAAATTTAAAATTCACCTCCAAAGTAAAAGATTGGGGATTGGAAACGATAAGTTTTTCAAACGGTGCAGCGGTAGGTGATTTGGACAATGATGGCGATTTAGATTTGGTTGTAAATAATATCAACGATGCTGCTTTTGTTTATAGAAATAACGCAGAAAAGAATGGGAATAATTTTATTAAAATAAAATTAAAAGGACCTAAGGACAATAGAGTTGGTTTTGGGGCTAAAATTACGATATACCATCAAGACAGTATTCAATACCACGAACTAAAAAATGTGAGAGGCTATTTGTCGTCTGTAGAGCCCATTGCACATTTTGGCTTGGGGAAAAATGCAAGTATCGATTCTGTAAAAGTAAAATGGCCAGATGGGAAAGAAAGTTTAGTGAAGGAAATAAAAGTAAATGAGACTAAAATCATAAGCTATGATGCTGCTAAATTGAGGAAATCTAGAAAAAAAACTGTGCAACCTATTTTTGTAGATATTACTACTGAAGCCTTTCAAAAGAAAGAAGTTGTACATCAGGAAAATGACTTCAATGATTTTAAAGATCAAATTTTGTTGCCTCATAAATTGTCAACAGAAGGCCCTTGTATTGTTGTTGCTGACATCAATAATGATGGTTTGGAAGATTTTTATATGGGGGGTGCTGCTTTTCAAAAAGGAAAAATATTTGTCCAGAAAAAAGGACATCGGTTTGTAGAAGTTTTTCAAAAAAGTTTTTTCGAGGATAAAAATCATGAAGATACAGCAGCTGCTTTTTTTGATGCCAATGGAGATGGATTTGTAGATTTATATGTGGTTAGTGGAGGAAATGAATTTCCAGAAAATTCGAAATGGTACCAAGACAGGTTGTATTTAAATGATAAGAAAGGAAAGTTTGTGAAGTCGCTTAATTTACCGACTGTAAAAGTAAGTGGCGGTTGCGTTGTTCCATTAGATTATGATAGGGATGGAGATTTAGATTTGTTTGTCGGTGGTCGTTTGATTCCAAAGAAATACCCAAGTTCTCCGAAGAGTTATGTTTTAAATAATTCAAAAGGTGTTTTTACCGATCAAACAGAGGAAATTGCACCAGAGATTCAAAATATGGGGATGGTAACAGATGCTTCATGGCAAGATATTGATGGAGATAGCAATAAAGAATTGCTTGTTGTTGGAGAATGGATGCCTATTACTATTGTTGAAGTAGATAATGGTGTTTTTCAGAAAAAGGAAATGGAAAGTTTACAGAAAACAAATGGGTGGTGGAATGCCATAGAAGCAAAAGATATGGATCAGGATGGAGATATGGATTTTATTGTTGGGAATCTAGGTGAGAATTATAAATTTAAGGCAAGTGAAGACAAGCCTTTTTACATTTATGCTTCAGATTATGATAAAAATGGGACACATGATGTTTTTCTTGCTAAAAATCACAAAAATAAAATTGTACCAATTCGAGGAAAAGAATGTGCCACACAACAGCTTCCAAAATTATCTAAAAAATTCAAAACCTACAATCAGTTTGCCAAAGCCGACATTGGAGCCATTCTTGGAAAAACAACTTCTGATTTTCAGAGAAAGGAAGTGTATCAATTTCAATCTGTTTTTTTGAAAAATGAAGAAGGAATTTTAAAACTTGTTTCGTTGCCAGGGGAAGCACAATACTCCACCGTTCAAAGTGTAGTTATAGATGATTTTACCAACGATGGTGTTTTAGATGTTTTAATTGGCGGGAATAAATTTAATGTCGAAATTGAAACAACGCGTGCGGATGCTTCTGTTGGACTGCTTTTAAAAGGTCAAGAAAATTTAGAATTCAAAGCTGTACCAATGAAAGCTAGTGGTGTGTTTTTACCGAAGAATGTAAAAGTGTTAAAAACAATTCGATTGGGAGAAAAAAAGAACGCTGTAAATGGTGTTTTGGTTGGTGTAAACAATGAAAATCTTCGTTTGTTAAAACAAGATTTTTAGATGTTTTTTACTTTTGTTTTTTACGAAAAATCCATTTATGAAATTTCATGTTTTCTTCTGTGATTTAAGTTTAAGATTGAACAGAGCTTATAAGAAATAGAAGACATTATATTGAAGTCATTTTAACCCAAAAATAAATATTACCTCGAATTCAGCCTACCAATGCATAAGTTAATATAGATAGCAGTCGTTTTTTAAAGAATAAAGAGAAAGTCTGTGGCTAAGCAAGTCTTTTAAAACATTGGGTGCTCTTATGGTTGTTAAATCAGGTATTTGTATGATAGGCCGGTATAAAAAAGCAGTACAAATAATTAAATTTGTACTGCTAAATTCACTGTTGGGGGAGGCTGTTAATTGATATTTACTTTGATTCTTTTAGAAATGTTATTGGAAGCATTTCCAATATAAATATAATAGGCACCTTTTTCTAAATTCCAATCAGAGATGGAAGTGTCGTAAAACTTTAGTTTAGAAATGTCAATTGTTATCTCAATAGATTTTTTCTCACCTTTTGATAAGTGCACCTTTGAAAAACCTTTCAGTTCTTTTAAGGCTCTTTTAACTTTTGACTTGGATTTTCCTATATATACTTGAACTACTTCAGAACCATCTAATTGTCCAATATTGCTAATAGCACAGCTAACAGTGATTTTATCATTTTCTAAATAATTTTTTTTATCTGTTTTGATATTTGACAATTCAAAATCAGTATAAGACAAACCATAACCAAAAGAAAAAAGAGGTTTGATTTTTTTAGTGTCATGCCAACGGTACCCTACCAAAATATCTTCTTTATAAGTTTGAACCATAGCAACTCCAGGGTACGATTCTTTACCAAAATAATGTGCGCCGTTGTCTTCTAGTTTTACCGGAAATGAAAAGGGTAGTTTTCCTGAAGGGTTTACATCACCACTAACAACATCTGCTATTGCAGTTCCTGCCATACTACCTAGATACCAAGTTTGCATAAGACCTTTTACATTTGGCAACCAAGACATTTCTACCGCATTACCTGTAAGCAGTAACATTCCTAAATTGGGATTTACTTTTTTTAGTTCACTTATAAGTTGGTCTTGGTTATAAGGTAACTTATACGATTTTCTGTCATCACCTTCACAATCTTGCAAATGGCTTTTGTTTAAGCCGCCAACATATAAAATTATATCTGCTTTTTTTGCGGTATGAATAGCAGCAGCTCTTAATGAATCTTGATCTAATTTTGCTGGTAGAATCGCATCATAAGTGGAAGGTCCTGTTTCATATCCCATAGAATGAATAATCGTAGCATTTTTATAACGTTGTTTTATTCCTTCTAAAGGAGAAATTTCAAATTGAGGTTTTAATTCTGATGAGCCGCCACCAGCTGTCATAGAGCGTGTTGCGTTTTCTCCAATTATAGCTATGGTTATATTTTTGTCTTCAATAGGGAAGAAGTTGCCCTCGTTTTTTAACAAGACAATACCTTCTGAGGCAACTTTCCTTGCTACATCATGGTGTTCCTTGTTATTAGCTCTACCAATAGGTCTATTGGTACTCATATTGGTTCTATACATCAACCTTAAAATTCTTCGAACTTTATTGTCTACTAAAGATTCTGCTATTTCGTTATTTTGTATTGCTTTTAAAAATGGACTTGCTAAATAATAGTGATCGTAATGATTCGAAGTAGTAGTCCCCAAGCCATCAGTTCCTGTTCCCATTTCCATATCCACACCATATAAAGCGGCTTCTTTAGTACTATGGACAGAACTCCAATCGCTAATTACTACACCATCAAAGTTCCAGTCGTTTTTTAAGATTTTAGAAGTTAGTGTTTTATGATGTGTTGTATATTGCCCTCGAAATTTATTATAAGCTCCCATAATAGCCCAAACCCCCGCTTCTTGTACAGCTGCTTTAAATGCCGGCAAATAGATTTCGTGTAATGCTCTATCACTTACTTCTACATTTATTTTGTCTCTCATGTATTCCTGATTGTTCAGTGCATAATGTTTTACGCAGGCAGCAACACCATTTTTTTGAACCCCTCTTACATAAGGAACCACCATGGTAGAAGCTAAAAAAGGATCTTCCCCCATATATTCAAAATTCCTGCCATTCATAGGAGTTCTATAAATATTTACACCAGGTCCTAGTAGTACATCTTTTTTTCTGTAGCGAGCTTCTTCACCTACGCTAAAACCAAAATCTCCAGCTAGTTTTGGGTTGAAAGAGGCAGCCAAACACGTCAAAGCAGGAAAAGCAGTAATTGAATCATTTGTCCAACCTGCATAACCCCAATCATCCCAGTTAATTTCTGCTCTTACTCCATGTGGACCATCAGACATCCAAACTTCAGGGATTCCCAATCTTTCTACTCCTTTAGTACTAAATTTAGATTGTGCATGGCACATAGCTACTTTTTCTTTTAATGTCAAAATAGAAAGGATACTGTCTATTTTTGATTCTAATGTCGTGTCCGTTTTAGATTTTGAAAAGCTTTGTTGCGCATTGATTTTATTATTACTGAAAAGCACGCAACCAATAAATAGAAGAAATGCAAAGCTTTTGAAGTTTAATTTTTGGGTATCCATATTGTTTCTGTTTTATGGATATAAAAGTAGTTTTAATGAAAAAAAAAAGAGGGAACACTTGAAGCAATTGCTAAAACATATGTTGCAAATGCTGAGTTTTTAAGAGGTTTGAACAATTTTTTTGAAATCGTCTAGTAAGAATTTGCTTGGTTTAAGAAATATGAATTGAACATTTAATACTTTCGAATCAATAAATAGCTGATTTTTTATTTGAAACAGCAATGTTTTTTATGTCAATTTTTAGCAAGAACCAATCTTCCATTTTTTCGACAATACCTCTGATTTTTGAAGGTTTTCCTACAAAAGATAATATGTTTTTATGAATAGGTTTGCCTTCTAGATCTGTAATTAAAAAATAGGTAGCAATATTGTTGTTATCAGTAGTTGCTAAAACAGGAGGGATTCCTCCAGAAATGCAACGAACGGCACAACTTCTATGGATTTTTCCTTTCCCTGGTTTCATTACACCAAAGTAGCATTTAGGATCAATTATTTCCCCTTCTAAAGTCATGTTGCTAATTGTATTTTTCATCGGAACTAGATTTAAAACATTGTCATTTGATAATATTATTTTTTCATCATCCGTTATTTGTAGCAATGTTTTTCCATTGTAATAAATTAAGTTTCCTTCTATAGTCAATGTTTTTCCCGTAAGGTTAGGTGTTGTACTTTTTATTTTTTCTAAAAACGGATTTGCGCTTGATTTTCCAAAACCTAACAAGAGAATGTTTTTAAACGTGTTTTTTTCAACTTCAACCCGTAACATCGGATATGGGTTTTCATGAAAAGTGCCTACAATTTTTGTGGTACTTGTCAATTCAAAAGAACTGTTTTTAAATTTTTTCTGTGAAATACTAAAAATGATTGCAGCTAGAACAATAAAGCCAAGAGAAAAATAAACAAAACGTTTCAATGTTTTTTTTGTTTTTGGATCTAAGCTACCTTCAATATAAGATACGTAAAATTCGTCGTTTTTCTTCATGACTTAATATTTACAAGGTTTTATTGCTGTTCCTTCTTCAGATGCTTTTGGGTTTATGTAAATAGTTGTTCCCAACAACTTCAATTCATAGGTTGCTACTTTTTCAGTGAATGGTGGAGGTGATTGCCCGTTACCTGGCAAATATTGATAGCCATGCCAAGGACAGGTTATACAGCCGTCAATTATTTTTCCTTCTCCCAAAGGACCTCCTTGATGTTTGCAAACATTATGAATTGCAGAAAGATTTCCTTCGTATTTGAAAATTGCTACCCGTTCATTAGCTACTGTGAAAATTTTAGCCCTGTCTTCTTCAATGTCATCAATGGTACAAACTTCTAACCAACCTTCTTTTTCAGCTAAGGACAAAGCATCGATTTTAGCTTCCTTAAAAGCAGTAATTAAATGCAAAGAAGCAAGTGTAATAAAACCTATAGATAAAATCCCTATTGTAAATAGTGATGTTTCTTGCTGAAAGGCTCCTAAAAACACGTGTAATATAACAAGTGCATAGGCAAGGTAAACCAACATGTGCAACCGTTTCCAAACTTTAGCTGTTAAATTTTCGAGAAAAAAATCATGACTTGTAGAGGCCATTGTAAATAAAATTAACAAGGCGAAAAATCCTAATACTTGAAAAGGAAAATTTGTAAGTGAATGGTATTCCATGTTTGATGTAAAAATAGAATATATTGGATTGGTATCTCCTAAGGCATGAAATTGGAATGAAGAAAATCCACCATGAATAAATGCTGCAATAAACATTGAAACTCCTAAATGTCTCCTGTTGTATAAAATTGGTAAGTAATGATTGTTCAGTCTGCTTAAAGGACCAATAGCCAAAATTATATGTAACATGATAATTGCTAAGGACCCAAATGCTCTAATAATTAAAGTTTCTATACTGGTTTCTGAATTGAATAGTAAAGTAATTACAGCAAACAAAACAATATAAATGAGCATTCCAGAAACAATGATTTTATCATATGTTTTTTTGTGTTTGTTCCAAAGTACAAGTCGATAGCCTAAGCTCATTAAAATGTCAATTTAGTAATTAGTGTTTCTTTTAGTGCATCGTAAATAACGACTCCAAACTCAATTTCATTTTCAATATTAAAATTATAAATTCCTACAGTTGTTATTTGTCCAATTAGTTCTCCTTTGGTGAAATTTTTGTTTAGAAGGTAGGCCACGGCTGTAGCATTTTTAATGGGAGTTTTTAAAATGATTTCAATAGAGTTTGAGTGTGAGTTTTTAAAAGTAGTGACTTTTACAATTTCATTTTGTTTGGTTTTTAAGATTTTTTTTGCAGTGATTTCACTTTTAAGTTCTAAGGTATTTTTAGATGAAAAAGAAAGATTTTTTACAGACAAGTAAATGCAGATTGGAATGCAAATAGTAAGTGTTAACCAAATGTATTTATGTGTTTTTCGTTGGCCTGAAGTCATGGTTATTGAGTTTTAGAGCTAAATAATTTTGAAATAAGAAATGGCCAAGTACAAACTACACCAGGAAATAACAATACACGGACTTTCTTTTTAGTAGTCTCCATTAGTGGATCTATTTTGTTAGCACCTAGAAACAAGAAATACAGACCAAATAGAAAACCTATTGTAAAATAGATTTCTAAAAAGATTATGAATATTTGAATTGCTGTGAGCATATTTTAGTTGTTAATGTATCAAATAAATTAATATTTTATAGTTGCTTTAATTGATTTTTGTATTCTTATCGAATGTTAATAAGGCATTTTTAAAAAGACTAGTGATTCTTTTTTTCGATATTGAGCTCAGTTATTTTCACTATTTCAATAAGAAATTTTGTCATGACAAGTGTTTTTGTTTGATTATATCTCTGATTTAGACGATAATTTATGAAATAAATTTCAATGTTTTGTGAATTTTATTTTCGGAAGGAGTTAAAAAAATCCATTTGACTGGTTATATAAAGAGTGCCTTTGGTTATTTGTTTTTTATAAAATTGCGACATCTGTTCATGGAATTTAAAGTATTTTTGTAATGAAATTGAAGAAATAAAGTGAATACATAAATGTTTGAAATAGAAAACAAGAAGGAATTCAATTCTTTGGCTTTGGAAACATTTCGATTTCAAGCCGAAAATAATTTGGTGTACAAAGAATTTATTTCTCATTTAAAAATTGATATAGAGAAAATTGTTAGTGTGGAACAAATTCCATTTTTACCAATACAATTTTTTAAATCACATCGTATTCTTTCCTGTAAAAAAGAAATTCAACAAACATTTTTAAGTAGTGGTACTGCAGGTATGCAACAAAGTGAACACTTGGTAACAGATTTGTCTTTGTATGAGGAGAGCTACCAAAAAGGTTTTACTCATTTTTATGGAGCTGTTGAGGATTATGTGGTTTTGGCATTGTTACCTTCTTATTTGGAGCGTGAAGGATCTTCATTGATTTATATGATTGAAGATTTGATTGGCAAATCTAAGCACATAGAAAGTGGGTTTTATTTGCATAATTTGGAAGAGCTACAAGAAACTTTATTAAAATTAGAAAAAGAAAAAAAGAAGACACTTTTAATTGGTGTTTCTTTTGCTTTGTTGGATTTGGTAGAAAAATATCAATTTTCTTTAAAACATACCATTGTTATGGAAACAGGAGGCATGAAAGGAAAAAGAAAAGAAATGATTCGAGAAGAATTACATGCTGTTTTAAAAAATGGATTTGGACTTGCTGAAATACATTCGGAGTATGGAATGACAGAATTGCTAAGTCAAGGATATTCTAAAGGATATGGTGTTTTTAATACGCCACCATGGATGCAGATTTTAATTAGGGACACGGAAGACCCGTTTAATTTTATGCAAAATGGAAAAGCAGGAGGGGTCAATGTTATCGATTTGGCGAATAAAAATTCTTGTTCTTTTATTGCTACTCAAGATTTAGGGAAAATACATGAAGATGGCTCTTTTGAGATTTTAGGACGTTTTGATAATTCTGATATCAGAGGTTGTAACCTGATGATTTCATAGTTGTTTTTACTTTTTTCAAGAGTTTAGTGTAATATCCTGTTTTTTCTACGACTATATAATTCTAAAATAAAATATTATGAAAAAAATTAGCTTTTTGATTTTGTTATTTGTTGGAATTTCAACCTTTGCACAGAAAGAAATTAACACCAGTTCAAAAGGATTTATAGCTGATGGCTATGATGTTGTGGCTTATTTTGAAAACAAAATAATTGAAGGAAATAAAAAATTAAGTGCAACGCATAAAGGAATTAAATATGCATTTTCTTCAAAAACTAATTTAGAAAAATTCAAAAAGAGTCCAGAAAAATTTATGCCACAATACGGTGGTTGGTGTGCATATGCAATGGGAGCTAAAAATAAAAAAGTTGATATTGATCCAGAAACATTTGAAGTAAGAGATGGAAAGTTGTATTTGTTCTATAATTCTTGGGGAATGAATAAGCTTGAAGCATGGAAAGAGGGAGGTACAGTTGCTTTAAAGAAAAAAGCAGATACCAATTGGAAAGCAATGTAATATTATTTTGAGTATTATAATTAATAGAATCAATTGAGATAATAGATGAAGTTGGTTCTTTTATTAAGTTTTATTGTAATCGAATTTTTTTTTCTACGACTATAAGATTCTAAAATATAATATTATGAAAAAAATTAGCTTTTTAGTTTTGTTATTTGTTATGACTTCGGTTTTTTCTCAGAAAAAATTCAATACCAATAAAAAAGGTTTTGTAGCAGGCGGGTACGATATTGTAGCTTATTTTGAAAACAAAGCAGTGGAAGGAAATAAAAAATGGGTAGCTATTTATGAAGGTAATAAATACCAATTCTCTTCAAAAGAAAATTTACAAAAGTTCAATGAAGATTCTAAAAAATATGTTCCGCAATATGGAGGTTGGTGTGCTTATGCAATTGGCGCAAAAAATGAAAAAGTAAAAATCAATCCAAAAACATTTGAAATAAGAGATGGTAAATTGTATTTGTTTTACAATTCTTGGGGTATAAATACTTTAGAAATGTGGAACAAAGAAGGGGCAGAAGAACTTAAGAAAAAGGCGGATAGCAATTGGAAAGCTTTGTAATATTATTTGCTTAGTATTTATATCTTAAATGTCAGGTCGAGCGGAGTCGAGACCTTCTTTATTGATAATTTCTATATACATGACCTCTCGACTCCGCTCGAGGAGACATTCTAATATTTTATAGAAATACGTTGTTTTATAACTTCTTGAAAACACAAATTATTTTTTGTTAGGACTAAATATTTTTTTATAAAGAGGTGATTATTTTTTTTCCTTTCCAACCTCCTTTTACTTTTAGGATGAAATAATTTTTCTTACCTCTTTGTAATAATACATACGTATTTGCAACAAGGTCCTTATAGCTAATTGAAAATCCATCTTTTACTTTTTCTTTATTAACAGAAATAGAGTTTTCTTTCAAAGCTCTTCTCACTTCACCATTAGATTTTAAGAAACCAGTTTCAGCAAAAGCAGCTACAATATCAAAACCGTTTTCAATTTGTTCTTTAGAAATTTCAGCTTGAGGTACCCCAGAAAATACATCTAAAAACGTTTGTTCATCCAAAGATTTCAAATTATCAGCTGTAGATTTTCCAAATAGTATTGAAGAGGCTTTCAAAGCATTCTCATAATCTTCTTCAGAATGAACCAATACAGTAACCTCTTTGGCAATTGTTTTTTGTAACAAACGCGTATGAGGAGCTTCATTGTGTTCC
>Ga0105356_10003156_pt1 | contig 16270 bp, 14 predicted proteins | sample GOMGulsemesocosm_3_FD_83502 | JGI IMG/M metagenome (GOLD analysis project Ga0105356, IMG submission 83502) | Methane-oxidizing microbial communities from mesocosms in the Gulf of Mexico - GOM9D Gulf of Mexico | ecosystem: Environmental > Aquatic > Marine > Cold seeps | place: Gulf of Mexico...
ACTTGCTTTTCTTCCATAACAACCAACAAATTCACCATCTACAATATCAACACGAAAATCAGTATTGTCATATTTTATAAATTTTTCTACATAAAAATATCGTAAATCCATTTGATTTAAAAAGGGCATTAACATATCAAGATTAGCTTCAGATTCAATCTTTGTAAGCCCTACTCCACCCCAACCATCAGTTGGTTTATATACCATTTTATCCCACTTTTTGATGATTTTTTTTAGTTGATGTCCATCATCTCGATGACATAACTTATAATCAGCTGTATGTATACCATGGTTTCGTAAAACAAATGATGTATGAAACTTATCTTCTGTTAATGAAAATGCATCAAAAGAATTGATCATAGGAATAGCTCTATTAAGAGCTTGATATAAATACATTTGATATTTTGACTGCTCACCTGCATTATATGAGAAAAAGAGATCTAATTTATCTAGTTTAATATCATCATATAATATATGTCCATTTTTTGCTATTGCATTCCTCAAATTTAAATTATTGATAACCCCAATATCTCTTTGATTTAATTTCTTGATAATTTTTTCTTGGATAGCATCTCCACCACCATTATTATAAAGCCACATTCCTATTGTACGATTATTCTTACTCACATTATTTCCTTTATAAAAAATCTATATATCTAGTGTATCACTTTTATTTTTTATATAACCTTTTTCAATATAAGAAAAAAAGTTATTGTTTCATACTGTAACCAATCAAAATCAGTCCAAAAACTACTTAAGTTTTTTATGTTACTTATTGTAATAAATTTAAAACTTAAATCCATTTTCTTGATGTTTTAAAAGTATATCTGACATCATTTTTATTCTTTGTTCAAAACTACTTTTTAAAGCACGTTCATGAATAGTATGATCACCGTCACCAAAAGGACCAAATCCATCTAATGTAATAACTCCACATGATGCAACATGATTTGCATCACTTACTCCACCTCTTTGTTCTGTTTTAATTTTTAAATTTGTAATCTCTTCTAATGTATGTATAAATTCTAATTGTTGTTCATTTGGTTCCATAACATCACGTTGTATTAATCCATCAAATTTGGAGATGGTTCCTTCTACATAATTTGTATTTGTTATTTTTTCTAAAGCATTTAAAAGTCGATCTCGCTCACTATTTCTATTGTAACGAAGCTCTAATAATAATTCACATTTAGGGCTAATTGTATTTGCCCCTATTCCGCCAGAAATTTTCCCAACATTTACAGTTGTTCCAATTTCTAAATTAGTCAATTTTGTTAGCTCTTGCAGTTTATAGCTTGCTTCTAAATTAGCATTAACACCTTTTAAATAACTTGTACCTGCATGTGCTGCTTTTCCTTCACATGTAATAGTATATGTACCAACTCCTTTTCTACCTGTAACAATTTCTAAATCAGCACCTGCAGCTTCAAAGACAAAACAATAATCATAATTTTTTGCTAATTCTAACGTTATAAATTTACTATCATCACTTCCAGTTTCTTCATCTGAAACTAGCAGAAAATCAATATTTTGAATTTTTCCATTTTCTAAATAAATTTTACGAAGTGATTCTAAGGCTACTATGTTTCCACCTTTCATATCACAAGTCCCCGGTCCATAAACCCAATCTTCATCTTCATGATAATTATCGAAAGCACCTTCAGGAAAAACTGTATCATTATGTCCTAGTAATAATATCTTTTCTCCATCTACTTGAGCAGATGTAAATAATTGATGGTTTCCTATTGTTTCCCTCGAATATGTTTTTAGTTCAAAACCAATATCCTCTAGCCACTCTTTCATCACTGAACCAACTACGTCAACACCATTTTTATTCTTAGTAAATGAATTAATTCGACAAATCTTTTCTAAATCTTTTAAATACTGCATTTTATTCCTTTTGATAATCTTCTCTAAATTTTTCAATCTCGCTTATATTGTCATGTAATAGTTTTACAAGTTCTGGATCAAAATGAGACCCACTATTTTCACTAAAAAAATCTAGAACCTTTGGGGTACTCCAAGGCTCTTTATAAATTCGCTTTTGAGTTAACGCATCAAATACATCAGCAATAGTTGTGATTCTTGCATAAATATTAATTTCATTCGATTTTAAACCACGTGGATAACCTGTACCATCCCATTTTTCATGATGCTCGTATGCAACAATTGATGCTATTTTTAATATTTGTTTTTTTGAATTTCGGAAAACTTCATATCCTAAAAAAGGATGTGTTTTCATTATTTCAAACTCTTCAGGAGTAAGTTTACCTGGTTTTTTTAATATATCTTCAGGAACACCTAATTTACCAATATCATGCATAGGACTTGCTAATTTTAAAGTAAATGCATCCTCTTTAGAAATACCATAAGCAATAGCTAGACTGTATGATATAGAAGCTACTCTTTGAACGTGACCAGCTGTTTCTTCTGACTTTAATTCAACCATCTCACCTAATCTCTCAAGAAGTTCTTTTTGAGTGTCAATAATCTCTTTATTTAAATTAAGATTGTTAAATGCAATTGATACAATTGATGAAAAAATTTCTATTAAATGTTTTTGAGATGTTGTTAACTCATCACAATTTTCTAGATATAAAAATATAAAATCATCATTTGATTTATAAAAACCAACATAAACATCATCAACAAAAAAACTTTTACCTTCAGTATAAGCCTTGTTTAAATACTCAAATGATTTGGGAGTAATTATATCCTCTCTTACAGTATCGAAAAAATTACCTGATGTTGACAAAGTAACAATTTGGCCATCCCTAAAAGTAGAAAAGTAACTGTTACTTTGTTTTTTATTTAATAATATATTCAACTGTATTAAAACATTATTGGTAAAAGTTGATAAAGAATTTATTTGAAGTAAAACAGATGTAGAATCGATAATTTTCTCTAGTCCTTGTGAATTTTTAATTAAATTTGAAGTTTGTTTTTCGACTTCCACTTCTAAAGTATTTATTTGTGATGAAATTTCATCAACCATACTATTAAAAGCATTTGATAACTCCCCTATTTCATCATCTCTTTTGATATTGGAACGAACATTATAATTTCCATTTTGAACCTCTTTAGATAATTTGGATAAACGAATGATAGGTCGCAATATCATTCCCAAAAATAATAAACTAAAAAAAAGAATTAAAATGAATTTAATTGCAGAATGTTGAATTAATAGATGTTCAATATCATTTGAAGTTTTTTTTACTTCATTTTCATATTCAGTAACACAAATATAAATTTTTGCATCAGGAAGATACTGAACCCAAGATATTTTTTTATAATCAAAGTTCTCTTTATCATTTAGATGATTCCCAAAATAAGTAGACATTTTGGTTTTTGTTTCAGATATTGATTTGAAAAAATTATAAAAAGTTTTATTTGTTAAAGGCATCATTATATTTTTAGTATTTAAATCCAACATTGATTGATCAGGATGATATAACATATTTCCATTGTCATCAAAAATAAAAGCGTAACCAGAGTCACCAATCTTTATATCTTTGATATTATTCTTTATTTGCTCAAGAATATCTTGTTTTTTTAAAAATACTTCTTTATCAATATCATCAATATATGTTCCTGTACCAATAATCCACTGCCATTGTGGAAATGATTTAACAAAAGAAATTTTCGCTTGAGGAGAATTATGATTTGGTTTTGGCCAAGAATAATATATAAAGCCTTCGCCATTTTTATTTACCTTTTTAACCATATCTTGAAATAAATAAACACCATTAGGATCTTTGTAATTTTCTAAACTTTTACCATTAAGTGATTTTTGAAATGGATGCATAACCATCTTCGGATAAAAGTCATTAATCCAAAAATAACCATCATCTTTGTAACGTAGATTTTTAATTAAAAGCAATGCATCATTTTTAATCTTTTGTTGTTTCTTTGTATTTAGTTCTAATTTAAATTGATTATATTTTGTATCCAATATTGACCAAGCAACATTTGTAGTTTCTTTTAACATATTTTTATGTTCATTTAAAGATTTTATTTTAAACTGTTCTATTTTACTATATTCTTTTTTTACAATATTTATAGTATTTTCAAAAATCAAGTTAACATTTTTATTTTCGAGTTTTGTGATTGTATTATCTATTTTTGGCATAACAAGCATAGAAACTGTAAAAGTAAATATGATTGAAATTAAAGTAAGTGCAAGTATCGTTTTAAGATATATTTTGGATTTAAAATAAGAAGGTATCATGATATAGGGTATCCTTATTCTGACATAAAAAAAGGAAATATTTTACTATTTCCTTTTTTGATTAATTATTTTAAACTACCTCTTGTATGTCCTTCGATAATAAATCGAAGAGCATTCAATCGAATAAAACCTTCTGCATCTTTTTGATTATAAACATCATCAGCTTCAAAAGTAGAATGAGCTTCACTAAATAATGTTTTTGGAGATGTTCTTCCGACAACTATAACATTACCTTTATAAAGTTTAAGTCTAACATCACCTTCAACATGTTCTTGAGTTTTATCAATAGCAGCTTGCATCATTTCTCGCTCAGGAGAGAACCAAAAACCATTATAAATAAGTTCTGCATATTTTGCAATCATTCCATCTTTTAAATGAGCTTCTTCTCTATCTAAACAGATTGATTCAATAGCTCTATGAGCTTTTAACATGATAGTTCCACCTGGTGTTTCATAACAACCACGTGCTTTCATACCAACAAATCTGTTTTCAACAATATCAATTCTACCAATACCATGAGTATTTCCATAGTCATTTAATTTTTTAAGTAATTTTGCTGGTGACAATTCTTCACCATTGATAGAAATAGGATCTCCATTTTTATATCCAATTGTGATATATTCAGCAGTATCAGGTGCATTTTCAGGAGAATTTGACCATAACCACATATTTTCTTCAGGTTCAGCATTAGGATTTTCTAAATGTAAACCTTCATAAGAGATATGTAAAAGATTTGCATCCATAGAATATGGACTAACTACTGGAGTACCATTTTCATCAACATGTTTTTTATCAATTTCGATACCATGATCTTTTGCATATGCTAATAATTTTTCTCTTGAGTTAAGATCCCATTCTCTCCAAGGAGCAATAACTGTAATATCTGGATTTAATCCTAAATATCCAAGTTCAAATCTAACTTGGTCATTTCCTTTTCCTGTTGCTCCATGAGATACAGCATCAGCACCCATTTTATTTGCAATTTCAATTTGTTTTTTTGCTATAAGTGGACGAGCTATTGAAGTACCTAATAAATATTCACCTTCATAAATAGCATTTGCTCTAAACATTGGAAATACGTAATCTTTAACGAATTCTTCTTGAATATCTAAAATAAAAATATTTTCTGGTTTAATTCCATTATCAAGAGCTTTTTGTCTTGCTGGTTCTACTTCTTCACCTTGACCTAGGTCAGCTGTAAATGTTATAACTTCTGCTTTGTATTCATCTTGTAACCATTTTAAGATGATACTTGTATCAAGTCCACCACTATAGGCTAAAACTACTTTTTTTACATTTTTACTCAAATTATTTCTCCGCAATTTATATTAAATTTATTATACAAATTATATCTGAAAAAATATTAAAAATGTATACAAATTATGTATATTTTATACAGTAAAAAATTATATATCTAAAAATAGTGATAATTCATCAGCCAGCATAAAATCTTTTGCATAAATTCTATTATTGACTTTATCCACTTTTTTCTCATCTACTAATATATTTACTTTTTTTTGTACAACTTCATTAAACATATTTATATCTACACCAACAATACTTCTAAATCCAAGTAAAACTTTTTCAATTAAAATATCATCTTCAGATAATGTTTCAATCTCTACACATTCGAAAGGATTTTCTATGTACTTATGAACATCTTTTTGAGTATACAATCGTTCTCTGTTTATACAACCAACAGCTCCACTTCCTACACCTAAATATTCTTTGTATTGCCAGTAACCAAGATTATGTTTACTTCGTGCTTTTTCACCCATTGCAAAGTTAGAAATTTCATATTGACTAAATCCTAATTTTTTAAACTCATCAAATAAAAATCTAGCCAATTCTTCATTTTCAACTTGTACATTTTTTTTCTCAAAGAATTTAGTACCCTCTTCTATTATTAAACTATATGCACTAATATGATTAATTGGTAAATTCTTTATTATACTTAGATCATTCTCTAATAATTCTTTAGTATCTAGCTCTGTATCATATATAATATCACAATTAATATTTACAAATCCAACTTCTTTTGCATTATTAATTGCTTCAATTGCTTGCCCTTTATTATGATTTCTTCCAAGAAATTTTAACTTTTTATCATCAAAACTTTGAACTCCAAAACTCACTCGATTAATTCCTACTTGATAAATTTCGGTTAACCATTTTTTTGTAGCAGAATTTGGATTTGCTTCAATTGTAATTTCACAATTTTCAACTAAATATGGTTTCACAATATCCATTATTTCTTTATATTTATGTGCTTTAATTGTACTAGGTGTTCCCCCACCAATAAAAATTGTTTCTACCTTATTTCCATATTTGGTAAGTCCATCTTCTAATTGTAATTTTAAAGCATCTATGTAATCATCTCGTAAACTATGCAAACTTGTATAAGAATTAAAAGCACAATAAAAACATTTACTATCACAGAATGGTATGTGTATATATAAAAGCATTTTTTTCCTCTATTATTGTAATATTTTCGTATAATATCAATATTTACTTTATGTTATATTTGAAAATTATATTTGTATGTATATTTGTAGCTATTATTAGCTTTCAAAGCATAATTTACACCATGTAAAAGCATTTTCAAAGCATCCTTTAGATAGTATCCTTTTCATATTATAAACAATCACAAGGCAAAATAATTTATGGAAGATAAAACAAAAAACTATAGACCAAATGTAGCAGCTATTGTTTTATCTTCATCATATCCATCAAAATGCGAGATATTTATTGCATCAAGAATTGACGTAGAAGATGCATGGCAATTTCCACAAGGTGGTATTGATGAAGGTGAGACACCTAACGAAGCCTTATTTAGAGAACTAAAAGAAGAGATAGGTACAAATGATGTAGATATTATAGCTGAATTCCCAGAGTGGGTGAGTTATGATTTTCCACCATCTGTTGCCTCAAGAATGGCACCTTTTGATGGGCAAACACAAAAGTACTTTTTAGTAAAACTACATAAAGGTGCAAAAATTGATATTGACACAGAAATACCTGAGTTTAGTCAATACAAATTTGTAAAAACTGAAAAATTAAATGATTATATTACATTTTTCAAAAGAACAGTTTATAAAAAAGTTTTAAAATATTTTAAACAAGAAGGCTATATTTAAGATGGAGAACAACCAATAATGTTAAGAGTGTTAAAATTTGGAGGTACTAGTGTAGGTACTTTAGAAAGAATTCAAAACGTTTCACAAATAATTAAAAAATTTAGAGACCAAGGTGATGATATCGTTGCTGTTGTAAGTGCTATGAGTGGCGAAACTAATAAACTAATAGAATATGCTGAAAGCTATAGTAAAACACCAAATGAGCGAGAGATGGATATGCTTTTAAGTTCAGGAGAAAGAGTTACTTCTGCGTTATTATCAATTACGTTAAATGAGCAGGGATATCCTACTACTTCAATGAGTGGTAGAGAAGCTGGTATAAGAACTACGTCAGAACATACAAATGCTAGAATTGAAGAGATTAAAACTGATAATATGACAAATGCTATGAAAGATGGTAAGATCATAATCGTTGCAGGTTTTCAAGGTATAAGTGTAGAAAATGATAGAATTACAACGCTAGGACGTGGAGGTAGTGATTTAACTGCTGTTGCACTTGCTGGTGCTTTACATGCAGATGTATGTGAAATATATACTGATGTTGATGGTATTTATACTACAGATCCTCGAATCGAACCAAAAGCAAAAAAACTAGAAAAGATCTCTTATGATGAGATGTTAGAACTAGCTTCACTTGGAGCAAAAGTTTTACAAAATCGTTCAGTAGAGATGGCAAAAAAATTAAATGTAAATTTAGTATCAAGAAGTTCTTTTACTCCAGAAGTAGAAGGGACATTAATAACAAAGGAAGAAAATATTATGGAAGCACCAGTAGTAAGTGGAATCGCATTAGATAGAAATCAAATTCGAGTTGGAATGTATGCAGTTGTTGATAAACCTGGTATTGCATCTTCAATTTTTACAGCACTTGCAGATGCTAATATAAATGTTGATATGATTGTTCAAACAAGAGGATTAGACAATACTACAAATCTTGATTTTACAGTACCTTCTACAGATATTGAAAAAACAAAAAAAGTGATGATTGCATTTGAAGATGATAGTGATAAAATTGATTACAATGATTCTATCTGTAAAGTGTCAATAGTTGGTGTTGGGATGAAATCACATACAGGTGTTGCATCTAAAGCATTTACAGCAATGGCAAAAGACAATATCAATATCAATATCATCAGTACAAGTGAAATCAAAATATCTATGATTATAGATGAAAAATATTCTGAGCTTGCAGTTCGTTCGTTACATGATGCATATCAGTTGGATCAATAAGGGATAAATCTTGGCACAAGAATTTATAAACTGGACGATCGATACAATAAGAGGAGATAACCTGCTAGGTCCTTGGCTCGAAGAACGAAAGTTTGACTGGGTACCTTTAATCTCAAAGTCTGTATCCAACATAATTGATAGTAATAAATCTGTATTAATTATAACAGATAATGATCATGAATGGTTCAAACAATATATTTTAACAAATATTAATAAGAAAAAATTAGGTCGTCCTTATTTACCTTTTTATTCATTTGACTCATTTAATAGTAATATCGATGATATAAAAACAGAAAATGACATACAACTTATTCATGATATGTTACAAAACTCATTTCCTAATGGATACTTTTTTTGGTATATAGGAAAGAGTCAAAGTATGAGAGCAAATCTTGCAAAAATGTCTAAACAACCACTTTTATGGTTAATGGATGAAGAGCTTTCTAATAGTTTTTATCTTGATAGTAATGATCCAGCTTTAGATATTAGGTTATTAAATATGTATAGATTATTTAATAAAACTTTGGAAGCTGTGCTTTTTGCACAGATTGATATCGAAAAATAAAATCTCATGATTAGAACATCTACACTATTTATTGTAAATGATATTGAAAAGTCATTTCATGAAATTACATCTACATTACCAAAACATTCTGTTAGACTTATAAGAAATGAAGAAGAGGGAAAAAATGAATTCCAACTTCTTCAAGCACAAAAAGCTATTAAAGAAGCATATATAGCTGATAATGAAACAAAATATATATGTTTATGTGGAGATAATTTTAGAGTAGAAGCTCAAAATTCTCTTTTAAAAGTATTAGAAGAACCACCTAAAAATATCATATTTATTATCATTACAATCTCTAAAAATTCTCTTTTACCTACAATTCTTTCACGTGTTCAGGTAAAGTACAATAAAACAAAAAAAATTGTAGAAGATTTTGCATTAAATGTTCAAAAGTTAGAATTAAAAGATATTTATAACTATTTAAAAGCAAATCAAAGAATCAGTAAAAATGAAGCTAAAAATGTAGTAGAGTCAATAATGTTTTCAATCAACAAAAACAATATTAAACTTTCTCAAAAAGAGTTACATAGTTTTAGTACAGCAATGAAACTTTTAGAACTGAATTCTCGACCTTTAAATGTTCTAACTACTCTGCTTTTAAATATTATGGTAAAAAGATAATATGATAAAACATCATTTTCCTACTCGAATAATGGGTATCATAAATGCAAATGATGATAGTTTTTTTGAAAATAGTAGGTTTTCAGGAGTTGATGCTATATCTAAAATTAATGCTATGATTCTTGATGGTGCAAAAATCATAGATATAGGTGGGGTATCCTCAAGACCAGGAAGCCTAGCTATATCTAAAGAAGAAGAACTCAATAGAATCAAACCAATCTGTGACATCATTCGAGAAAAAAAACTCCATGAAAAAGTTGCATTTAGTATAGATAGTTATACTCCTAGTGTTATTGAGTATGCTTTACAATCTGGATTTACTATTGTAAATGATATTACAGGGCTTATAGATGATGAAGTAGCAAAAATCACTGCTAAATACAATGCTACTATTATTATCATGCATATGCAAGGAAAACCAAATGATATGCAGGCTAATCCCTCATATATAAATGTAGTAGATGAAATAAATAGTTTCTTTAAGAAACAAATTCAAAAAGCAAATAATTTTGGAATCAAAAATATTATTCTAGACGTTGGTATAGGTTTTGGAAAAACATTAGAACACAACCTACTTCTACTAAAAAATATGAATCACTTTTCACACTTTGGGTATGAAGTTTTAATTGGTGCGAGCAGAAAATCAATAATAGATAAAATAGTACCTACTATTATCGAAGATAGATTAAGTGGAACAATAGCTATTCATTTAGATAGTGTACAAAGAGGTGCTTCAATAGTTCGTTGTCATGATGTAAAAGAACATTATCAAGCGATTAAAGTACAAGAAGCTATCAATACCATCTAAAGAATATATCTTCTTTAGATAGTATTTAGCTTACCAATTAGCAATAATATTTTCAAATACTTCTGTTAACTTTTCAACCTCTTTTATATGAACTCTTTCATCAATAGCATGAATAGTATCATTGATTACTCCAAATTCAACAGTGTCTATTTTGAACTGACCAAAATATCGAGCATCACTAGTACCACCAGCAGTACTTAGTTTTGTTTCTATATTACAAACCTCAAGTATGCTTTTTTGCATATTTTTCACTACGTTTGTACTAGAATCTGTTACAAATGGATATGAGCCTTGAGTAAGTTTTAATGTATAATCTAAACCATCAAATTTTGTAGCAATAAAATCTTTAATAGTTTCTTGATTTGTTTTTGTAGAATTTCGTACATTAAACATCATATTTAATTTATTTGGAGTTACATTAGTTACTTCCATACCAGATCTTATATCAGTAACTACAAACTTACTAGGAGAAAAAAACTCATCCCCATTATCTAAATTAAATCCTGCAATTTGAGGTAATATTGGTGCTATTTTATGAACAGGATTGATTGCTTTTTCAGGATATGCAGCATGTCCTTGTTTTCCTTTAAGTTCAAAATAACCATTAATACTTCCTCTTCGACCTACTTTAATAGCATCACCAAAAACTTCTTCACAAGTGGGTTCTGCAACAATTGCTGCATTTGGTAAAAAGTTTTGTTCTTTTAAATATTCTAATACTTTTACAGTACCATGAATACCTTCACCCTCTTCATCTGATGTAAGTAAAATAGACAAAGTTCCATTAAAATCTGTTGCATTTTTACACGCATATAAAAAACTTGCAACTCCACTTTTCATATCTTGTGCACCACGAGCTGTAATCACCCCATCGATCACTTCAGCTGCGAAAGGATCAACACTCCAACCTTCGCCTGTTGGAACAACATCAATATGACCTGCAAAGCACAAATGCTCATCACTATCGTTAAATTTTTTATAATAAAATCTATTAGTTACCTCTTCAACATCATATTTAATGCACTCCCAAGTGTCACCTAAATAATCATCAATAAAATCATATATTCCTTCATCTTTTGGCGTAATTGTTTTATATTGTAAAAGTTTTTGAAATAATGGTATGATTTTCATAAATATCCTATTTTATTTTTTGGTAATTTTAGCTAAACTAAACTTTTAATATTAAAAGATAAGGAAATATATACATGAATTTAGAGATAACACCAGAAGTTATAGCATCTCAATTAGAAATAGGAAAAACTGAAGCTAGTTTAAAGCAAATTGTAGAAAATATGGACAATACAAAAAACTTTAATAGTTTCTCAAAACACATCATCAGTTTAAATGACAAATTAAAACGTATGAACGCTTATGTAGGATTATCAAATAAAGAATCTTACTTTAAAATCAAATGTGATGAAACAGGGATTGAAAAAGAATTTTTAGATGAAGTGAAACACTGGAGTGAAAAATATCACGTAGAACTTAGACAACTTGATAACAAAAATATCTTTTATATACTAGGGAAAAATTAATTTCCTAGTAACTATTTAAGAAGTATGATAATCGTTTTTATAATTAACATACAAACCTGCATGATTTTTTAAAGCATCTACTTCTTTTTCTGTAAGAGTTTTTACAACTTTTGCAGGACTTCCCATAATTAAACTTCTTGGTGGAAAAATTTTATTTGCTGTTACTAAAGAATTAGCACCAACAATACTACCCTCACCAATAACGGCACCATCTAAAATAGTTGCACTCATACCTATTAAACACTTATTTTCGATTACACAGCCATGTAACATAACTTTATGCCCTACTGTTACATCATCACCTATAATAGTTGCATTACCTGCCATATTACACTCAGGTTCGCTATGAGTCACATGGATCATAGAAAGATCTTGAATATTTGTTCTTTTCCCTATTCTAATCTTGTTTACATCACCACGAACAACACAACCAAACCAAATCGAGCTATCTTTTCCTAGAGTAACATTTCCAATAACATCAGCACTTGGAGCAATCCAAGCTGACTTTTTAACTTTTGGGTAATATTTTTTAAACTTGTGCAACATCATCTTCCTTTTTTAAATGTCCTACAAATAATGGTTCACTATAGTTAGGAACATTGTCATATGCAAAAACAGAATAATACTTAGATATATCTTTATTTCCAAAATCATCATAAGTATAATTATCACGTCCTGCATATATTTTATCACCATCTAAGTGATTTTTAGGAATATGGAATCTATTTCTTACAACATATACCCCTCTAAAATCTTCAGTATTTGGATTTGTCCAGTTTAATTTTACTTTATCATTTTCTATTGATAATGATAAATCACTAATACTTGCAATAGGTTCTTTTCTTCTTTTTATATAGTTTACAACTAATTGCACACTATTATTACTATCTTTCCCATACCAATTTACAATATGATTTTTTATATCAGAGTATGTTGGTCTTATAACAAATTTTGCTACTTTATCATCTCTATGAACATCTTCAAGTGCAAGTCTTGAATAATGATCAAAAATAAACTTATGAGTTTTATTTTTTTGTAAATCTGCTCGGCTTACTTCATAACCAATAAATTCTATTCTATCTCTATTTTGAATTGATTCATAAGCCGAATCTTCAACATCAACAAACTCTACGTTGTATCTGATATCTTCTTTAGTTTTAGTTGCACTTTTATTTTTAATTCGAATATAGCTATCTGTTATTATTGTCTCTTCAGGATTTGGTAATGTACTTAAATCAAATTCCATAAGACCATAAATTTTTGCATTATTAGCATCGAATCCACAGATAAGTTGATCTTGCTCAATTTCATCTTCACTTATAGTTGTAGTATTTAATACATCGATTACAATTTCTTGACTTGGTATTGTATATTTAATATCTATACTTGGTCTATAATGAATACCACCACCAAAATTACCATACCCTAAATCAAACATCATCATTTGACTATCTCTTCCTTCAGGTAATTCAGTAGGCCCAGAAATTTTAAATAGTACTTTTTTATTTCTTAATTGTGTTTCTAAAATACTTTTTTCTATGCTATTGAGATCCCAATGACTCCAAATACCTTGAGTAAGTTTTTCAGAAGGTATACTTTGACCTAATGTTTCTATAATTTGAGCATTATGAATTTGTTCATAATCATACAATTCAGATACGCTATCTTGATCAACAAAAGAGATAGACCATTCACCAAATTTTTCAATTTTTGCATTTACTCTATTTAATGGATACAATGAAATTCTTACATCTTTAATAATCGCATTTTCAGGAATCCCATCAAGATTAAACTGCATTACACCATAACTAGTACCTTTAGTTTCATTTACACCTATGAATAAAGAGTTTAAACCAAAATGTTTTCTATTTGTTTCTAATAATTTACTTGCAACATATCCAATCTCATTTGGAGCAGGAAAAACTGTTTTACTAAATTCATTTGCGTCTAGTAAAGTTTTTATTTTTACTTTTGGAGCAAATGGTGATTTTACTTTTGTAAGATTATTTACACATCTTATAAAATAGAAATAATTAGAACCACTTTGTAATTGAATATCAGTAAAAGAAGTATTGTATGTTTCAGCAATTAGATTGGCATTTGTACAAGATTCTTTGTCTTCTGTATTTCTAAATATTTGATAGTAAATATCTTTATTAGTTGGATAATCCCATGCAAGAGTAATCTCATTTGAAGTGTATGTATCTATATGAAAATTACTTACTCTTTTTGGTGCATTAGTAGAATAATTTTGAGCTTCACCTAATGTTCTTAAAAGAGCTGGAATATTTTCATCAATACTCTCTTTCATATTTTGCATAAAATCTGGGATATTTCGAGTCCCTACTTCAACAACAACAGATAAAATTCCTCTTGAATAATAATATTCTCTACCACTACCGCTAATTAATTTTGTAGGCGGTTTTCCTCTATGAATACCGTATTTTCTACCTGTAACTTTTGCAATTTCATAGTTCATATTTGCACATAAAGTATTTAAGTCTGTACCTTCAATCTCTTCTTCATGACTAAATTTATGTCCAGGAAAAAAAACATTTCCTTGACTATGATAATCTAAAGCTATAGTGATATTATCTTTTCCATCTACAAAGTTTTTCATTGCGATTGTTTCTGGTTCAGAAAATGGATTTGGACCACTGTATACATTTGATGCTGTATCTTTTGATTTTTGATATCCAATAGAAAAGTTTCTATTTAAATCTACACCATAAGTACCATCACCATTGTTTCTTCTATTTTTTCTCCAAAAAGAGAAATGTTTTCTACTATATTCAAAGCCATCAGGATTTAAACAAGGCACTATATATAATGTGTTTTTTGTTAAAGTTTTTAATATTTTTGGATTTGAACTATAGTTTGTTAATAAGTAATCAATAAAAGAAACTGCTAATTCATTTCCTATCCATTCTCTTGCGTGAACTGTACCTGTAAATAACATAGCTGGTTTTAAATCTGCATTCTCTACATTTAAAGAGATGGTAGCTAACATAATGTCTCTACCTTCCCAAGTTTTTCCTATTGATTTCATTGTTATTAAATCAGGATATTTTTTCACACATTCTTCTAGAAAGTCACAAGTTTGTTGATATGATTTATATTGTTGTTTCATAATAAATTATAATTCCTATTTTTTATTTGTATATAATAGTCGCAATTATAGCTAAATAAAATCAAAAAACTTAAACTATCTGTAATCAGTTTGCAATAAATATAATTTAATTGTTCACTTTATAAAACTAGTTCTAATTCTTTATTCTTTAAAGATGTTATTTGATTTTGTATGTTTTCAATTATTTTTTTTGTTATCCCTTTAATATTTAAAAGAATAGATGGGCTTTGGTATAAGATACCTACAACATCTTCGACACTTCCAATACCTTCTATAATTCGGTTATATTTTTTATCACCTATTCCATTTACAGACTTTAAAAAATTTTCTAATTCTATTTTAGACATAGTAGGTGTCTCAATTATTTCAACATCTTCATTACCTGATGATGGAGCATCTTCTTTTTTTAAATTTGGAACTTTCATCGATTTTAAATTATTTAATGAAAACCTATCTTGATAATTATAATTTTCACTAGGCCACTCTTCTGACCATCTTTTTTTCACATCATAAACTTTATATTCATCATCAAGTTCATGTAAATATCTCACACTATCTCCATACACTATTTTTTTAGTACCCAAATATGCACCATCATAACTTGGGTAATATTTTCCAAATGTGATATGTCGCATAGTTCTTAATAAATCGGGACTTACTTTCCCTAATTCTTCCCAGTTAAACATTGGCATATATGGTTTTTTAAATCTATTTTCACTTAAACTCCACATAATATATTGACCAATCCAATCTCTTATATATGGGAATGCTGCAAATGCAGTAGCACATTCTAAAATTCTTGCATTTCCATTTTTTTCATATGCAATATCACAAGCCCAATATTCAGCTTTTGCAGCTTTTGATACTTTAACAGCTAGATCTAAAACATGTTTAGGAACATCATTATAATCCATACTTCCACCTTGTGAAGTATTTGTAAGCCATTCTCCCTCTGGAGCTCTTCTCCAAAATGCACATACTGGTTTATGACCAATTAACATAACTCTAATATC
>Ga0105356_10003157_pt1 | contig 16262 bp, 10 predicted proteins | sample GOMGulsemesocosm_3_FD_83502 | JGI IMG/M metagenome (GOLD analysis project Ga0105356, IMG submission 83502) | Methane-oxidizing microbial communities from mesocosms in the Gulf of Mexico - GOM9D Gulf of Mexico | ecosystem: Environmental > Aquatic > Marine > Cold seeps | place: Gulf of Mexico...
GTAGAAATTCAGACTTTAGAAAAGGAACTAGAGTTCCTGGACAAAAAACATGAAACCCTCAAGTCAAACCAGAAAGAACTTGAACTTGCTGATAATAACGCCAACCCAGATGATGTTTTACAACAAGCATTAGATAAAAGTCTGAGAGAAAAATGCACAAATTATATCAGTAAAGTCGGCTTAACTAATGAAATAAGCACCATAAATGATGCTATTACCCTAGCAAAAGAAGTTGGAAGCTTATCCAATCGTATGTCTCTTTTTTACAAAGCAGTTTCCAAGACCACATTGACACAAATGGCACTTTTACTTCTTTTGCCTGTTATTGTTTTTATCTTGTCTTTTTTTAGCTTTGATGAGGGCAGTGCATTTGTATCTACAATGGCAACCACACTCACTTTCATAAGTACTGCTACGATTTGGCTCAAAAGCAGGGTATCAAAAGTTTCTGGATGGTTGTCGGAATTGGAAGGAATACAATTGAATGTATCGTCTACAAAGCAGTCTGAACTTAAGAAGCTCGAAATTACGAGAGCAAACAACGACAAAAAAATTAAAGAGACTGTTGATAAACTGGAACAAAATGAAACTCAAAAAAAACAGGTTGAAGCTAAGATCAAAGAGGCTAAGCTGAACTTAAATGAGTTAACCCCAGAATCAGTACTGGCACATCACATAAATGAAACAATCGGTGCTAACCGATATGGAAAATTTCTTGGGCTCCCAGCAATACTAAGTAAAGATTTTGATACACTTTCCAGAACAATAGAGCAGCAAAATATTTCCCTAGAAGACTATGAAAAATACCAAACTATTACTGATGAAGAGGAAGCTGAAGACGCAAAGTATAGAATTAACCGTATAGTTCTTTATATAGACGACCTAGATCGATGTGAACCTAGGACCGTCGTTAAAGTTCTAGAAGCTGTTCATTTATTTTTAGCATCGCCATTATTTGTTGTTGTGTTGGGAGTTGATCCAAGGTGGTTATTTTCTTCGATTAAAGAGCATTATTCTTCGATAATGAACAATAATGATAAAGTTGGTATTGCATCTTCTATTTCGACGCCAGAAGAATACCTAGAAAAAATATTTCAAATACCAATTTGGCTAGAATCACCTACATCCTCAAGCGTAAAAGAATTAATAAGCAGCATTATTGGGACTACTTACGATGAACGAGAGAGTCTTGCCCAGTCGGTGAATGTTGATAACATACACTCCCAATCCAGCCTTAATACAAGGTTAAGTGATGACGTAAAGCCTGTAAGTCATGATAGAAAGGGCACTAATGAAGGTGAGTATCATCAAGAGGCTGAATTACTTAATAAAAAAACAGAACAATTAATCCGTGCACAACAACATAAACTAGAAATAATAGAACTCGAGTACATCAATAGTCTGAGCCACATATTAATAAGATCACCAAGGGCAGTAAAAAGATACTTGAATATTTATCGACTGATAAAGTCCTCGCTCGATGAAGCTCAATATAGAAGTTTTATGAATTCAACGGATGATAATGTTGAAGGATTTAAGGCCGCTGCATTTTTATTGGCCGTAGTTGTGAGCTACCCGAGGTTAGCTTCAGAGTTAATGAATAAATGTAATCGAACCAATTCATCTTGCACTATAAGTGAATTAGTCGCTGATTTAGAGGAAGGTGGACCAATATTAGATGATTTTAAATCAAGTTGTATGAAAATAGAAAGCTTTAAGAAAGAATTAAGTGGACTTAAAGTTTGGGCTAAACTTGTCGCTCGATACTCATACTGTAAGTTAGATTGCATCTAATTAATGAAGAACTAATACACCTTATTACTAACTCTTGCAGAGAACCCAAAATAACTTTCGATAGCAAACTCACTTACTTTGTTTTGTTGAGCATTACTCTTACTAGGCATGGAAGCCTGTATACACGCCAGTTTAATAGGGTCGTCATGGGTAAGTATACTATCAGCCCAATTCAACCATTCCTGTTGATTTTCTGAAAGCTCTCCTTGTGAGAGCATTCTATTCCTCACAGCATTAACAAATTCACGTGCTTTTTCTGTTTTTTGCCAATTATCATATTGTTCGAATAGGAAGCTAATTCGTGATACTTCTTCTGTTACCAATTTATCAAAATGACGTCTTTTATCATTACTCTGTTCTTGCTTTAACTCTTTTTTTTGCCTTTCGATATTCCATTGTTTTCTGTATTCAACTGCCAGTAAAATAGATTCAATAAAGGCACCTAAATTATCTTCTACTTTAAAGTCAGATTTATCGATAAAGGACGTTTGGCAATTACCATCTACATATTCACTTAAAATAAGCATTAAGTTGCCGGTGGGCATATTTACCTTTTCATAATACACGTAACGCCCGGCAGCTTTGTCTTCTGCTTCCTTTTTGTTCAACTCACGTAAGGTTTGTTTAGATTTTTCTCTTAACCTAAAACTAACATCGTAACCGTTAGCTGTAACGATATTAGTAGGAGCTCTTTGCCCATTGATTTTTTCGACTTTAAACAGCCACCCTTGTTTTTCAAAGTATTTGAGCAACGTATCCATTATTCGTATAGCTCTAGGAAACTGCTCAAGGGAAACGTTTATTTGGTACGTATCACCTTGCCATGCTCCTACCATCAGTTTGTCGTATTCAAACGTCGGTTTGTGATACTTTTGCTTGGCTATTACCGTAAACGGGTGAGGTTTATGCATTGCTTTGGGCACAGTTAATTTTATTTTGCTAACAACTGGCAGTTGTAGCTTTTCTTTCTTGTTACTTTGTAAGCAAGATAAATCAATATGCTTGTTCTTATCAAGTTGGCCCGGTATTGCAGGTATAGAAGGGGCTTTACCAACTGAGACTTGAGTCCAATAACCACTACCAGGTCTGGGAATGCCTTCTTTGTCACAAAGCTTCCCTAGTGCAGTCGCATTTATATTCCAATGCTTCGCCAATTTGAGCAATGGCTGCTCCCAAACCTTTTTATGTAATTCCTCTAAACTGACTTTTAGCATAAAGCTCTCCTTAATTGGGTCTTTAAAACTAATATTAGGTTGTTTCTTTGACTTTGAAGTCATATTTGCTTGAGTTCATCATATATGTTTTAAGTGACTCTCCATCAATGGCTTCACCACCTTGCTGTAAAGGTGACCAACGTAAATCATCCGATTCAATTAAATCATAAAGTTCATATTTTGAGATTTTAAGTGCTCTTATGACTGTGGATTTACGGTGATGTTGTTGGCATGCGACTTTAAAGCTTTCAATTAACCAATGTTCAAACTCAATTTTAGACATCCTTACTTCTGATAAATCCTGTTTTAAGGGGAAGCAGCCTGGAATTTTGTTATTCAATATGTCCTTTAGTAACCATCCGTAGCTAACAAAGTATGCTCTCAGTTCCTTAGTTTTTTGAGTAATGGTTATCAACCCTTTTGATGCAGGCAATGCTGTAAAGCCATCTAGAGCTTTTTCAATATGACGCAGATCGAATAATTGATCACGAATTAGCGTTGTCGAGTTAATTCTAGGTAACGTTTCACTTGCTGTTAGCTTAATAAGCTCTGAAGAAGATATGTTAAGTGCTTTAGCAAGACCATCGTGATGCACATGATAACGGAAACTGTCCGTTTCACCTGTTTGTACACGTTTTCTTCGTGCGAGCTTTATATAGTTTTCAAGTTCCGTAAATTCAATTTCAATTGGGTCACGATTTATAGTATTAGTGAACCAAATATCGCAAATTCTCAACTCTTCATTTAATGCATCTAACGGATTCCATTCATGTACAAGCTTTGATGGTCTCTGACATCGGTAAGCTGACATCCACAGGGAACGGGCATCATTACTTTCTAAAATTGATAAAGCCTTAAGAATATGCTCACTCAAGTGCTTAGTGATGGGCAGTCTTTGGTGTGGTTGATAGTGAATATCAAAAGGGCGAGCCATCGCCATCATCGTTGCACATAGTCCACTGATTCGATTCTTTATGTTTGGTTTATTACTATTTGGATGAACATCTTGTTCATAACTCGAAAATTTAATATTCGTCCAAGGTGATGGTGTATGCTCGGTCCATTTGAAGTCACAATGAGTACAACCATTAAAAAGAGAATCTTGCCATATTAATTGCTTGTCACAACGAGGGCAGGTATCTACTAATAACTCTTTGTGGACTACACAACGTGCTACCGTGCCAATACACCAGTGTTTATGTATTTGCCTGTTATCTACTAGGCACAAAGGACATACACGTGGAAAATCCACGCGTATTTCTCTAAACATTCGTGTTTCACCAAAACACCAAAAAGGACGTTCGTTGTCAACGAGTTTCCTTATAGCTAATCGGGTATCTCTTTCACATACCGTAGATAAAGCTGTGATAAGATTTTCAATTTCACTTTCATCCCATACTCCCCATCGTTTGACTTTAGGTTTATCCATTTCAATAAGCGTTAGAAACTTTGATAACTTAGAAATACCCTGGCAATATGCCAGAGTTAAAAGGTAACCATTAAGGCCATCATTTTCCTGAGGGTATGGTTTAACACCCAAATATTTAATCAACATCACGCCCAGCCATGCGAGTCCCACGTTTATGCTTAGACTTTTCATTTTTGGCTTTGAGTGATTTTCGGTATTCCACATACTTCGCTGCAACCGCTTCAGGTGGCGCTAGGAAAGGGTCAAAAGGGTGTAAAAAAGAACCATTTGGCCAAATAGCAAACAGCTGAGACATTTTTTCTTTACTAATGTAAGTTTTGTCCTGATACATCAATAAAAGCCGTAAAAAAAACCTGTTCAATAGCCTTAGGTTACCTTGCATAGCTAATAACAACCGAGGCAGCATATCAACAGTACTCAGCGGGCAAACTTTTGCACCTATTTCTATTAAAGCAGATTCCATTGCTTTGATATACGCGATGTACTCTTTGTAATTCGCTTCATTGTCGGTATTGAACGCTTTAAAAGTTACTTTACCAAAACCAACTCGTTGTTTAATTTCTTCGAATTTTTTCAGCACTTCAGAGCCTTCCGGTTTACCAGAAAAAACTACCGCCAAATTGAAATCATCTACCAACTCCTTAATAAAGGTAACGACATCGTCAGTTGTACACTGTGAATATTTGCGTAAAAAATGTTGAAACTCATCTAAAATAATCATTTCGACTTGCTGGAACTCAATCAATCGATAGAGTTTTGTGGCTGCTGAATCGGATGAGTTAGATGACGGTCCAATATGTCTTGCACTATAAAGTAATTTTTCTATGACACGGTTGATTGTAGGTTTACCTGGGACAATAACCTTCAAAATAGGTAATTTAATTAACTCTTTTGTTGGTTGGTATCTAGGCAGTCTATAAACATTACTGATATAGGTATCTAGACAGCGACTTTTACCTAAACCAGGTTCACCATCTATGACACAACCTATACCGCCGAGTCCACTCATAGCATGTGTCATTTCCAGTAATTCGAGCCCTTGTTTGAAGGCTTTATGGTTGAAGGTTTTGAAATAAAATTTACGCACGATGGGTGGTAATTTTTCTGGGTCGAATCGGCTTTCTAAATTACCGGCCATTGTAATAGGTATATGATTATACATTATCTGCCTTATCTATATCGTCCGGGTTAATGTTAGGAAATGGACTGTTAGCTTTAGTATCGGCACCTGAGATATCATTACCTTGCTTATTGAGGTGTTTTTGCGCTTCAGCAGCTAGTTGTTCAGGGCTGGCTTTACGCTGTGCTTTACCTGGACGTTGATTTTGTTTTTTACGCACTTTTTCATTGGCTTCTTTCAATTTTTTATTGCTGGTTAATACTGAAGCTCCTGTGTATCCTTTTTCTGGATATGAACTTGGGTATTTAGCGTTGAACTCTGCTTGGGACATACCTTCAAAAACACGAGGGTCTTTGGTGGTCACTTCAAATTTTTCATCAAAAAACTCATCAACCACAGTAATCGAATGTATATCGGTTGTAGAGTGGAGACATTTTACTACAGACTCCTCATTATTTGCTTTCAGCTTTAAACCAATTCGCTTAATACGACCATTAAAATCGTTGTACTTTATTTTGTTAATCACAACACCACCTTCACAATCATTCCCTAAAATTTTGGCATACCGTGTTTCTCCTTGTGGCAGCATTATATCGTCAAGGTTAGGCGGTAATTCGGGAGTCCAGCCATTCTCGACGGCTTGTTCATATTTCTGATAAGGCGTTAAGCCATAAAGCCCGGAATGTTTTGTATGGTGATATTCATCAACAACCCATAATTCAAATAAATCACGGACCTCTTGGTGAGTTAATACAGCAAGATCTTTTGCTGAATCGTCTGTACGTTTTTGGTCTTCTTGTGTACCCACATACGAAAATATTTTTTTAGCAAATTTATTTCGAATCGTCCCGTTAAGCCTTTCTATAAAAGGCTTAAGCCAACCTGAGTAACTTTCAACAATTGTGTAAACTCCCCCAGTACTTATTGCAAAACCTGTTGTTTCGAGGGAGCTAAAACCACTACCACCATCTACGATCCATTCCCCAACCGTACCGTAAAGCGGTAAGTCACTTTTACATTCTGGGTTGTAAGATCCTTTTATTTTCGGGCAAATTGCATGTCGCATTGCACTGATAATGGTCGATGACGCTTCGCCTTTGCCAACTTGCATTTCATACCCAAGAACCATTCGTGTATAACAATCCATAAAAATGATAAAGAGTAATGTGCCTAAATAGTTTCCTTCCTCATCTACAACACCAATTTGTAACACTAACCCATCGCCTTCAACACGCTCTAAGGGGCTTTGGGTAATAAAGTGCCCAACAGCATTACGCAGCATTCTTTTTGCGTCTGCACGGCTAAAATTATTCTTAATAGCCAGTTCAGGACATAGTCCATATATCCATTTACGAAAAGTTTCACGACTTGGTAGTTCTTTAAGTGTTTTTTTGAGAACATCTTTTGCAAAAGTAATAAAATCATTGAAAAGACTTTGAACCGTAGGAGGGTTAGGTACTAAATAATATTCATCAACAATTTCTAATGCAAAATCCTTTATTTCGCCATCATATTTTCCTGGCCTAGGGGCACGTTTTGCTTTTGGGATTGTACTAGCGCATCCATCTATGTTCTTTCTTTCTAATTGGGCCCATTTACCCAAAGTAGCAATACTAATTGGCTTTTTATCATCGAGTAAAACTTGAGCATTGGCTATTGCTTCTACTCGCTTTTTAGGACCACCAACGCCTCCTCGGCCTACTAACTTCCATAACTCTTTGATGTATACCATCCTACGTTTATATTCAATTAGTTGAATAACATCTAATGTTCCATTGCCAGGTGCTTTCAAATCCGATACAAAAAAAAGAGAGATGCCCAGTTGTAGTTCAGCCTCTGCATTAGTCAACATCAATGGCTCAGACTGATTATCATCAAATGCGATGGCAATATGTGTTTTCCCGACTACTTCCAAAATTCCTGTTCGATTATGTACACGTACTTTTGTTCCGGATTTTCTAAGTGATTGACTCATAATTACCTCTAATATCTATTTGGACCAAGTGAGTTCAAGTTCATACATGTGCTTTGTAAGATCGGTTTGAAAAAGTCCATGAGCAATAGAACGCTTAATTAACCAAATTGGTAACTTACGTTTTTTACATAAGGCGGTAGCATCTTTGAATGAAAGGTATCTAAAGGTTTTACCCTTAATAAGTTGATAAAATTCAGCTAATGGAGCAGGGTGTAGCTTTGCAGGGTATAACTGTTTAATGTTATCTATCCGGTGACCGACTCGAATATCAACTTCAGTAATCACACGAAATGTTTTCTTTTTATCAGCGAAAGCTTTAGTCAAAATTTCAAACTTTAATTGATTTTCTTTGGTAAGTGATTCTTCTAAATATTTAACTTCTTCGATGTAGTCGATGCCATTCTCGCTATAAGCACCATCAGGGGTATATTTAGTTTTCTTCCCCTTAGCATTTTCATATCCAATCGTAGTTGGTTGCATTTCAAAGTGAGCGTCATCACCTAGTGAATATCGTCGCCAAAGGTTGTAGTCTTTTTCTAAACCACTTTCGAGAATGCCCACACAGCCGTGAACTGCTGAAAATGAAAAACTTGTACTTCGTATGGGTGATTGCTTTGCCTGGATTCTTTGTTTTTGTTCCATAATTAACCATTCACTTTTTATCAAATTAAAAACGGACTATAGACTATCCTTCGGCAGAGAACCAATCATAAGCCCTTGATATAATTAAGCAATATTTAAATGGCGTGTCATTTTGAAAATATTAAGTCATTGTAAATAGTGGAAATTATGAAAAACTGTCAAAAATCGTAAACCAATGAAAAACTGTCAGTTTTTGGATAAATCAACTAAATTAATGAATGAATCAAAAAGTTATAAAATATTTGAAAATAATTTTTTGCCTACTCATTCTTAATTTGTTCTAAATCAACGTTAAACACGGTGACAGGTGCTTTAATTTAAGGATAAATAAAGGAATTGTGGTATGAATCAAAATGATACATACTAGCTATACATTTTCATATCAGAATAATAACAATGAATGTTGATGACTTAAATTACTCGCAAAAACAACGCCTTGCTTATATTGATTTTAAGCTGTTATTTTCTGGCTGGGTAACGCGTTATGAAATAGTTAGTCGTTTTGAGCTAGGATTAGCCGCTGCATCTCGCGATATTGCGTTGTATAAAGAGCATGCTCCAGACAATATGGATTATGACAATGTTAATAAAAAGTACTTAATTAAGTCATCGTTCAAACCGCTATTTACCCATGACCCGCGTAAGACTTTAATCAAATTAGCTAACAATATTAGCGATGGTTATGACGCTATTAACGATATCCAGTTCCCAATTGAGTCGCCAAGTCAGCTAAATGTCCCCGATATCTTTGTTGTAGCTAAGCTTTCTCAAGCGATCATCAATAAAAAAGCCGTGAGTATTATTTATACCTCATTATCTAGTGGTTCGGCAGCAAGAGAGCTTGTCCCTCATTCTATTGTCGATAACGGCCTTCGCTGGCATGTACGTGCGTTTGATAGAAAGTCGCAATCCTTTAGGGACTTTGTCCTTACACGCATTTCAAAGGTTACAATAAAGCAACAGAACACTGAGCCCCATGAAGATAAACTCGAAGATAATCAGTGGATGCGTATGATGCCGCTTCAAATAGTGCCGCACCCTAACAACGTTAAACATCCTACTGCGATTGAATTAGATTTTGGTATGGATGGTGGACTGCTTGAATTAAATGTAAGGGCTGCAATGGCAGGTTATCTACTAAGACGTTGGAATGTTGATTGTACCGAAGAAGCATCACTTACAGGTGGTGAATATCAACTATGGCTTAGAAACAGACAAACACTTTATGGTGCAGAAAATTTGGCAATAGCACCAGGCTATAAAACAATATAAGGATATATTATGAGTAATGTAAATATCAGACGTGCAGTCGAAAACATAAAATCAGGAATTAATGTTTACACACCATTGGTTGAGTTGGTAGTTAATGCCATTCAAGCCATTGAAATGGGTAATACGGCAAACGGGAAAGTTGAAGTACTGATCAAACGTGCCCCTCAAATGCAATTAAATTCAAGCAGCTTACCGGAAGTGATTGGCTTTGCTGTAAAAGATAACGGCATTGGTTTTACTGATAAAAACCGAGAGTCATTTGATACTTTATATTCTGCTCATAAAATCGATATTGGTGGTAAAGGCTTTGGTCGCTTTACCTGCTTAAAATATTTTGAAGATTTAGTTATTTCCAGTAATTACATATCGGGTGATACCAAGTTCAACCGGTCGTTTAAGATGGGTAAGAAAAACGACATCATAGAAAACGAAAAAATTGCACCAACCGAATTTGAATGTTCGGGTACAACCGCAGAATTAAAGTCGATAAAAGGTTCGAAGTTTAACGATAGGAAGCATAAGACTATTGCTCGTACACTGTTTGAAAAGCTACTTCCTTATTTTTGTACTGATGGCTACCAATGCCCAATTGTTGTGCTTAAAGACGAATGTGATGGCAAAACCATTACTTTAAATGAATTTTTAAAAAAAGAAGGTCGAGATTCAATCGTTGAACTACCTACGTTTAATCAAGAATTCTTATTGAGTGAAAATAACGGCGAACAACAAGCTTTTAGTGCTCGTGTTTTTAAGTTTTACTCGCCTAAGCAGCAGAAAAGCCAAGTTAACTTAGTCGCCCACAAACGAACAGTAACCTCTACGCAAATTCAAAATTATATTCCTGAGTTTGCAGAAGAATTTAGTGAAACTACCGCAACTGGAGTAACTAGAAATTTCATATTAAAAGTATATGTTTTCTCATCTTTCCTAGACGAACACGTGTCACTAGAGCGTGGTAACTTTGACTTCCATAAAGACCACGACCTGCAATACGGTATTTCACAATCTCAAATTGAAGAACAAGCAGTGAAGACTGCTCATGAGGTTGTTAGCGAAGAAGTTGATGAGCGTACAAGTAAAAAGCAAAGGCTTGTGGTTGACTATATTAGTGAAGAAGCGCCATGGCACACGCAAATGCTCGACACCATCGACTTATCTAACCTGCCCATGAATCCATCAGAAGAACAAATAGAATTAACCTTTCAAAAAGCCAAGTTTAATGTTGAAGGTGAATTGAAAAAAGATGTAAAAGCAATACTGGCATCAGAAGACAACGAATCATTACATGATAAAGCCACCGACATATTAGGCCGCATATCTGAGTCTAATAAAAATGACCTTGCGCACTATGTTGCTTTAAGGCGCAGCATAATTGATATATTCAAAAAAAGCTTAGAAGCTAATGATGACGGGAAATTTTCATCTGAAGGGGTTGTGCATGACATTATATTCCCTCGTAAAGGCGACTCAATAAAAACGCCTTTCCAAGAACATAATTTATGGCTCATCGACGAACGGCTAAATTTCACCGAATATTTATCATCAGATTTGCCACTCGAAGGTCATTTATCTGACCGTCCAGACTTACTAGCATACGACAAACGCGTAGTATTTAGAGGCGAAAACGAACCTAGTAACCCTGTTATGGTATTCGAGTTCAAAAAACCAAAGCGTAATGACTTTGCTAATGCTTCCACAAAAGACGATCCGGTAAAACAAATTATTCGTTATATACGAAAAATCAAAAACGGTGACTTTGAAACACCTGAAGGCCGTGAAATATATATTGAAAGCAACACACCTTTTTATGGTTATGTCGTCTGTGATTTCGACAAAAAAGTACGAACTTGGTTAGAAGAAGAGCATGATTTCACGCCAATGCCAGACCGTAAAGGTTATTTCAAATGGCATGCAAACCTCAACTTATATATCGAAGTACTAAGTTGGGACAAATTATTAAAAGATGCAGGTATGCGCAATAAAGTATTTTTCCATCAGTTAGGTATTAACTAACGCTAACTCAGTTAAAGCATACTCACGTCCATTAATTAAGTAATAAGAGATTTTAAATGAACAATGAAGAACAAGAATTTTTAAATAGTTTAGAAAAAAAGCTATGGACAGCAGCCAATAAATTGTTGCCAGCACTTGATGCCGCGCACTACAAGCACGTGATGTTAGGCTTAGTATTTTTAAAATATACTAGCGATGCTTTTGAAATTCGTCGCGAGCAGTTAAGAGATCAATTTGCACAGTCTGATAACGAATACTTTATTGACCCTGACGACTTTGAAGGTGGTATTGAAAGTCAAGAATATCTTGAAGAAGTGAATGTTGAACTTGAAGTTCGTGATTTTTACACTGAAAAGAACGTATTTTGGGTGCCTAAAGAAGCACGTTGGTCATTTTTGCGTGACAAAAATTCACCTTTATTAAAAGGCGGTGAACTAGAAGTCGGCGTAAACAGCTCTACAGGTAAAGGCGGTAAAATAATACGCTCTGTTGGGCAGTTAATTGACCATGCGCTTGAATCGATTGAAAAAGACAACAGCAAGCTAAAAGGTGTACTCAATAAGCTTTATACCACACTTAAAATTGACCAAAGTAAATTGGCAGAGTTAATTGATTTGATTTCTGGTGTGCCTTTTAACCATGCCACCATGAATTCAAAAGATATTCTGGGTCATGTTTACGAATACTTCTTAGGCCAGTTTGCTTTAGCTGAAGGTAAAAAGGGTGGTCAATACTACACGCCTAAATCTATCGTTAGTTTAATTGTTGAAATGCTACAGCCATACAAAGGCCGTGTGTACGATCCGGCAATGGGCAGCGGTGGTTTTTTTGTACAATCTGAAAAGTTCATCACGGAGCATGGCGGTAAAATCGGTAACGTCTCTATTTACGGGCAAGAATATAACCATACTACCTGGCAATTAGCAGCTATGAACATGGCTATTCGTGGCATCGACTTTAACTTTGGTAAAGAACCCGCTTCAACCTATACCAATAACCAACACCCTGATTTACGCGCAGATTACATAATGGCGAATCCACCTTTCAATATGAAAGAGTGGGATACAGGTGTAAGTGACGACGACCCACGATGGCTTTATGGCACACCGCCTACCAACAACGCCAACTTTGCTTGGATGCAGCACATGTTGTATCACTTAGCGCCTAAAGGCAGCATGGGCTTGTTATTAGCCAATGGCTCTATGAGTTCAAATACCAGTAACGAAGGTATTATTCGTCAAGCGCTTATCGATAACGACTTAATCGAATGTATGATCGCCTTACCAGGGCAATTGTTTACTAATACCCAAATTCCTGCCTGTATTTGGTTTTTAACCAAGAATAAAAAAGCCCATACCAATGCTATGGGTGAAGAACTACGCGACAGAACAGGTGAAGTATTATTTATTGACGCCCGCAACTTAGGATATATGAAAGATCGCGTATTACGTGATTTCACTGAAGAAGATACCGCCTCAGTTACTGATTTATTCCATAAATGGCAAAGTAAAGACTTCCATTCGGCAGAGTCAGTAATGGCTTGGAAAGAAAAAGCAGAGGCTGAAAGCGAAGTGGAGGGGCAATGTATAGAACCTGAAGCGCCTTATCAAGACGTTGCTGGTTTTTGTAAATCAGTAAAACTAGCCGAAATTACCAAACATGATTATGTATTAACCCCTGGTCGTTATGTAGGAGCTGTTGAACAAGAAGACGATGGTGAAGCCTTTGCTGACAAAATGGCGCGTTTAACTTCGCAGTTGAAAGAGCAGTTTGTTGAAAGTAACAGGTTAGAGCAGCAAGTTAAGAAGAATCTAAAGGGGTTGGGTTATGACATTACCTGATGGATGGGCTATTGTCCCTGTTTCTGACTTATCAAGTAAAGAAAAATATTCATGTGTTGGTGGCCCTTTTGGCTCTAGTTTAACTAGAAAAGATTATGTTGAATATGAAGGTGTTCCTATCAGCAGAGGCACTAATCTCAAAATAGGCAGTCGTATTTTTATTGATGATGAATTTGTTTATGTCTCTGAAGATAAGGCAAAGAAATTAAGTAAGCATATGGCTAGTCGTGGAGATATCATATTAACTCAACGAGGAACTATTGGTCAGGTTGCAATCATTCCTAATAGTTCTCGTTATGAACGGTATATCCTATCCCAAAATCAGATGAAAATTACGCTGGATAAATCAAAAGTAAATCCTTTATATTTTTTATACTATTTTCTTTCTAATAAAGTGCAAAATAAAATCCAGCAAATAGCTATTGGCGGTGTCATACCTGGCTTCAACTTAACTCAATTCAGAGAGTTTGAAGTCCTACTTCCTACATTGTCTGACCAGGATCGAATCGTTTCTATATTAGATGACTTAGATAAAAAAATTGAACTAAATAGTCAAACAAACCAAACCTTAGAGCAAATTTCACAAGCTATTTTTAAAAGTTGGTTTGTTGATTTTGAGCCAACTAACGCCAAAATAGCTGCTCGCGAAGTATTACTTGCAAAAATGGTAGATTCATCAAAAGAAAATAACGCATCTACAACAGAACAAATTGTTAAAGCACCGTCTCCTGAAAAAATTGCCGATGCAGAACGGCAAGCCGCTATTCAAGCTGTTAGTGGTATTAGCGGTGCAGGTAATGTTGTTTCCACCGAACATCTCGAAACTCTAGCAGACTTATTCCCGAACCAACTTGTTGATAGTGAACTCGGCGAGATACCAGAGGGGTGGAGAGTAAATAAAGTAAAAGACGTTGTTCACAGACTAAAACCTAGTCAGAGATTTACAAAAAAACAGATAGAGCCACACGGTAAAATACCGGTATATGAGCAAGGCGCAAAAATATTACTTGGTTATCATAATAGTGAGGCAGGATTTAATGCCACGCCAGATAATCCAATATTTATATTTGGAGATCATACATGTGTTACGCATTTATCTTGTGAGCCTTTTGATATTTCCTCTAATGTCATCCCATTAGAAGGTAAAAACTATCCAACTATGTGGGTTTTTAACGCAATTAAAGATATACAACAGTTTCAAGAGTACAGAAGACACTGGTCAGAACTTATTATAAAAGAAATTATTTGTCCAAGTGAAAACCTTGCTATTAAGTTTTCAGAGTTTTCGACAGTCTTTGCAAAATTAATAGAATCAAATGCAAGTGATAATAGCTACTTGAGCCAAACTAGAGATTATTTGCTACCTAAGTTGTTATCTGGAGAATTACCATTGGAAGGGCATAAATAATGGAACAAAAGGATTTGCAAGAACCTAAGTATATCCAAAGAGAAACTGAATATTATAAAAACTTAAAGGTTTGGCCAGAATTTGGTGTGTACGATCAACATATTGATGGTCTTATTCCCACGTCTAGAATTGACTCTTGGGAAGATTTTCATAATGTTGTTAAACATTACCGGCAAGATACCGATGAACAAGAATTTGTATTTAGAGGACAGCAGCATTATAAATGGCCGTTACTACCAACATTAGATCGTATTGCTAAAGAAGCTATCGATGCGAGCCTTGCACGAAAACAATTAAGAAATTTTAGGCTATCTATTAGAGGCCGAGTTCCTGATAATACCATTTTCAAAGAAGATGACGAAGAATTATGGGCTATTGGCCAACATCATGGTTTGGCCACACCACTACTAGATTGGTCTTTATCACCTTATGTATCATTGTTTTTTTCATTTATGCAAGAAGATCCTGAAACCTGGGTAGATATTGATGAGCAAGAAAACGCTACCCCTAATAACTTTAGTAGAGTCATTTATGTATTAAATAAAACTTTTATAGCAGACTTAGTTGAAGATGATGAAGACCCATTTGATAAAAAACACCCTAAGGTCGTTGAACCATCTAAAGATGATCATGGCAGGTTGGTGAATCAAGCAGGTCTATTTACCTTTGCACCTTATGGGGAAACGTTAGAGTCCTCATTATTCAAAGCCCTTGTTGATTCCGATATTGATGTGAATGACCCTAACGAACTTAGTAAATACATTTGTCGAATTCATATACCTAATTCCCAAGAGGTTAGGCTAGAGTGCTTACGCCACCTAAGGAAAATGAATATTCACCATGCAAGTTTATTTCCTGATTTGATTGGTGCTTCAGGGTATTGCAATGAGTTGTTAGTTGAACAGACATTAAAAACAAAGATTAAATCTAAAGAACTTTCTAAGGTAGTTAGCCCCATTAAAGAGGAGTTCATTAAACCATTAAATGAATTTGTAAAAAGTATAAATACTGAAAGTAGAGCGCAAGAGTTTATTAACGCAATACAGACGAATGATGCTATAGCTAACAACCTTAAAATACAGCAAGTTAAAGAATTGGCCAATGTAGTTGTTGAATTTATTGATGTAAAAGCAGGTGTTGATTGGCAAGTAAGACAATCAGAACTATCTCGGTTAAAAAACATCGTCAGGAGAAGATTAAAGCGTGATTACTTTCCTGATGATCTATTAAAAGAAGCAACAGAAGATGTTGTTAATTTTGCACTTATCATAGACAGCCAACAAGGAAGTTAAATGTTCAAAATAGACCAATCGAGTAACCGTATATCTCGTTTACAAAGCAAAAGTTTTAGTGAACTGGGTTTTTCAGAACGCAACCACTTACAAGAATGGTTAGCTTATCAACCCGATGCCTTTGGTGAAGAACTGTTAATCATTCAAAAAGAATTTGATGGTTTTGACGATACCCGCGAACGTCTTGATTTATTAGCTTTAGATAAAGACGGTAACTTGGTGGTTATTGAAAACAAACTTGATGACACTGGCCGTGATGTTA
>Ga0105356_10003158_pt1 | contig 16259 bp, 12 predicted proteins | sample GOMGulsemesocosm_3_FD_83502 | JGI IMG/M metagenome (GOLD analysis project Ga0105356, IMG submission 83502) | Methane-oxidizing microbial communities from mesocosms in the Gulf of Mexico - GOM9D Gulf of Mexico | ecosystem: Environmental > Aquatic > Marine > Cold seeps | place: Gulf of Mexico...
TTGCCCATTACATAATTTAATAAGTCCAGTAAAACAAAAATTTATTAATAATCTCCAAAATAAAACGATCAAAGACTTTTCTCAAGAAATAAAAGCGGGAATCTCTTTTTTGCCCCTATAATAGGGTTTTTATTAAAATGTAATTATTGAATCTTTAAAGATAGATCGTATTTTTTTAGAAATTACTTAAAATGTTAAGAGTGATCGTTATAATTACCTAAAAAGAGTATTCCATTTTGGTAAAAGTTGTATTTTTGACAAAAATTTATTGAAACGAGAATGTTTCAGAAGATGTAATGGATAAATATTCCTTTTTAAACGCAGCACATACAGCATACTTTGCTGATTTATACGATTTATATTTAGAGAATCCCGATGCAGTTGAACCTAGTTGGAGAGCTTTTTTTCAAGGCTATGATTTTGGAAGTGAAAGCTATGGTATGACCGGTGAAATTGCTGAGGGTGTAACAACTCAGATTCCTGAGAATGTTCAGAAAGAATTTCAAGTTGTTAAACTAATTGATGGCTATAGAAGTAGAGGCCATTTGTTTACAAAAACTAACCCAGTTAGAGATCGTAGGCAATATGCTCCAACATTGGAAATTGAAAATTTTGGCTTATCTGAAAAAGATTTAGACGTTGTTTTCAATGCGGGTGATATTCTGGGTATTGGTCCTCAAACACTCCGTGAAATTAGAAAAAATCTAGAAACAATTTATTGTGAAGCCATCGGTGTTGAGTACATGTATATTCGTGAACCAAATGAAATTCAATGGATTCAGGATAAACTAAATAGTGATGATAATCATACGAAGTATACCATAGGTCAAAAGAAACATCTATTAAAAAAATTAAATGACGCGGTCTCTTTTGAGAATTTCTTGCATACAAAATATGTGGGCCAAAAACGATTTTCATTAGAAGGTGGAGAGTCTTTAATACCAGCGCTTGATGCTCTTATTGAGAAAGCAGCTGAAAAAGGCGTGAAGGAATTTGTAATGGGAATGGCTCACCGTGGTCGTTTAAGTACATTGACCAATATTTTCGGAAAATCTGCTAGAGATATTTTTAGTGAATTTGATGGGAAAGATTATGAAGAAGAAATTTTTGATGGTGATGTTAAGTACCATTTGGGTTTAACAAGTAAACGTGTCACCGATAACGGAAATAATATAAATTTAAATATTGCGCCCAATCCATCACATTTAGAAACGGTTGGAGCTGTAGTTGAAGGTATTGCCAGAGCAAAACAAGATAAGTATTACCCAGAAGATTTTAGTAAAGTATTGCCAATTATAGTACATGGTGATGCGGCTATTGCTGGACAAGGATTAGTGTATGAGCTAATTCAAATGGCGAAGCTCGATGGATATAAAACCAATGGAACTATTCATATTGTTGTGAATAATCAAATAGGATTTACCACCAATTATTTGGATGCACGTTCCAGTACCTATTGTACAGATGTTGGTAAAGTAACCTTATCTCCAGTGCTTCATGTTAATGCAGATGATGTTGAGGCAGTAGTTCATGCTGTCTTGTTTGCCTTAGATTTTAGAATGCAATTTAAACGTGATGTGTTTATTGACCTTTTAGGCTATAGAAAGTATGGGCATAATGAAGGTGATGAACCTAGATTTACGCAGCCAAAACTATATAAAACAATTGCTAAACATAAAAATCCTAGAGATATTTATGCAGCAAAGCTTATTTCTGAAGGCATTATTGATGAGACTTATGTAAAAAAGTTAGAAAATGACTATAAATCTACTTTAGAAGAAGAGTTAGTAGATTCTAGAAAGCAGGATAAAACAGTGATTACCCCTTTTATGCAAGAAGAATGGAAGTCCTTCAATAGAGTTGCTGAACAGGGGATGATGTCCGCAATAGATACATCCTATCCAAATGATAAATTAGGGCAAATTGCAAAAGTAATCTCAAGTTTACCTGAAGATAAAAAGTTTATTCGTAAAATACAACGCCTTGTGCAATCAAGGCAAACAATGTTTGACGAAAACAGACTAGATTGGGCGATGGCAGAGCATTTAGCTTATGGAACCTTATTAAATGAAGGATTTGATGTTCGCATCTCAGGACAAGATGTTGAACGAGGTACATTTTCTCACCGTCATGCCGTTGTAAAAGTTGAAGATAGCGAAGAAGAAGTGATCCTACTTAATAATATAGGAGATAATCAAGGAGAGTTCTATATTTATAATTCACTATTGTCAGAATATGGTGTAGTTGGATTTGATTATGGATATGCTATGGCAAGCCCGAAAACTTTAACTATTTGGGAAGCACAATTTGGTGATTTTAGTAATGGTGCTCAAATTATGATTGACCAGTATATATCATCGGGAGAAGATAAATGGAAAACCCAAAATGGTTTAGTTCTATTATTACCTCATGGTTATGAAAACCAAGGAGCAGAACATTCATCGGCTCGTATGGAGCGCTACCTTCAGTTATGTGCAAAAGATAATATGTTTGTTGCAGACTGTACAACACCTGCGAATATGTTTCATTTATTGCGTAGGCAAATGAAAGCCAGTTATAGAAAACCTCTTATTGTTTTTACACCTAAAAGTTTGTTGCGTCACCCAAAAGCAGTTTCTTCTGTTAATGAATTTGCAAATGGCGGATTTCAGATGTTAATTGATGATGTAGATGCAAAAATAGATCGGGTTAAAACATTAGTACTCGTTACTGGGAAGTTCTATTATGATTTATTAGATGAAAAAGAAACATCGGAGAGAGATGATGTCGCTATTGTTAGAATAGAACAATTATTTCCTTTACCAGTCGAAGAAATTAAAAACGTACTTAATAAATATTCTAATGCCAACGATATAGTTTGGGCACAAGAAGAACCGAGAAATATGGGCGCATATAGTCATCTATTAATGCATTTGGATGAAGCAAAAACGTTTAGAGCAGCAACACGAAGAGCATATGGTGCTCCTTCAGCAGGAAGCTCAACACGATCTAAACGTAGGCATCAGCAGGTAATAGATTATGTGTTTGATATTACGAAAAACAACCAACGATAATAAAAAATAAAACTAAAAGATAGTATACAATGATTTTAGAAATGAAAGTTCCGTCACCTGGTGAATCGATAACTGAAGTTGAGATAGCAACATGGTTAGTAGAGGATGGAGATTATGTAGAAAAAGATCAAGCTATTGCTGAAGTTGATAGCGATAAAGCGACACTGGAGCTTCCGGCCGAAGTGAGTGGAACCATAACTTTAAAAGCTGAAGAAGGTGATGCTGTTGCCGTTGGTGCAGTAGTGTGTTTAATTGATACAAGTGCTGCAAAACCGGAAGGGAGTGCTTCATCTTCTGATAAATCAGAGAAAGCGCATGCACCTAAAGCGGAAGCTACAAAACCAATTTCAACTGAAACGACATATGCAACTGGAACTGCTAGTCCAGCTGCAAAAAAGATTTTGGCAGAAAAAGGAATAACTTCTTCTAGTGTTAGTGGAACCGGAAAAGATGGACGTGTGACTAAAGAGGATGCTGTAAAGGCAGTACCGTCTATGGGTGTTGAAATCAATACTGAGGGAAGAGGAACAAGTCGTTCTAAAATGTCAATGCTTCGACGTAAAGTTGCAGAGCGTCTAGTAGAAGTGAAAAACACGACCGCGATGCTAACAACTTTTAACGAGGTTGATATGTCTCCAATTTTTGCATTGCGAAAAGAACATAAGGAAGTATTCAGAGAGAAGCATGGTGTAGGCCTAGGCTTTATGAGCTTCTTTACATTAGCTGTAGTTAGAGCATTAAAAATGTATCCGGCCGTGAATTCAATGATAGATGGTAAGGAAATGTTGAGTTATGATTTCTGTGATATAAGTATTGCTGTTTCTGGACCAAAAGGATTAATGGTTCCTGTAATTAGAAATGCAGAAAAATTGAGTTTTAGAGGTGTAGAAGCTGACGTTAAGCGACTAGCAATTCGTGCGCGTGATGGACAAATAACCATTGATGAAATGGCAGGCGGAACCTTTACTATTACTAATGGGGGAGTATTTGGCAGTATGTTATCTACACCAATAATTAATCCACCACAAAGTGCTATTCTAGGAATGCATAATATTGTTGAGCGTCCTGTAGCAATTGATGGTAAGGTTGAGATACGTCCTATTATGTTCGTGGCTTTATCATACGATCATAGAATTATTGATGGGAAAGAAAGCGTTGGATTTCTTGTAGCTGTGAAAGAGGCTTTAGAAAACCCAATGGAGATCTTAATGGATAACGATGTAAACAAGGCATTGGAGTTATAGTCCAAACATTATAAATAAAAAAAGTCCAATCGTACGATTGGACTTTTTTTTTATAAAACGAACTCATAAAATGAGAAGTAAGCTGATCATGATTTTATTGGTATGCAATCTCATAATGTCTTTAAAAGCAAAAAGCTCTGAGCAATAAAACTCAGAGCCTTTCATAATTCTCCCTAAGAACTAATTAATAGCACTGTAAATATCTTAAAAAATATGGCACCAAACAATACGTAACGTTACGTATTTTTCGAATAGTTATATTTTTATTTTCTTTAACTTAAATCAGATGGGAGATATTGGTGATAAGAATAAAATTGTATAATTAGGCAAAATCCAATATCAATTGATTTTCAATTTGCAATAAAAAATTAAATTGAAATATTATAAAAAAAGTACAACCGGCAGATTGTACTTTTTTATCTATAAAACTAACTAATAAATTAAGAAGCACTTTATTAAAGCACTAAAGAGTATGATAATTTGCTATTTGTTCTATTGTTTGAATCTTTTTTAAGAAATTCTTAAATAATATCCTAAAAAAATGAAGGCTCTGAGCAATAAAACCCAGAGCCTTCCATAATTCTCCCTAAGAACTAATTAATAGCACTGTAAATATCTTAAAAAATATGGCACCAAACAATACGTAACGTTACGTATATTTTACAAAAGCATATCTTGGTTCTCTTTAACCCAGATTAATAAACTATTTTGGTGAGCAGTTATGTTTAACTTCTTGATAATGTTGCTCTTGTGTTTTTCTACGGTTCTGCTTGAGATGCTAATATGGTCAGCAATTTCCTTGGCAGTCCTATTTTGAGCAATCAATTTTAGAATTCTTTTTTCTGAAGGCGTCAATATTTCAATATTTAAACCTGTAGTTACATCAGTAAAATAATCTTCTATTCCAACGCTAAAATATGGGATATTGTTTGTAACCGAGTCTATACATTTTTCAATTTCAGTAAGTGCAGATTCTTTTAATAAATATCCACATACATTAAACTCTTTCGCTTGTTTATACAGAAGCCCATTTCTTTCAAATGTTAGTAGAATAATTTTTGTTTTAACATTATCCTTACATGCTTTAGCTATTTCAATACCAGTTTTATATGGCATCCTAATATCTAATATTGCAATATCAGGTTCATGTTTAATGATTAATTCGTGCGCTTCTTTACCATTAAGAGCACTTCCTATTACGTTATATTTTTTTTCCGTTAAAAAATCTTGAAGCCCTTTTAGTAAAAGGGGGTGGTCATCAGCAATAATTATGGATGCTTGCATTTTTATTGTCTTGAGAGGGATTAAGATTATAAATATAAGCACTATTTGCTAATTAATAGTGAATAATATTATAATTTTAAGTATAGATATTTTTTATTGTAATCTATTACAGCCTTCCCTTTTTTTAATAAATCAGCACCAATAATACCATCTACAGGATTAGAATTGTGGTTTTTAAGAGCTGTATTTACATGGGATAAGTTAAATAAGATAAATGCTGTTTTCTTTTGTTTCCATTTCCCAATTTTGATGCTGTTTTTTTTTGAAATCTGTGTATGCATATCAATGGCTCCAGCCCCAGCCGCCTTTACATTCGAGTCCTGGGCTTTTAAATTAAAAGTGTCAACTGAGTCAAACCCAATACATGAGTTTGAAGCTCCTGTATCTAAAATAAATTTGCCTTTTATGCCATTAATTGTGGCCTTAAGTTCAAAATGGTTTGTCTTAGTGAATCTCAATTTTATCGCTGCATAACCTTGGGCAATAAGTCTAGGTTTTAGAGATTTTTCCATTGCATATAATTTTATAAACCAAAAGTAATACTATCAGTGTAATTATAAGCCAACCTATTAGGGTAAAAGCAGAATAATTTGAAACTGATGGTTTTGAAAAATCACCATAATATACAAAGGCACTCCAATAATAAGGTGATTTTTTAACGTTGCTAATTGCTTCGTTATTTAAATAGTAAATTTTTGAGCTATTATTAGACACTGCACCTGAACTTTTACTGCTATAATTTTTGTAAAAAGAATGCATTATTTGAGAGGTAGATAAATCGTTTATTCTCCATAATGAAAATAGTAAATGTTTTGCGCCAGCATATTGAAACCCCCTGGCAATACTTAGCGCACCTTCTCCTTTTTGCAAACGACCAATACCAGTTTCACAGGCACTTAAAACCACCAATTGATTGTTTAAGGATAAACTATATAGTTCATTTAATGACATGGTTTTATCATAAAATTCTATGCTCGCTGGAGTTGTAAACGAGCCACTTGTTGCATGGGTAGATAAATGAAGTATGTTAAATTTGGATGCCTGTTCTAAAAAATTAGTTGTTGTAGCTTGATCTTGCATTAACAATGAGGAATTCATTTTGGAGGCTATTGCCTCAGCTTCTTTAATGGAATAGTTTAACGCTTGATTGGAATTTTTAAAAACAGGAAAAACACCTAATAATGAATTGCTTTTAGTGGTTTCGGTTTGGTGAAGATAAAACTGAACGCTGGAATTATAAGCAATATTATTTGATATTACCATAAAGGGCATTTTTGAATAATTTGTCAATGACGTTTTATGGGTTAATAAAGCTTCAAAAGGAATAAAATTTAGCAACCCATCTGGAATTATAATAAGATTTTTGTGTGAACTCGTTTCGCTTAGGTTTAGTACATTATAGGTCTTAAATGCATTTTCAGTAAATTGAGTTATATGGTTATTAATTTTTGAAGCGTTATCAAATTGATGAATAAATGTGTTGATATTATTTAGATTGGACTTGTCTAGAATTATTTTATAAAACGACAGCGTATCACTAGAAATAATGAATTGAAAGAGGTCCTGTTCACCATAAAAATATTCCACCATAACAGCATTATCTATAGTTAGTTTTTGCTGCAATTCAGCAATGGTAAAACTGTTATGTTGTGCTTTGGGATAGGATTTTGAAATCGTTTTACTAATTTCTTTAAGAGTGAGATTTACGCTGCTTAATTGTTTGTATAATGTATTACTGATAGATTCCTTTTGAATATCCTGAATAGGTTGATTAGTTAATTGAATCGTAAGTCGTTCTTGAGTCTGGAGTAATTGCTGTTGTTTTTGAAGCAATGTATCGTTTGGGAATTTTTCAAATAATAATCTTATATGATTTCTGTCTTTTAAAACTGTTGCTTTGTGTTGTTCAGAATAATAAAAAGCGGCCTCTAGAAACTTTCTGTTTTGAGATTTACTATAAGCTGAAAAGCAAATTGCAATGCATTTTTCACTACGTTTACGGTTGTTCGTTAGGTTAAGAAGTTTGGTTTCTTGAGTGCGTATTTGTGCTGATAATAAATCTGAAACATAAAAACTCAAATCGTAACATTCTAATTTTTTTTCTGGTTGTACTTGTAATTCTGCCAATAATTCAAAAATATCAATAAAGATGTTTTCTGCATAAAGGATATCTTTTTTTGGTAATCCATCTCCTTTAAAATTGGGGAGTAGGATTTTGGTGGCTTGGTGCAAGTTTTTAATGGCCCTATTTGGCTGCTCTAATAAATAGTGCAATAGTGCTTCCTGTAAAAGTAATTTTGTTGCTTCTCTAATAGTTTGTTCTTTTTGAAGATTACTTTTGGCTTTATTAAAAAAACCTAAGGCTTTTTTATAATTACCTCTACTTAACTCTAATTCGTAATTGATATAATTGGTGTTATATTCTGAATTAGAAGATGATATCTTATTAAATTTACCTAAGGCGATTAAACTGCGATTCCTAATCCTTAAAAGATTTTGTTTTTGACCTGGATTTAATCCTTTAGTTTTTAGTGCGCTATCAGTTAGTTGAATCACGGAAGAATGATCTCCTTTGGAATAGTAAAGTATTGCCAGGTTAATAAATCCAGAGATTTTATGTGTTTTATTATGCGCTTGTTCGGCTAAATAAATATACTGTTTAATAGTGCTTTCGGCATTTGTATAGTCTCTCGTTTTAATGTGCAAATTGCCTAAAGGTTTTAAGCAATTTTCAATCATATCGTAATTGGATAGAATGGAAAGGTTATGTTTAGTAAACCGTTTCCAAGCATCTTCATATGCGGTAATAGCATTGTTTTGATCAAGATCTCTTAAATAATAAGCTTTGTTGCAAAGTAAGAAAACAAAGGCGAGTTGTTCCTCGTTGGTTTTTATTTGATTTTTGAATGTAGTCTCCTGTAGCTCTAATTGATGAAATGTGGTTGAATTAACATTATTATTAAATGTTTCTGTCGCCCTGTAAATTTCTTCCTCTAAGTTTTGAGAGCAAGCAATTCCGTAGCACAAAAAGAACAAAAAATACAGATGTTTTCTCATAGATGTAAGATGCTAAATAAGCCTTAGGCTTTAAAATTTCCAAATAGCATAAAATTGCCAGTAGTTAAAGTTGTCTTCAAAGTTCATGACATAACGCGCCCCCAAACTGGGGCCAATACGTGAAAATCCTGCCGTAGCTTCAATTAAGAAACCTTTTTTAACATTTGTAAAAGATTTACTGGTTTCACTAGTTTCCATATTCTTGTTAATTACAAAATCTGTATCCACTCCATCAAAATCTTCAGTTAAAAGTGTTTGGTTTTGTCTTTCACTTACATTAAAATTTGTTTGTATTCCAGCACCAAATCCAATAAAGTTGTTGAGATTGTATCGGATCAGCACAGGAACTTCCCAGTTAATGTTGGTGAATTCTTTAGTATTGGTTTTACGTTGCAGATATCGAAACCCTTGAGCGCCAACAACCGTTTGTTCACTGATACTCGTTGCAGAATAGCTGTTAAAACTATTAACCAATTCAACTTGCCAATACCATTTGTAAGATTTATAAGGGGACACTGTTGCTCCAACAAAATAACTTTTAGAATCTTCTAAATCCGGGTAATAATTATAACCGGTTTTTGCACCTATGGATATGCCTGGTAAAAACCTAGTGGTAGAATAGTTGGTGATTATTGGTTCATTCTTATCAAAAATTATAGCAGTTCTACTTTTGGTTTTCTTTTTATGAAAATCTTTGGCAAAATTGATGCTGTATTTTACAAAGCCTTTTGTGGAATCTTTTTCTTTGACATTTTTTTGAGAGCTACCCGGTAAATAGATGTTTTTAAATGTAAATATTGCTTGAGTGTCTGTAAATGTAGTATCCAAACAACTATAGCGTACGGGTTCTTTAGGACAAATTTTGCATTTAGGATACATGTCCAGGATTTTAAGTGTTGACTTATCCAACATTTCAGGAATGTCGGTTTCCAGTCTAATTGTTCTCGCAGGACCTTCGCCATTATTTTGAAACTTAATTTTATATTTTAAGGTTTTAAAACGCACCAATCTATAATTCATAAAGGTGCCATTTGAAGACATTTTATTGGGATCATGGGACGTTACAATTTCCATTTCCATGTCTTTTACGCTATGATTGTCATAATTACTATCGGGAACATAAACACCTCTTACACTAATAATAGCACTAGTGTCTTTTAGCATTTCAGGAGTGGTTTCTAAGGAGAAAAACACATTGCGCTCCTCGCTTGGTTGCATATTGTCAAATTCTAAAATCTTGAAATTTTTATAATTCGTCTTTGCGGTTTCTATAGTTAATGGCAAATTGGTTTTCTCTGTGGAATCCTGGACTATAAGAGGGGTGAAAATAGTGTTTGTGTTTGAAGCTAAATAGCTGTTAGAATCATTCAAATCAGTTGTAAATACAAGCGTGTTTTCAATAATTTCAGTTTCGCTGTGATGCGTTCTAATATCTGAAATGATAAAATTATTGTCCTTATATTTTTGCTCATTAAAAAACAAAAACAACTTACCATTGGAAACATAGTTTTTTGGATTTTTATAGCTCATAATCACTACAATATTTTCTTCGGGCATAGGCTCACGATTACGTTGCAATGTGAAGTTGTTAGTCATGAAAGCTCCATCATTATAATCTTTAGAAACCGTATTAATCGTTATTTTTTGTGGTCTAGTGCTTGGAGGTTTCCCGGTGTCATAATTGTTAGTTGCCCAAAGTTTTACGTCATACGTTCCTTTGTTTTTATAAATATGATTCGGGTTTTTTTCTTTGCTATAATTGCCATCACCAAACTCCCAATAATAAGAATAGAACGTTTTAGGAGCTCCAGCAATTTGTTCTAAAGGAGGTGTTTGAGGTGTGAAATTGACTTCATTGCCAGATATTTTATGTGTGATCTTTGCAGTTCTGGTAAGTGTGTCTTTTTGTTGTAGTTGACCAAATATTTGGAATGAAATCAGAAAGCAGAAAACAAATAAAAGCGAATGTTTCATAATATATTGGGTTATATGAATAAATATACAAAAAAAGCAGTGGCTTGGGAGGCCACCACTTCTTATAACATAAGTTATTTGGGTTAAGTTTTTATGGTAAGCCATTAATAATCGCTGTGAGTTCAGCTTCGGTTGCAATTGCTGTTTCGGCATAGGTAAATGTATACACGGCATTTGCTGTTATGGTTACCCCTTGAATGGCATATCTCCAGTTGCCGTTATCTTCTGTTGCGAAAATGATGTGACATTCTAAGCCCACAGGGATTTGTCCATAATGTTCACTAAATAATCCTGTTCCAGGGTCGTATGTGTCTAAATTTGCTAAGCCGGCTGCTTCACCATCATATGATAAATATACAGCGCTATTGGTGTTGTCAAAATTTTCTGGAACACCAACTAAAATGGTTGTTTTTGGTCTTGGGTCACTATAAAATTTATCAACGTTGCTCCATCCAAATTCATTAAAAAACGCATAGTATTCACCGCCTTCGTTAAATAATTCTCCACCTTGAGCTCCATCTCGACCTTTTTCATCCCAAGCTAAATTGTCATTGTCATCAATTCTTCCTGTCCATAAAGTCATATTTGGGTCATCACCACCAGTTAAGTTAGTAGGAATTTGCAATTGAATACCACAGTTTGTGTCTAGGGTTTCTCCATTTTGTGAAGCTTCAATTAAAAATTCACCACCAGAGATTAATAATGCTTTGTCTCCATTTGGCAATATTCCCATTGTTGGTTTATTGGTTGTAAACATCGTTCCTTTTTCAAAAAGTTCTATATACTTGATGTCTACTTGTCCACTAACCGTGTTTCCATTTATGGTTAAACAATTTCCTTGAATGGTAATTGATACGCCTTTCTCTGATGTAAATGTTGTAGATCCATCTTCGGTATTTAATTGAAAAAGTTGTGTTAAATTATCTAATGCATCTTGTTTTAAATCTGCAAATGCTTCTGCAGTAGGAGCCATAATAATGATATCTCCATTGTCGTCGTCTTTTGAACAGCTAGTAAATGTTAATGCTGCAATTAATAATGTTCCAAAAATGTGTTTTAAATGTTTCATCTGTTTAATTTTTATTGTTATTTTTTTGTTGTTATATTATTATATACAGTGAGGTTTAATATTGTTACCCCATGTTGGATGATTTTTTACGGTAGGGCATTGATTAGTGCCACCAAACCAGATTCTGAAGTTGTAGATGTTTCACCAATGGTAAATGTTATAGTGCCGCCTTCAGCAATAGTTACAGCTTTGATAGCATATCTCCAGATACCGTTGTCTTCTGTAGCGAAAATTACATGACATTCCAGTCCTATTGGAATTTGACCATAATGTTCACTGAATAATCCAGCTTCATAAGTATCCAGTCCAGCTAATCCTGTGTCTTCACCATCATATGATAAATACACGGCACTATTGGTATAGTTATAGCCGTCGGGAGCTTGAACTAAGATTGTTGTTTTTGGTCTAGGGTCGCTGTAAAAACGATCAACATTAGACCATCCAAATTCTTGTAGAAAGGCATAATATTGGCCATCACCTTCAGTAAAAACACCGCCTTGACCTGTAACATCTTCGACTTGATCCCAGGTTAAATTATCATTTTCGTCAATACGACCTTCCCAAAGTAACATGTCGTTATCAGCGCCACCTGTTAAACCAGAAGGGATTATAAGTTGTATCCCACAAGTCGTTTCCAGAGATTGTCCATTATGGGTTGCTTCTAATAGAAATTCACCTCCTGAAATTAAAAGAGCTTTGTCTCCATTTGGTAAAACACCCATAGTTGGTTTGTTTGTAGATAACATCGTTCCTTTTTCAAAAAGTTCGATATATTTAATATCTACTTGACCTGTAATGCTGTTTCCGTTTAAAGTTAAACAGGCACCTTGAATTGTTATATCTACACCTTTATCCGATGTAAATGTTGTCGAACCATCCTCAGCATTAAAACTAAACTCCTGTGTTAATGTATCAAGGGCATCCTGTTTTAAATTCGCAAAATCTTGTGCTGTTGGTACTGGAGCCAAAATAATATCTCCATCGTCTTCTTTTGTACAGCTTGTAAATGTTAAGGCTGAAATTAAAAGTGTTCCTAAAATTGTTTTTAAATGTTTCATAATTTTTATGTGTTTAATTTAGTTATGCTTTTGTTGTAATGTTTTTACGATTACAGCCTTATATCAGAATGCTTTAAAAATTGTTACCCTTTTATTTGAAAGTTTTTTTACTTTAGTAGTGTTTAAAAGGGGTTATGGCTGAAAAAAAAGTACACGAAGACCAGAAATATATAGAAGGATTACTTCAAAATAATTCGTTTATTATACAAGCTATTTACGATAAATTTGTACCTAAAGTGGTTAATTATATTAAACAGAATAGTGGAGATGTGGCCCGTGCTCAAGACATTATCCAGGAGACTTTAATAACAATATACAATCAGGCGAAGGAAAAAAAGTTACAACTTACCTGTCCTTTTGATGCTTATTTCTTTTTGTTGTGTAAGCGTAAATGGTTGAACGAATTAAAAAAAACAAGTTCTAAAGAGGTAACAATTAATGAAGCGGTTTTATCTAAAGATGACAATGCTTTAGAACTAGCTAATGAAACTGAATTATTTGAAGACAAACAACACTTATTTAATCAAATGTTTCAACAATTAGGTACTGCATGTAAAGATTTACTTAAAGCTACTTTTAAAATAAAATCGATGGAGGAAGTCGCAAAAAGTCTAGGGGTAACATATGCATATGCCCGAAAAAAGAAATCTTTATGTATAGGCAAGTTAACTGAGTTGGTTCAAGCGTCACCCAAATATAACCAACTTTATAATTAATGATATGAATGATCAAGACTACATAGTATTTGAAGGATATATTTCCAAAACACTTTCTGAAAAAGAAATGACTGGTTTTGAGGATAGATTAGAAAGTGATCAAGCATTTAAGCAGGCATTTAATACTTACAAGGAGCTTAACGAATTTTTAGAGCAAAAATTTGAAAATCAAGAGGATTCAATTGAATTTAAAGACAATTTAAATACCATCTCTAAGTCCTATTTCAAAACAGAAAAGACATTAAAAAGGGAGCTGAGATTTACACCTTGGAAATATGCCATTGCAGCGAGTATAGTTGTGCTATTAGGGGTCTTTTTGTTTAATAATTTTTCAGAGCCAACTTATAGTGAATTTTCAAGTCATGATAATATAAGCTTAATAGAGAGAGGCACACAAGGATCAGGTGTGAAAAGGGCTGAAACAGCATTTAATTCTAAAGATTACTCGAAGGCAGATATGGCATTTAAATCCTTATTAGAATTGGATAGCACGAATACAGAATATCAATTCTATAGAGCGATTAGTAATATTGAGCTTGATAAATTCGATATAGCAGAAGATTTATTACACCGATTAAAAGACGGTAATTCAGTCTATAAACACAATGCTACTTGGTATTTAGCTTTGAGTAAATTAAAGCAAAAAAAACATGATGATTGTATAGTGCTTTTGAAAAGAATTCCAGAAGAAGCTGATGATTATAAGTTCGCACAAAAGCTCTTGAAAAAATTAAATTAAAGATCTGTTATGAATTAATACCTGTTAGGTCTTTTGATGATTTCAATTGGAAAATGGTATTAGATGTGTATTTTTGATGCATGATAATAACCGATACTCATACCCACTTATATAGTGAAGCTTTTGATGATGATAGAGTCGAAATGATGGAGCGAGCGATTACTGCGGGTGTAAGTCGTTTTTTTATTCCTGCCATTGATTCTTCATATACAAAGGCGATGTTCCAACTTGAACAGGATTTTCCAGAGCATGTGTTTTTAATGGCTGGTTTGCATCCTACACATGTAAAAGATAATTATAAAGACGAGTTGCAACATGTAGAAGATTTATTAAGCAAACGTTCTTATGTAGCCATTGGTGAAATTGGTATAGACTTGTACTGGGATAAATCAACACTTAAAATCCAACAGGATGCATTTAGAAAACAAATACAACTAGCAAAACACTATAAACTTCCAATCGTAATTCATTGTAGAGATGCTTTCGATGAAATTTTTGAAGTTCTAGAAGAAGAAAAGTCAGAAGATTTATTTGGAATTTTTCATTGTTTCACAGGAACTATAGAACAAGCCAGACAAGCAATTTCATATAATATGAAATTAGGGATAGGAGGAGTAGCAACATTTAAAAACGGAAAAATTGATAAGTTCTTAAATCAAATTGATTTAAAACATATCGTTTTGGAAACAGATGCTCCATATTTAGCTCCAACACCATATAGAGGTAAACGTAATGAAAGTAGTTATATAGTTAAGGTATTAGAGAAATTATCTGAAATATATGAGATTTCAGCGGGTGAAATTGCGGAGATTACAACAACTAATTCTAGAGATATTTTTAAAGCATAAAAATGAATAAGCCAAACATTCTTTTAATTTACACCGGAGGAACCATTGGAATGATTAAGGATTTTGAGACAGGTGCTTTACGTGCTTTTGATTTTAATAATCTTCTCGTCAGAATTCCAGAATTGAACCTTTTAGATTGTGTTATTGATACTATTTCTTTTGATGAGCCTATCGATTCATCAAATATAAGTCCTGATTATTGGATCCAGATAGCCGAAATTATTGAAGACAATTATTCTAAGTTTGATGGTTTTGTTATTTTACATGGAAGTGATACGATGAGTTATTCAGCATCAGCATTAAGTTTTATGTTGGAAAACTTAGCGAAGCCAGTTATTTTTACCGGGTCACAATTACCAATTGGAGATTTGCGTACAGACGCAAAGGAAAATTTAATAACATCCATTCAAATTGCATCGTTGCAGGAAAAAAATAAACCTGTAATAAAAGAGGTCTCTTTATATTTTGAATATAAATTATATAGAGGTAATCGTTCAACTAAAATTAATGCCGAACATTTTGAAGCTTTTGCCTCATTAAATTATCCAGATTTGGCGGAGTCGGGAGTGCATTTAAAAATAAATAAGGAAGCATTACTTAGGCCAAATTTAAGAAAAAAGCTAAAGGTTCATAAGTCCTTAAATACTAATGTAGCTATTATTAAGTTGTTTCCTGGGATGTCTTCCCATGTAATGAAGGCTATATTATCTACGCCAAATTTACAAGGTATCATTCTAGAAACGTATGGTGCTGGAAATACATCTAGTAGTTCTTGGTTTATAAATGTATTAAAAGCGGCTATAAATAATGGGGTGTACATTATTAATGTTACGCAGTGTTCTGGAGGAAGTGTTACCATGGGGCAATATGAAACCAGTACGCAACTTAAAGATATAGGTCTTATTTCAGGAAAAGATATGACTACCGAAGCGGCTATTACTAAATTAATGTACCTATTAAATAAGGATTTGTCTGCAAAAAGCTTCAAATTAACGTTCGAAGAAGCATTAAGAGGAGAGATATCTTAAAATTAACAAACAAAATTTTAAGATTTAAACTTTTTTTTGTTATTTGCCCCGCTGTAACAAAAAAATAAAATTTTAGAGAGGTGGCCGAGTGGTCGAAGGCGCACGCCTGGAAAGTGTGTATACGTCAAAAGCGTATCGAGGGTTCGAATCCCTTCCTCTCTGCAAAGGAGTTGGTTGACATTTTTACAA
>Ga0105356_10003162_pt1 | contig 16255 bp, 13 predicted proteins | sample GOMGulsemesocosm_3_FD_83502 | JGI IMG/M metagenome (GOLD analysis project Ga0105356, IMG submission 83502) | Methane-oxidizing microbial communities from mesocosms in the Gulf of Mexico - GOM9D Gulf of Mexico | ecosystem: Environmental > Aquatic > Marine > Cold seeps | place: Gulf of Mexico...
ACTATGATTACATAAGATCTGCCGACACAAACACAAACCAATACAACTGCCCAGCGGCTTCGTAGGATAAACCAATACAAAAAGGTAATCTTTATTGGCAAGTCCCTGCCATAGGTCGGTAATAATAATACGTAACCATTTAGACTCTTGCTGACAACTTATTGCAATATTTTTTCCCGCCTGAGCACTCCCTGTCATAGCTTCAACGGCATTTTTAAAGACATTGATAAAAACCTGCTGCAACTGGCTTTTATCACCCTCAATCGATAATTTTGAAAACAATTTATTGTCAATAAATGAGTTAACATCATTATTGTTTTTATATTCAAAACAATAATCAGAAAATAAGGCTGTGCAATGATCAATCAGTTGCGATATTTTAAACTGTGCCTTAGTTGGCAAAGGTAAGTGTGATAGCTGACTATAGCGAGCAATAAAGTTAGTCAATGAACCCGCTCTTTCATGAATAATACCTACCCCTTCAAGTAAAGACTGACGATTTAGTGCTTTGTCAGTATTACTCAATTTTTGTTTCATCGATTGGCTTATCGCAGATATAGGGGTTAATGAATTATTCATTTCGTGACTCAATACCCGTAATAGACTTTGCCAAGCTTGCCGTTCCTTTTCCATCAATAAACGTTCGGCACTGGTTAACATATATAATTGATGCGGCCTACCATCACTTAAGAATGATTCTTTAAAAAGAAAATGTTCGCCATATAGCTGACTTTGTTGATGAGCATTTGCATTATGTTCTGGTTTGTCATCATTAAAAACCACTAGACCACCGGCAGATGCTAACACCTTTCGTCCAACTTCCAACTGTGACAACACTATGCCTTCTATTGACGTTGCATTATTTAATAATAACTTTTTCGCTGAAGCATTTGCCATCACGACCAAACCTTGCTCGTCAATGGCTAAAACCATCGCATCCATTTGTTCCATTATACGTTCAAGCAACTGACGACTTTCTTTTGCTTCAATTTTATGAAGTGACAACGTTTCCGAAAGGTTATTAACCAAATTAAGCAGTTCTTGAAATGCCGGGTTGGTTTGTAAACGACCACGCAATGTATAATCGCCGCCAATCATAGATTCAATGATATTTGACAGTGTTCTAATTTGATACTCTGCCCGTTGCTCACTCGTTACAACTACATAAACAGCGATCAAAGATAAAATAATCATAATGAAAGCAATTAAATAAGGAGAAATAGCTGCAAGTAATAACGCAATAAGAGTGATCAATAAACAAGGTAAAGTGATTAATAAGATCAACGATTTTTGACCTTGCCCTGCTTTAGATTTAACTTTTTTAACAAAGAAATGTTGAATTATTTTAATCACTGTCATTTTTACTCAAGCGTCGATAAAATCCACTACGACTTAAACCCAGTGACTTTGCCGTTTCAGTGGCATTTCCCTGGTGTAGCTTTAGCCGCTTATCTAGTGCTTTTTGTTCAATTTCAGCCATGGTCAACGTAGGAGCATCAAGCGAATCATCTATACGCTGTGAACCAGACACTAATAAATCATCAGCAGTTATTGCATCATTTTTACTGGTAAATAATACCCGCTCCATTAAATGACTTAACTCTCGAATGTTACCTGGCCAACTATAGTGCTGTAGTTTTTTTATTGCATCGCTAGTTAAGCTTGGGCATTGTCGATGATATTTAGTGCTGAAATTTTGTAAAAAGTGCTGCGCCAAAGCAGGTATATCTTCAACCCTTTCAAACAATGAAGGAACTCGTAATTCAATAGTATTCAATCGATAATATAAGTCTTGTCGAAAATTATTATCAAGTATACCTTGCTGTAAATCACTATTGGTCGCCGAAATAACTCGAACATCGGCAGTTAGTGATTTGCTACTGCCCACAGCTTCAAACTGACTTTCTTCCAATACCCGTAGTAATTTCGCCTGTTGCGCTAAAGGTATATTGGCTAATTCATCCAAAAATAGCGTGCCCTGTTCTGCCATTTCAAAACGCCCAATACGGTTTTCTTTAGCGTCGGTAAAAGCACCTTTAACATGGCCAAACATTTCACTTTCAAATAAACTTTCCGGAATAGCCCCCATATTAACGGGCACAAAGGAATGCTGTGCCCGACGTGAAACTTTATGGACATAAGATGCCAACATGCTTTTTCCAGTACCATTATCGCCAGTTAAAAGAATGCTCATATCACTTTGTGCTAAATCATCTAAGGTGGCCAATAATTGCTGCATCGCTGGCGAGGTTGCAATAATTCCTTCTCGATTCGTCGGATGTGATTGCGAAGTTAACAACTGATTTTGCTGACTTAAGCGTTGCGCTTTTTTACGAGTCGCGGCAAAAGAAAGTTGTGTTTGAATTGCGCTAATTATGCGCTCATTATTCCATGGTTTTTGAATGAAATCTTTTGCGCCGGCACGCATCGCATCAACAGCAATATCAACGGTTGCCCAACCGGTCATCACAATGATTGGAATATTAAGCTCAAGTTGCATAATAGTTTCAACCAACTGTAAACCTTCAGCACCTGAGGTAGTATCTTGCTGAAAATTCATATCGAGTAAAATAAGATCAACACTATGTTGTTGTAGATTATCTAATACAGCTTGTGGTGTGGTCATCGCCAAAATATCAAAGCCTTCTTCGGCTAAAACGTACTTTAAACTGGCTATTATGTTGATATCGTCATCGGCGATTAGTATTTTTTTAGTCACAAGCTTTAATTATTCCGAGGTAATGAGTGCACTTTATGTAAAGAAGTCAGGATAGACAAGGGGTTATCTATATAAAAACAAAAGGCATATGAATATTTTCGTATGCCTTGTGGTTAATCAAATATTGTTTACTCGTAGCGTAACGCTAAACTAGGCTCCATTTTTACTGCACGTTTACTTGGCGCATAAATAGCAAACATCACCACAGCTGATAGGCCAACAATAACGACTCCAGACATCATAAAGTAGGTATAAGTTGGAAAAAATCCTTCGGTGAATTTGTGAAAACCAACAGCTATCAGAGCAAATATAATTAACGCTAAACTCAAACCAATGATTAACTGTTTGGCACCTTGTTTCAAAAATAACTGGAGTATGCTTTTATCTGTTGCACCTACTGCCCGTCGAATACCAACTTCATGGGTACGTTGTGCGACCGCATTAGCCGTTAAACCATAAATACCAACCATTGCTAACAATAAAGCAAAAAATCCGGTACCAAAGGTAACATTCGACATTAGCCCCATAGATTGACGCATCATATTTCGGTTTTCTTCTGCAGGTTTTACCGCATAAATCAATTCAATATGACGATCGGTATTAAACATGGCGCGGTAAAATATTTCTTCTGCATTTTCAGTATTTTCCAGAATACGATAGAACAGAATTTGAAAACTATGCATAAACTGTAAACCAGAAACATAAACTTCATCTGCAGCATCAAGTTTACCAAACATAGTTGACTGATTTAGTCGATCAGTAACAATTCCGACAATAAATACTTTTTCTTGAGTATCATCAATTTCGACAGAAAAACTCTTATCTAGGGCTGACTCTGCTGGCCAAAAACGGTTTGCCATCGATTGACTTATCAACACATTTTTGCGACTTCCACGCTTGTCTTGCTGATTAAGCTGTCGACCCGCGACTAAATCAATACCTATAGTTGCAGTATCGCCAATAACTGACAGTACATCCGCAACTGGTTTATGCTCTTTAGATGCATAATCTCTTCCAGTAATAGTCAATATATTTTCTCCCATTCGGTGACTTGCATAGACATCGGCTACCTGTGGATGCTGAATAATTTGTTGCTTTAAAGTTTGTAACAAGGCTAGCTGCTGCTGTGCTTGCGGATATTTATTTTCAGGAATCACCATTCTAGCGGTCATTACTTGCTCATAATTATCACCTAAATCCAGATTAATAAGTTTATGAGAAATAAAAGCAGAAATAGAGCCAATCAACATTAAAAGTGCAACTAAAAATACTTGTGTCGTTACCAAAACACGTGAAATACGACCTGCTTTTTTACTTTGCGCGCCACGGGTACCATCTCTTAATGTAGTATTAATATCTTGATTAGCGGAACGCCATGCGGGTAAAAATGCAGCTAAAACAATGGTGATTAAAGTAAAGCCGACGCCCATCGAAAAAGTTTCTATATCCATGCCCCAATGCCACCAAAAAGACCCTCCTCCAGGGATCCATGAATGTAGAGCAATCTCGGTATAGTCTAACGCAGCGCCTACTAAAAGTAGTGACAATATACCGCCTAGTATGGAAATAATAATGCCTTCCCACATTAACTGACTAACCAGTCGCTTGGTTGTGGCACCTAATGCTGCTCTAATCGCAGTTTCTTTTTGCCGCTCAATTGATCGCGCAAGTAATAGATTTCCAACATTAATACATGCTAATAACAATATCAGCCAAGACACAACATTGAAAAAAGTAAATATCATTCCTCCTTGACCACCCGTTTGAGCCATTTGAAAAGTTAACAATTTAGCTGACTTCTCTTGTTCTGGTAAGTCATAACGCTTTACATTTTGTTGGTAAACTTGATTAACCGCTTGGCCTAATTCGGCTTCGGCCTCTGCAATGTTAATACCGGCTTTTAATCGTGCATAGGCGTAATAATGACCATCTTTATCTGGTGTTGTTTTCAATAAGGCATTATTCAAAGGCAGCCAAATTTTTGAAGTATTAGGAAATCGATATCCTTTGGGCATAACCCCAACTATGTCGGTTTTTTCACCATTAAGCATCATAGTTTGACTTAAAATATTTTCATCAGCTGACATTTCATTTTGCCAAGTATCATAACTGATCACAGCGACAGGGCTCGCACCTACTTGTGTATCATTCGATTGAATGGCTCGTCCTAAAATTGGCTGGATACGGCTGAATTCAAAAAAACCACTTTCGACTAAACTTCCTTGGATATCTTTGCCCGCATCATCAACAGAAACCCTTATTGTTCTATTGTCGTATACGCCAAACTCGGCAAAACTTTTAAGGCTTTCTTTTACCTGTAAATATTCATAACTGCTAATTAGGTTATAATTACCATCATAAAAAATGCCAACCGACCTAGCGGTGGCCGCTTCAGGCAAAGGTAATGGCTTATAAACTGCAGAATATAAAAAGGAGAAAGTAAATAGACTGATCGTTAAACCGCCAACCAATACCGATAAGGTCATCGCGGTAAATTTAGGCGCCTTGAGCAATAGGCGCAGTGCATATTTAATATCAATGATTACTGACATAATTAATCTCCTTACCCTGTAGCCAATTCAATTGGTGTGACACTAGACCCTCGCTCTAACTGGTTTTTATCATCACGAATTAGCTTGCCATCGAACATTTCTAAGCAACGGCTGGCACGCTTGGCTGAAGCTGGATCATGGGTTACCATGCAAATAGTTGAACCATCTTGATGTAGCTGATCAAATAGCTGTAATACTGCCGCCGCATTTTGTGAATCTAGATTGCCTGTAGGTTCATCGGCAAGAATAATCGCCGGATCATTCACTAAAGCTCGAGCTACTGCAACTCGTTGCTGCTGACCGCCAGAAAGCTGCGCCGGATAATGATTTTTACGATGCGACATCTGTACTTTTTCTAATACCGTATTCACTTTATCTTCCACTACCTTTTTACTTAAACCCGACTGATAAGTCAGTGGTAGCATCACATTTTCAAAAACAGTTAAATCAGAAATCAAATTAAAAGACTGAAAAACAAAGCCTATTTGTTCACTTCTAATTTTTGCTCGTTGATCACGAGTTAACGAAGAGGCATCAATATTATTGATTTGATATTTGCCCGTAGTTGGCGCATCTAACAGCCCTAACAAGGATAGTAATGTTGATTTACCACAACCTGACTGACCACTCAATGAAATGTATTCACCCTTATTGATCTCTAGGTTAATCTCATTTAATGCACGAGTTTCTAGTTCTTCGGTTAAAAAGGTCTTACTGATATTCTCTAAACTGATAATTGCTGTCATTGCCTTGCTCCGCATAATTACTTTCTATTTATAAGGTTATTTAAATTTTTGTTAGTTGATCATAATTTCGTTATGTTCTTGCCAGCCACTAGTATCAGAAATAATGATTTCATCACCGGCAATTAAGCCAGAAAGGATTTGAATTTTGTTTACTGAACTTTGACCTAATTTAACCCGTTTTTTATTAGCAAATTGCTGATCATTGGTTAGCTGAAATAAGCCTGCACTGCTATATTTAGGCGCATAAACTGGACGCTTAACATATAATGCATCGGTAATATTACTTACTTCAATTAGGCCATCAACAGTCAAATCAGGTCGTGCTTCATTAGGTAATTCGCTAGTTAATCTCACATCGACTTGCACCATGCCTGCGTTAACTGCCGGGTCGATACGAAGTACTTCACCGTATATTTCACTTGTGCGGGTATCAATCACCACAGTTTGCCCTAAGCTAATGTCGCTGACCTGCAACTCCTGTACTTGTAATTCAGCAAATAACGTACTGTGATCTGCAATTAATACAACACTGCCGCCTACTTGAGCCTGCTCACCTAATACCAATGATACTTGCTGAACAATACCGCCCGTAGTTGCTTTCACTTCTAGGGAGTCAACTTGATCTTTTACTCTTAAGTAATTGTTTTCTACCAATCCTAAGCGTGCTTGTTGAGCGATTTTTGTCGCCTCTAAATTCGCCTGCATTTTTTCAACTTTTTGCTCTTGGGATTGCCAATATTGCATCTGTTGTTTCACTGCTAGTTGGCTGCGTTGATAGTCTAAAGCGGAAACAGTACCATTTTTCTGTTCAAACAATTGTGTTTCAGCGTCTAACTTCAATTTAAGCCCTTGATAGTTATAGTCGGCAGCAACAACTGAGTTTTTTAAATCAAGTAACTGCGACTCTAGTGTTACGTAACTCGCATGGTGCTCAGCCTTAGTCGCTTGAAACTCCCAACGGGCTGTTTCTAATTGTCGGTGTAATTCGGGATTAGACAACTGTATTAATACTTGGTCTTTTTTCACATGGGCACCCGCTTTAACAAACGCTTGCTCTACTCGACCAGCTACTTGTGCAGAAACCCAGCGAATGTCCTGTGGTTTTAATAAGCCAGTTGCACGCACATTAACAACAAAATTCCCTTGCTCAACTATGGCAGTCACCAACTTATTGCTTTCTACAATATATGAAGCACTTCCTAAGGTATTTTTTAAAAAATAAGTGCCAATTAATAGCAATAATACTGGTATTACCAACCAATATTTTTTCCACCAAGGCTTTGCTGCCACTGCTCTAATAGTATCCATGTCTGTTCTTACCCATTAATCATTACTGCAACCATAATTGCAAACATCGAGCCAGCCACCGATAAACAACAACACATTGATATTAAACAAGATAAAATATAAGCCACTTTACCTATGAACAGAAGTGCATCGAATATGAGACAGTTTTTTGGGATCAGTGTCTCAATATCGACACAGTCATTTAACGGAACAGGTCAATAAAAAATGTATTGTTTAAACTTGAAAAAGCATTTAGGGTGCGACCATTAAGGATAACTAACTAGATTGTTAAGTCGCATGAATAAAGAGATATTTTATCGGGATGATGCCTTACCCTTTTTTGAATGTCGGTATAGCCAAAATAGTGGCAAACATTATAAATCTCACATTCATTCAACCTTGAGTATCGGCGCGATAGATAACAGCTCGGTTTGCTATCAGGTTGCTGGTGAGAATGCCTTGTTAACTTCAGGATCGCTAGCCATAGTTAATCCAAATACGATTCATCAATGCAACCCTATAGAACAATGCACACGTAGTTATCACATGTTATATATTGATATCGCATGGTGTTTTAAAATCCAAAAAGCATTATTTAACACAAAAATATTTATACCATGCCAGCAAATATTGCTGGACGATTACGACTTGTATTACCAGTATTTGCAAACCATGTCGATACTTATGAACTCATCATTTCTCTTAGAAAAAGAACAGCACCTTATTGACTTAATAGGTAAGATTTTTATTAAATCAATAAGCCAAAATGTGACAACAGACAACAACATGTCTGTGCAAGTTTTACAATTGAAACAACAATTAGAAAGTCACTTGGCGCAAGATATCACTCTTAATGCTATTGCTAATGACCTATCTGTTAATCCATTTACATTATTACGACAATTCAAACGACAAGTCGGCATAACACCACATGCGTATCGGATGAACCATAGAATAGAGCGTGCTAAGCAATTACTACAACAAGGTGAAGAACTTAGTGATGTCAGCTTATCGTGTGGATTTTTTGATCAAAGCCATTTAAATCGTCACTTTAAAGCGATAACCGCAGTCACTCCTAAAGAGTATCAAGTCAATTTTATCCAATAACTTAGTAGTCAAAGCGTAAATAATTAAACCTCACTTAATGGAGGTTCCATGGAATTTATTTTATTGGCATCAGCGCACTTTCTGGCATTACTTAGCCCTGGGCCTGACTTTTTTCTGATCATTAATACCGCACTGAAAAAACCATTTCGTTATGTAATTAGTATTATTACAGGTATTACGCTAGCAAATGCAGTCTATTTATTGATTGCGGTGTTAGGGCTAGAGCTGATAAAAAACTTGTCAACATTAACTCTACTATTAAAGTATTTTGGCGCCGTTTATCTAATGTTTATTGGTATTATGCTATTAAAAACAAAACGACAAAAACTTGAATTTAATGATTCGTCTATGGGGTATAAAGGAAGCTTAATTACTTATTTCGTAATGGGTTTTTTATCTGGTTTTTTGAACCCCAAAAATATCATTTTCTATTTATCACTATTTACTGTGATGGTATCGAATGAAACATCATTATTTACTCGTAGTTTATACGCGCTGTGGATGTGCTCATTGGTTTTCTTTTGGGATGTAACAATAGCAATGCTGATCGCTCATAAAGCAATCAAACAAAAATTATTTAATTGGTTTTATGTCATTGAAAAGCTAACCGGAATAATATTAGCAAGCTTTGGCGTTATATTGCTCTGGTAAGACGTACTTTGGAGTATTAGTTTACCCTTTAGCTAAAAAAATCAATTCAACTTTAAGCTTTTCTTAAGAAAGCTTTTATAAACTTGTTTAATCAAACTAATTCCTTCATTTTCAATCTAACAGTAAATTTTTCGAGGTATTAATGACGCTATTTCATGATAAACATCTTCACGTCGATGTAAAATATGTACTAATCACATTAGCAATACTGACTTCAGGCTGTGCCAGTTTAGGTGTAGAACCGTGGGAACGCGATTTACTAGCAAAAAAAGAAATGGCATTAACTTCCTCACCTGTTGATGCAGCACTTGACGATCATATTTATTTTAGTAAAGAAGCTTCCAGCGGTGGTAAAAGCTTTGGTGGTGGAGGTTGTGGATGCAATTAAGTAAAAAAACAAACCATAAATCAAAAAATAAGCTTGATTTAAAAGCAGTATTAACTGTAGCCACCACAGCTCTATTAGGTACAACTACTGTCAATGCTGAGCAGTCATCAACTAAAGACGATTGGTCGTTCGATAGTGCATTTTTATATTATGGTGAAGCCGATAGAGTAACAGCGGCCGAAGGAGTTATTGCTGCCAGCAAAAAGTTTAACAACGATAAAATATTAAATTTGAAACTCACCATCGACGCACTCACCGGCGCTTCTGCTAATGGTGCAGTAGCTCAACCTAACGTACAAACTTTTACTCGCCCTTCTGGTAGTGGACAATTCCAAGTAGCCGCAGGAGAAGTACCGCTAGACGATACCTTTAAAGATACCCGTGTTCAGTTTAATACTCAATGGACTCAGCCAATAGCGCCCGATTATACTGCTAGTGTTGGTGCCCATATTTCAAAAGAGTATGATTACCTGTCACTAGGCGTTAATGGTAATTTGGCGGTCGATTTTAATCAAAAAAACTCTACTTTTTCTGTTGGTATGAGCTATTTTAAAGATTCTTTTAAGCCTGAAGGCGGTATTCCTAATCCATTTACCTCCGTAGCCATTAATTTTAATGATGATAATGACGATGAAAGTGATGATGACGATTACAAAAGTCGACAATTCGCAGACGACGAATATCAAGGCACACGATTAACCGACAGTGATGATAAGACGACTATTGATTTAATGTTAGGTTTTACCCAAGTCATTAATCGTCGCATGATCACACAGTTCAACTATTCCTATTCTATGGTCGATGGCTATTTAACCGATCCATTTAAAATATTAAGTGTCGTTAATCAGTCAGGTCTTACGCAAGATTATCTATATGAAAAACGTCCTGATAAACGCCAGAAACAAAGCCTTTATGCGCAAGCAAAATATCACTTCGATAGTACAGTTCTCGACCTTTCTTACCGCTATATGTGGGACGATTGGAAAATTAATTCCCATACTATCGATTCAAGATTAAGGATCCCATTATCAAGCAATAGTTATATCGAGCCGCATTTTCGTTATTATCAACAAACCGCAGCTGATTTTTATCAACCGTTTTTACAACAAGCTGACCCTTTGCCTAAATTTGCCAGTGCCGATTACCGCATAGGTGAAATGAACGCTTATACAGCCGGAATAAAATACGGTATAACACTTCAAAGTGGCAATGAATTGTCATTTCGATTGGAATATTATAGTCAACGACCAACCAGTGCGGGGCATCAAGAGCCCGGAATATTAGCTGATATGGAGATATATCAGGGAGTTGATGCGATAATAGCGCAAGTTAGTTATTCTTTCTAACAAGTATATAGTAGCTAACAAAAGGTAGCCTATTGAATAAGAGCCGTAATATTACTATTGATAAACGAAGTGATGGCATTGCCATCACTTTTTTTGCTATGGCTAGCCCATGTGAAATTATCATTGAAACTACAGAACTCACTTTAGCAGAGCAAATAGGTGAATTGGTAACCAATGAAGTTTGGCGTATTGAAGATAAATACAGCCGATACGATAGTAATAGTATTTGTAGCCAGATCAATAACAATAAAGGTAAATCAATAGCAATTGATAACGAAACATTTCTATTACTTAACTTTGCCAATACTTGCTATCAGCTAAGTGGCGGTGTATTTGATATTACCTCAGGAATTTTACGCTCCGTTTGGCACTTTGATGGTAGCGATAATATTCCATCAACCGACCAAGTAAACAAAGTCATAACAAATATTGGCTGGTCTAAGGTTAAATATTCTGCAAACGCCTTAATTTTACCTAGTGAAATGGAAATAGATTTGGGTGGTATTGGCAAAGAATATGCGGTTGACCGAGCAATATTATTAATAAAAGAAGTCACTACTTTACCAGTATTAATCAATTTAGGTGGTGATCTAGCTGCAACATCTGCACGACAAAATAACCAAGCATGGCAAGTTGGTATTGAACATCCAGGTATTGAATCAATCAACTCAACGTCTAACCAAACAATTATTGTCTCTTTATTAGCAGGCGCTTTAGCAACCAGTGGTGACGCCAAGCGCTATTTACTCAAAGATCAGCAACGTTACAGCCATATTCTAAATGCGAAAACTGGATGGCCTATTGTTGACGCACCTAAATCAATAACAGTTAACGCTCCTCAATGCATTCAAGCCGGAATTTTAGCAACCCTTGCTCTCATGCAAGGAGAAAATGCTGAAAGCTTTCTACGAGAACAAGAAATAAAATTTTGGGCGATAAGGTAATTAAACTTTCCCACGTTTACCTTTGAAGCCTAAAACAAACCTGTGGAAAAATTAATAGACGATGGCTTTGATCAAATAGAATAATAATGATTTAAACTTCAGATACCCTGTGCATTTACTGCTAAAAGTATAACTCTTCAAAATGTCCGATTTCATCTCCTCATAATAGTCAACAATCAGAAGTGAACAATTTTTAACCACGTTAGATATCTTAATCTCTATACTGTACTACTATTAAATAGAGTAGCCCTGCGTTACGAAATAAGGATATCAAGATATGAAAGAATCAAGGACTGACGACAAACAAAAAATGTACGAACGAAATACCTTTATTTTTCTTACCGTATTTTTCGCCCCTATTTTATCGATTGTCATCGTTGGCAGCTTAGGTTTTGCTATTTGGTTTAGCCAAATATATTTCGGACCTCCGACATCTTAAAGCGGATAACATAGCGTTGAAATTCAGATAGATAAATTTTCTCATTCCACACGCCGAAGTTTATTTTTTGGCAAGTTGCCTCAGAAAAAACATTTATTTCTATCTTAGGTTAGTGATAATTAAACATCTATCGATAAATGCAGCCAATGTAATGACTGCACAGGTGTCTGAATAAAATCCTTAAACCTAAACTTAATTCAGTCGACTGCAATCTATGTAACCCCTGCATTTCAACCTGCCCGAAAACAGCAATTAAGTTTGCAATTTAGCTTAGGAAATATCTATGCGAAATAAAGAAATTACAGTAGGAACAGTACAACAAGATGAATATCATGTTGCCAGTTTTATTGCACAAGTATTGGTACAAAGAATTTCAATTATCCAAACCGAAATAAACAATATTGATGGTGCGGAAATTCATGCTACCAGTCCAGAAGGAAAGATTGTATTTACAGTAGAAGCAAGCAATCAACAAGTGATTGGAAAGCATATCGATAAGTTGAAGTATCACCCCGATTTATTAACTTTATCGCCAATTTATCACCAATATTTAAACGAATCATCTTCAAAAAATACCTTAATTGAATAAGAAGCATAGTCATGGCTATTAATCGTCGAGAATTTATCAAAGCTAATGCCGTCGCTGCTGCAGTTGCAGTAGCAGGCATATCAATGCCTGCTTTGGCTTCAAACTTAATCACCAGTAATGATGTAACCAAACTAAAATGGAGTAAAGCGCCATGCCGTTTTTGTGGTACTGGTTGTAGTGTCAATGTCGGAGTTAAACATGGAAGAATAGTTGCGACTCATGGTGATATTAAGTCTCCTGTAAATAAGGGGTTAAACTGCATTAAAGGGTATTTTCTATCGAAAATTCTCTATGGTAAAGATCGCCTAACAACTCCATTATTACGAATGAAAAATGGTGTTTATGCTAAAGAAGGTGACTTTACCCCCATTTCTTGGCAGCAAGCATTTGACGTAATGGAAGAAAAAGCAAAACAAACCTTAAAAGATAAAGGACCTTCGGCTATTGGGATGTTTGGCTCAGGACAGTGGACAGTACAAGAAGGTTACGCAGCAGTAAAATTAATGAAAGCGGGATTTCGCTCTAACAATATTGATCCTAATGCTCGCCATTGCATGGCTTCAGCTGTCAGTGGTTTTATGAGAACTTTCGGTATTGACGAACCTATGGGTTGTTACGATGATATTGAAGCAGCAGATGCGATGGTACTTTGGGGCTCGAATATGGCAGAAATGCACCCCATTTTATGGAGCAGAATTACCGATCGTCGTTTAAGTAACCCCAATGTTAAGGTTGCCGTATTATCAACTTTCGAGCACCGCAGTTTTGATTTAGCTGATAATGGCATGATTTTCACTCCCCAAACTGACTTAGCGATATTAAATTATATTGCTAACTACATCATTCAAACAAATCGCGTCAATAAAAATTTTATTAATAGACATACCAACTTCAGACTAGGTGAAACCGATATTGGCTATGGCCTACGACCTGAGCATCCATTAGAACAAAGAGCTAAAAACAATGGTGATTCGGCCGAAAATTCAACGCCAATAAATTTCGAAGAGTATGCGAAATTTGTTAGTAGTTATACCCTAGAGTACGTCTCAACTTTGTCTGGTGTACCCGAAAAAAACCTTACAGCACTCGCCGAGCTATACGCAGATCCAAAAATTAAAATAACTTCATTTTGGACCATGGGATTTAATCAGCATACCCGCGGTGTATGGGCAAATAACCTTGTTTATAATATTCATCTGTTAACAGGAAAGATTTCTACTCCAGGAAATAGTCCTTTTTCTTTAACCGGCCAACCTTCTGCTTGTGGTACAACCCGTGAAGTAGGTACATTTTCACACCGCTTACCTGCTGATTTATTAGTTAAGAATCCTAAGCATAGAGCAATTGCAGAAAAGATTTGGAATTTACCTAAAGGTACAATTCCTGCGAAACCTGGTTACCATGCAGTATTGCAAAACAGAAAACTGAGAGATGGTGAGTTAAACTTCTATTGGGTGCTCTGTAGTAACAATATGCAGGCATCACCAAATATGATGGAAGAAAGCCTACCCGGTTATCGCAATCGTAAAAACTTTGTTGTGGTATCAGACCCTTATCCAACCGTTACAGCACAAGCTGCAGACTTAATTTTACCCACTGCTATGTGGGTAGAAAAAGAAGGGGTTTATGGCAATGCCGAACGTCGTACTCAATCATGGTATCAGATGGTGGAAGCGCCAATAGGGGCTAAATCAGATTTATGGCAGTTAGTTGAGTTTTCTAAACGCTTTAATATAGAAGATGTTTGGTCCAAAGAGCTCATCGCCAAAAAACCAGAAACTCGCGGAAAAACCTTATTCGATGTGCTTTATAAAACCCCAAGTGTCAGCACATATACTTTAGACGAAATACCGGAAGATCGATTAAACCACGAAGCACGTGATTTTGGGTTTTATATTCAAAAAGGGTTATTTGAAGAGTATGCAACATTTGGTCGTGGTCACGGCCATGATTTGGCTCCATACGATAGGTATCATCAAGAGCGAGGATTACGTTGGCCAGTGGTAAATGGCAAGGAAACATTGCGCCGTTTTAAAGAAGGCTCTGATCCTTATTGTAAACCCGGTAGTGATTTCGATTTTTATGGTAACGCTGATGGTAGAGCTAATATTTTCGCTTTGCCTTACGAACCTCCCGCTGAATCGCCCGATAAAGAATACGACTTATGGCTATCAACAGGACGTGTACTTGAGCATTGGCATTCAGGCTCTATGACTCAACGCGTTCCTGAGCTTTACAAAGCCATGCCAGATGCATTGCTATATATTCACCCCGATGATGCTAAGAGCCGTAATATGAGGCGTGGAGACTTAGTAAGAATCATATCAAGACGTGGTGAAGTTCAAACACGCGTTGAAACACGAGGACGAAATAGACCGCCGAAAGGATTGGTTTTTATGCCTTGGTTTGATGCCAGCCGTTTAATTAATAAAGTCACCTTAGACGCAACAGACCCTTTGTCTAAACAAACGGACTTTAAAAAATGTGCAGTTAAATTAGTTAAAGTTTAGGAATTAAAATGAAAAACTTTTTTTTAGTATATTTACTTTTGCTATTTAGCTTACTGCCATTCTCAATTATTCCCGCAGAAAATGAACTCGCGACTTTGCGAGACAAAACGAAACTTTCTGACCAAAAAACACCAAATTTCATTCCTAAAGTAACTAATAATAACATCAAAAAAACACGCAGTTTTCCAATGCAACCGCCAGTAATTCCACATTCAATAAGAAGTTATGAGATCAATAGAAACAACAATAAATGTTTAACTTGTCATGCTAGGTTACGTACTGAGGAATCACAGGCGCCTATGATCAGTTTCACCCATTTTGTCGATCGCGATGGTAATGTCCTCGATGGAATATCACCTCGACGTTACTTTTGTAATCAATGCCATGTCATTCAAGTCGATACTAAGCCATTGGTAAAAAATGACTTTATAGACATGCGTAGTGTTGTTAAGCGTTCTTCGACGTCAACTGAGTACAACTAGAGGCCGTATGAAAGATTTTTTCAATATAGGATGGCAAACCCTAAGAAGCCCGAGTGCATATTATAGTTTAGGTTTTTTAGTATTCGGTGGCTTTATTGCTGGCATCATGTTCTGGGGAGGCTTTAATACCGCGTTGGAAATGGCTAATACTGAAGAATTTTGTATTTCTTGTCATGAAATGGAAGATAACGTCTATAAAGAACTTAGAAGAACGGTCCATTTTTCAAATGGCTCTGGTGTTAGAGCAACCTGTCCTGACTGCCATGTGCCGCATAAATGGACAGATAAAATAGCGAGAAAAATGCAAGCATCAAAAGAAGTATGGCGTACATTTTTTGGTACCATAGCGACCCGTGAGAAGTTTTTAGTGCACCGTCGCCAGCTAGCAGAGAATGAGTGGCGACGTTTAAAAGCAAAGAACTCATTAGAATGTCGTAACTGCCATAACTTTTATTACATGGACTTTACCGAACAAAGCAAAAAGGCTGCTTATCA
>Ga0105356_10003167_pt1 | contig 16243 bp, 14 predicted proteins | sample GOMGulsemesocosm_3_FD_83502 | JGI IMG/M metagenome (GOLD analysis project Ga0105356, IMG submission 83502) | Methane-oxidizing microbial communities from mesocosms in the Gulf of Mexico - GOM9D Gulf of Mexico | ecosystem: Environmental > Aquatic > Marine > Cold seeps | place: Gulf of Mexico...
TCTTTCCAGGATGAAAACCTGATGTCCTGACCGATAGACGAAGGGGTCTCTATGTGCAGATTATATAGTTTATTAAATAAAATAATTCAAATTATTTATCCATAATTTTGAAATTTAATTGGTGTTAAAGATTACAATTTCTTAAAAGTAAAAAAGAAGATTTTAAATTATTAAAATCTTCTTTTTTTGCTTTATAAACAATAAATAGTATTATTTTTTTGCCCCATTTTTTATCCAGTCAAATACTGCTTTTTTTGCAGATTCTGAGACTGTAGGTAATGGGTATGGAGGCATGCTTTTAGAGTTTATCATTCCATATAAATGTGTTTTGTATGGGTCTTTGTCTTTTACTTTTTCCATCAAGCTTTCATAAGTAGAAAAATCATGTTGTGTGGTTTTTCCATGACAAGCGATGCATTGTTTTTCAAGAACATTTTTATAAATCCATTTGTAATTTAAATCTTCGGCTTTATAAGAAGGCACCTCTTGTCCAACAGCTCTAGTTTCTAATTCACGTCCAGCTTTTTTATCAAAAAACGTAGTTATTGTTTCATAAGTAGATCCATTTTGATTTTTTTCAGGAACAGCAAGCACCATTGCTTTTGAAGGTGTTTTTGAACCTATAGCATGGTCTTTTCTGAGTTTATTAATGGTAGCAAACAGATTTAAAGTCAAGCTGCTTCCGTCTATTGCTTTTAGGTTTCCATAAAGTTGTGTGCACATGGCAGGTAGAATTTCTGGCATTTCAAAGAAAATGGCCTTGCCTTCATTTAACAAATGAATTTTCGACAGTTTTAAATAATCATGTCCTAAATTTTCAGGTTTTTTTACAGAATATTCTGGAGAACCATAAGTATGTTTTGAGTCGATATAATTCCATTGTTGTGCAAAGAAGTTTTTAGAAGCAAGAGATGTTTTATCAATAGTCTTGTTGAATTTGATAAGTAAACCGTTTGAATAAGCTTGCCATTCTGTTGGTATAACAATAGGCTTTTGGGTATATCGTATTCTATGAAAAGCTCCTTCTTCAACAGAATAATCACCCCAACCATCCATTCCTACCGTGTAAACTTGTCCGTCTAATGGATTTGTTTTCAATCTAGAAGTACCACAAGAAAAATCACCAGGAAAGCTCATTACAGCTGCTTGTGGAGTTCCGTTGTTCGCATCTCTTAAGATAGAATAGTACCTTCCTTGACCAAAACTAACTCCGAGTATCCCTTTCCCCAGAGGGCCAAAACGATTCTCATCTAAAAATCGACGACTTCCAGGTGAATTGTCAAAGCCACGAGGTAAGTATAAAATACGTTTTCCTTTGGCTTCAGAATTTGTATTGGATGGGTGTTCTGCTTCGTAAAGCGTGCAGGTACCGTTTTCATTATTTCCTTCGGAAGAATCTGTAATCACCAATCCATCTTTTCTAACACCAAGACCTAATGGATTGCGTGCTCCACGACCTATTTTTTTTACCTGACTCCCATCAGGAGTTACTTTGTAAATACCACTACTCATGCTGTAGTAAAAATTTCCTTTTTGATCACGTTGGATTTCCTTTCTTGCTTGTCCTCTTCCAGGTAATGTCATGGTAGTAAAAGACTCGTAATAATCAGCTTCATGATCGTTGTTTAAATCTTGCAATTTTACAAATTGATTGTTTGTAGATACATACGGAATGTCATTGACAACTTCTAGGCCTAAGGGAAGATTTAGTCCAGCAGCATAACGTTTCCATGTCACATTTTTTAAAGTATTATCAATACCAGAAACCCTCCATACATCTCCTACAAGAGTGCAAACATAAGCAATACCTTTGCTGGTAAAGCCAATACCACTTATAGTCATTGGCGCATTGTAAGTATTTTTAATAGGTACTGGGATATCGTCTATTTCATAAGCAGTTCCACTTGCATTTGGATCTGAATTGATTTTTCCTTGTAAAGAAAATGTTTTTGTGAATTCTGTTTTTCCTCCTGTGGTAAGTTTGTGAAGTGCCTCAGGTAATTTAGCTTTTGTTTTTAATACTTTTATCAATCTATCCGTTTTGTTAGAAGTGCCTATCCAACTATGTATGACAAGAGCTGCATTTTTTGGAATTTCTTTAAAAGACAAAGAAGCATTAGCGGTTCCATCTATATATTGCAAGCTTGTTTTCTTTTTTAAAGGAGATGTCAATACGATGTAATGAAATAAAGTTGCACTGGGCCATTCCATTTTAATAAGAAGTGTATTTTTCTTTTTAAATGTTTTTACTTTAGGTTTTCCTTGCAGTTTTTTATCCGCAGGAAGAGGTAAATTAAACTTTAAAGACTTTATTTCATCTAAAAACTCCAATGAACGTGTCAAAATGATTTCGTCATTCACATTTAGGACATCGTGGTTTTCTAGCACATTGGTTCCAAAAATATGTGATTTGTAAATTACTTTTTTATTATGTAAAAAATAACCTTTAAAGTATTTCTTCTTACCATTTGAAGCCTCCCATTCTTGTTTGGCTCCAATTAAAGTAGCTTCCCCTTTTACGTTGATATTCAGTCCAAAACGATCTACAATTTTTTCAAAAGGATGCATATTTGGAGACAATTCTCCATAAGGTAAAAACTTTTTTAATCCTTGTTTTTTAATGTCATAAGCTAATACACTGCAATTTCCTTCGGTTTTTAATAAGTGGTATTGTGCATCTCTTCTGTCCGTAAGAGTTGTGAATTCTGGAGATACTTTTCTTTGGTAGGCAACTGCATCCTGTTCGTTTCCTGTTCCCCAATGCCCTCGTCGTCCACCGTCCATTCCAGGGAAAGGAAGTAATAAATTGGGTGTTTTTTCTGAAGAGTTTAAATGATAGGCAGCTTGTCTTGCATAAAAATCATACAGCCTGTATTCATTGTTAAAATGTTCTTCATAGCGATGTGTTTTTCGACCTAAATCTGTTTTGAAATGAGGGAGTTCAATCAATGCCGAACGCAATGATCGCTGCCCATATGTTGATTGGCCTTGTGTTGTATATGAAAAACAGAACAAAGCCAATACAATAAGGTTTTGTGAATTTTTTTTTAGATTCATTTTTAATTTTTTAGTTAAAGATAGAAGTTTAAAAGAGTTTTATTTAAAATCGACAGGTTTCACAGCTCTGTTGTCCCAATATTTTTTTCCTAAGAAGCCATAAGCATGTGTATTGTAGTCACCTATAATCGTAGCATTGGTTCCTTTTCTAGGGATTTTAATATCAAGCAAATAATAAGCAGCATTGATAACCAAACGTCGCAATGCCTTGTTTTCAAGGTCTGTAGAAGACCCCATAGAAGTGTGGAACGCAAGTCCTTTGACTCCTCCGTTAGGATGTTGGTAGTTTTTTAGCCAAGCTACAGGAATCATAGGATTGTTTTTTGGACCAGAAAGTGGTTTGTCTGTTGGACGCATTCCAAAAAAGCGATCGTTTTTATCATAAGTACCTGTACGTTTCAATACCTGTCCCATAACCAAAGGAGTAATAGGTAAATGGGCTACTCTACATCCGTAAACATCTGTCGGGCCCCAAATTTCGCCATCTTTTATACCGCGAAGTATTTTGTGTTTTTTTGTTTCTTTTGCAAAAACCCCTCGAGTAGACTCATGTCTGTGTTTTCCATGGTGTTTTACGTAATGGTCACCAAACAGCAAACCTCCAAATCCTCTGTACCAGACATGATTTGGATCTTCTTTTTTATAAACCGAACTGTAGTGTATGTAATTTCCTGTTTTGTTATTAAAAGCATGATTTGAAGTTCTTAAACCCAATACAGGTTTCCCTGATTTCAAATAATCATCAAAATATTTCATTTGAGCATCAGGTAATTTTCTCCATCTAATATTGACGAGCATTAAATCTGCGGTTTCTAATAGATGCAAACCTGGGATATTGTTGTTCACTTCAGGGTTTATATTTCCATTTGTAGGATCTATAGCGAATAAGACGGTGCATTTAAACCCATGCTTATTTGCAAGAATTTTGGCTAGCATAGGCATAGATTCTTCCGATCTGTATTCTTCGTCTCCAGAAATTAATACAATGTGTTTTCCGTTTCCTTTTCCTTTTTGACCATCAAAGGTGATCCATTTTTGTTGTGCTTCTGTGTTTAAAAAAGCAAAACATAAGAAAGTTGTTAGATAAATTTTTAGCATGATTGTAATTTAATTTTTGATAGTAATATGAGTTCATGTCAATTAATCGGTTTAGCAAAATCAAAAAGATTTAAGAATAATTGTACTTCAAATTTAGAATATCCTAAAGTTTATTTCAATAAGAGTGTCAATATTGTTGTTTTTCTTAAAATAAAAGGAAAAATATTTTTAAGTCATATTTATAGAAAAACATGAGTAATTACAAGGAAATTATGAGTCATAAGCTTTGTCTTTTGTCTTACTTAAAGGTTTGCGTAAATTTTTAATATTTGGGATGTCTCCTGTAATTTGAAATAGTTTCTTCAAAAAATGTAGCAACTAAGAATTCGATGGAAGGTGAGTGCTTGAAACTCTAAAAATAAAACTATTTTTTAGTAGTATTATTGATGAATGTTTTCATAGTTTTGCTTTGCTAAATTGAAAAATATGAAAAAGAAATATGAAAATTACAGGAGACTTTCCTGATAATATAGACAAAATACAAGTTTTTAACTAAAATAATTCTACAAAATTTGTAGCGCAGACTTGTATAAAATTTTAACTCAATTAATTATATAAAAAATGAGAATTGCTAAACTCGCTTTGGTAGTTTTTTGGCTTTTTGCCTTGACTACAAATGCACAAGAAAAAACAAATTGTAATTTTAATATCAATCGGGCTTTGCTCCATTTAAAAGGTACAGAGTACTTTAAAAAAGACCGACAGAAGGCTATAAATTATTTGATTCCGTGTTTGGAGCTGAAAAATTCAAATGCTCAATTGATAATGGGACGTTTGTTATTAGAAGAGGAAAATGAAGAAAGCCATCGCAAAGGTTTTAAATTAATTAAGGAGGCTGCAGAGCAAGACAATTCTATAGCCGCTACCGATTTGGGTATTTTGTATAAATACGGAAAAGGATGCAGGCTTAATTATAACAAAGCTAGAAAATGGTTTGTCAAAGCACATCAATTAGGAAGTGATAAAGCAGCTTATACTTTGGGGTATTTGTATTTAAAAGGTTTTGGAAATATCAAACAAAATTACAGTAAAGCGATAGAGTGGTTTGAAAAAAGTGATTATCCAATGGCAAAATACTGGTTAGGGATTTGTTATTCTCAGGGCTATGGAGTGCAAAAGAATGCAGCCAAGGCAAATCAATTATTAACTACTCATTTTGAAAATCCTATAGATAACAATGCCATGGTGTTTTTAGAAAACAAAACTACTGTAATTCCAGAAAAAAAGACACAGTTAGAAAACGAAACGGTTTCAGTTGAAGACATAAAAGAGCAAGATTTGGAAGGAACTTGGATTGGAGATTTATTGTTATTTGATTGGTCAGGAAATACAATTGAGCAAAAAATTCCTTTACAAATTGATTTTGTTTTCGATACTGAAAATGAAATTTTAAAAACAACAGTTACAGTTGAAAATAGAGAGCAAGAAGTTTCTTTTACGAAAATAGAAAATACTTTATATTTCGATGACTTCAATAGTGTATTACCTCATGTTTCTTATAGTAAAAATATTCCTAAAAATTTAAAACATCAGATATTATCTACCGATTTACTACTGAAAAATTTGAATACAGAAGAATACCTTACTGGTGCTTTTGAGACTTATGTACATAAATGGAAAGAAAAGGGTGTCCCAATGCGGTTTGTCTTGAAAAGGAAAGAAACGTTCACGAATTCAGGAGATGAGTTAACAGATGAAGCTTTAAAAGCGCTTTCTTCTCAAGATAATAGTTTTATAAAGTTGTATCCGAACCCGTTTGAAAATGATTTGATTGTCTCTTATACATTAGAAAAACCGAGTAGAACAAAAGTTATCATTTCAAATCTAGATGGGTTAAAAAATGAAATAATAAAACCGAGTGCGAAGCAATCAGCTGGAACATATCGATACTTTTTTGAAGGAACGAGTTTATCAAAGGGGATGTATATAGTTACCGTTTTAGTAGACAACCAAAGAAAAACAAGAATTGTTTTAAAAAAATAATTGGAGATGAAAAATATATATAAAAAGTTATTGTTGATACTACTCTTGCAATTTACATTAAATATGTTTGGGCAGGAAGATGGAGATGTGGAGCAACAAGTAGAACAAGATGAGTTTATTACGGTTGCAAATGGAGATTTTGGTGATATTTTAACAAGTACTAACGTAAGCAGTTGTGGTTGTGAAGTTCCAGATTTCACTTTTGCTTGGGGAAGTAGTAGTGCCTTAAATATGGCTTTTGCTAACGATCAATTTTTAAAAAGAGCAAAAGAAAGGGCATTAAATACTTGGTATGATAGGCAAAAGAATGAAATTGTAAAACCTGCAATTGAAAGTAAATTGGGCAAACAGTTTGCCAATTTTGAGGAAGCAAAAAATGCCTTATTTGAATTTTCTGAACTGAAAAATACGGAAGTGAATTCGATTTCGCCAAAAAGTAAGTATGCTACACTAAGATCAAGTGGGTTTGGAAAACAACGATCAGATTTGAAAAAACTAAAACTATTAAAACATAGAGAGAATGAAATTCTAATAGGGCGGATAAATAACTCATCTTATGGAGATAGAAAAGTAGATGGAACCTATTTAAAAGATATCAAAGATTTAGCTACTTTAAGGAACAAATGGACTCCTTTGGCAAATGAATTTGCAAAAAATACTGCAAGTACGCACGCTAGTAATTATATATATCAAAAAATTTCTAGTTTAGGGCAAGGATTTACAAGTGAAACACTTCGGTTAAAAAATAATTTTTATAACAAATTTGATCATTGGGATAAATTAAATTTTATGCAATTTTTAATTAATTATGAAGAACTTAAAAAGTTAAGCAGACCTCCTTATGCATTCAATCCTGTACTTGCTAAATTTATAAATTCAGATATGGCAACTTCTTCTCTGATTGAAGATTATGCCATAAAAAATAGAGGAGGAGGGAATTCTATTTTTGATTCCAATCATTGGACAACTTTAATGAAAGATACCCTCGATGATCTTTTAGATAATACATCAATAGGAACAAGTCTTGAGGCGGATTTTATGACTGTATACTTTAACGTTCTTGATGTAAATCAACGAATTTGGATGGATGAAAATCAAAATAAAGTTAAAGGAATGCATGCTGTTACTTTTGCACATATAATGTCAAGAGGACAAGCTTTTGCTTATTTTTTTTATAATGAATACTTAAAACCAGATATTGAACTTGGAGGAAGGATAGTGGGGCTTATAGATGAGCTAAAAATTTATGATTATCATCAAAAACAATGGCTTTATAAGAATACAACAGAAGCAACCAATTTAATTCAATTTGTTAATGACAATAAGGTTGGTGGTAATTTGAGTGCTGAAGCAAAGGTTTTTGTTAAACAAACGATTGCTTTGGAGAGTATATTAAGTAATCAGTTTGAAATTAAGAAAACAGGAAAAATTCCAAGTGAGTTGAGTAGTTGTTGTCCTGATTATGTTTATAGTGAGAATGATTTAATAATTCAAGAATATGGAATAGAGCCTATACAGGCAGCTGTAGATGGAGTCTTTAATGTACTAGTCTCATCAGCGAGTGTTATTGGGAGTGAAGAATGGATGGGAAGGAATATAAGAAGAGTTATGACTCAAATTGGTTTGACAGTTCCAGTTGACATAGATAACAAATATTTAGCTGCTCTATATAAAATAAGAAAACGAGATGGGCTTATTATTGTTGAATATAGAACAGGGATGTTAAAAAGTATGTTAGATTTTGGTTTGAGTACCTTTGATATATTTGCTTTTTTGTCACTTAGTAAAGGAGGTGGGCCAGTTTTAGCAGCTAAAATAGGTGGAAGAATAACAGTTACAAATATAACAGCGCATTTGCGTAAAATTAGTATAGATAATACTAAAATCACAAACCTTGTAAATAGTTTAAAAAATAAGGCTAAATTTGATTTACTTGGTACTGGCGAGTTTAAAAATGTAAGAGGACATCATCCACTAGCTAAAAGTGCTTTTAGAAGTGATAAATTTTATGATTTAAAAAAGGCTTTTAGTATTTCTATTAAAAGACTTGATGAAATAAAAGTTGGGATTCATGCTAAAATAACTGGACAACAGAATAGTTTATATTCTGCTTTTTCTAAAAAAGGAGAAGTTTTAACGTTAGATAAAATGGCAAAAATTGAAATACAGGCAATGGTTAATGCTGGAGTACCTAAAGATATAGCAACAGGTTGGGTTATTAAATCGTTGGAAGATTTAAAAATACAAGGAGTTAAAATAATTACACATATCCCTTGGAATGGTGTTAATTAGGTTGAATATTTAAATAATATAAAATGTCGGTAAAAGAAAATTACAATAAACTTGGTAAAATTTTAGTTAAAAAATTAAGAGATGAAAACTATTCTAATTACATAGAAAATATTAATAATGCCAAATCTATAACGAGAGAAGAGTATTATAAAACTCCAAGAAATCCCAATTACGATAAAGAATTTCAAAAAATTGAAGATGAGAGGTTTGATTTTTTTTGTAGCCTCAATGATAAACAAAAAGAACAGTTGGATAAATTGATATTAAAAATGTTAGATGAAGTGGCTTTTAATATTTTACGTGAAATTGAAGAAGGACATATTATGGAAGATTCAATTTCATTAACATATAACGGAAAAAATATAGATGAAGTTTATAACGAATTTTTATCAGGAACATTTTTTGGAGAATATTTTTTATGGATAGAATCTTTCAGTAAGTATGGTAAATTTCAATATTAAAGAATGACAAATATCAAAAATAAACTATTAAAGAGAGGTGTCATAAATTTGGTGCTTGCTCTTTTGTTTTATAGTTCACTGATATTATTTAATGAAAAGGAAAATATTATTATTAGTGTTTTTTCTTTTTTGTTGTTGGTATTAGGAATGTTTTTAAGTACAAAAGGCTTATTCTTAACTGTGAAAAGTATAAGAAATAAATCTATTTCAATAACTGTTTTTTTAGCGAGTGTTTTTCTAAATGGTATCTTTTTAGTATTGATTATACTATTAACACTGGCTAGTTTAAAAGATGTTATATGGTTATTTGAGTAATCTTTGTTTGTCATTTCAGAGCTCAAGAATTAGCGAATTGGTTTAGATTCGTATTCTTTGAAATATCAGAAATTTTTTGGAAGTTAAGTAGTTGAAATATAAAAAAGGAATTATCCAAAACTAAATCACAGTTTGTTATTTAGACAAACTGTGATTTTTAGAATTTAAAAAAATGAAAAAGATAAGTATTGTATTTATAATATTGGCTATTAATTTTTGCCAGGCACAAAAGAATGAAATAGAATTACCAAAAGGGTATGGATTTGAGTATAAGTTTAGTGATACGAATATTACTCCTATAAATAGTGTTTATATATCCAAAAAAGGAACTGTAATTTTTGAAGATGAAAAAATATCAGTAGAAGAATTAGGTACTCATTTGTTTGCATATAAAAACAAACTACCTGTAGAATACATGACCTCAATAGTTACACAAATTTATGCAGATAAGCGTACCTCTTATAAAATAGTAAATGCGGTAAAAGCTCAATTGAGTAGTGCTTTGTTGTATAATGTTGTTTACAGAACAGATCATATTGAAGATGTAACAAAAGGCTTAGGTGTTAGACTTTATAAGTCTTTAATTCCTGAAAAAAAAGAAGTTATTGCTGAAAATGATGACGTTATTTTTATTCAAGCTGTTGGTTTAGACCCAATAAGTCAGATGATAGAAGATCTTTACAAGTTAGATTTTCCAAAAGCAAAACAAATTTTAAAAGAGTATAAATATAAAAAAATTAGAATTTATTCTAAAAATAGAGTTTCTATTGATGGTAAAAAGATCAAATTAAGTGATGAAAAAGCTCTTTACAATGCAATGGATGGAAACGATTTTTTATTAGTCTTTCCGAAAGAAAATATTTCTTATGAAACCTATTTAAAAAACACTTCTATTCTTAGAAAGAGCTATAAGAAGTATAAAAAACAGTTTATATTGATTGAGATTTCTATTGGTCTTCAAAAAATTCTGGAAGAAAGAAATTTTATATAAGTCCTCTCATAACAAGAACAACACCAAAAACAACTAAAAAGATTCCCATAATACGTTGCAATTTAACAATGGTTGTGGGTGTCATTTTTGATCGTAACTTTTTAGCCAATACGATTTTTCCAATATCAATTGTAAAATAACTAACTAATATAAGCGCAAAGAAATAATATATTTTAGTAGGGTTCATATCCAGTTGTGGCCCCATTATAACGAAAGTACCAAGCCAAAAAGCCAATACGCCAACGTTTATAAAATTGAGTAAAAATCCTTTAAAGAATAGCCCTAGATAATTGTTTTTCGATGAAATTTTTGTCGTTTTAGGAGCTAAGGATTTGTCAACCTTTTTTAGATAAGTAAATATTCCATAACTCATTAAAATGAGTCCACCGATAAAGAACAATCTAGAATCGTCTTTAATTTGTTCCAATATCTTTCTACTTCCCAAGTAGACAATTGAAATAAATACAATATCACTTAAAACAACACCAATATTAAATGAAATAGCAGCTCTTGCACCTTTTAAAATACTCGTTTGTAGTAAAACAAAAAAGACAGGGCCAATCATAAAAGAAAGCAATACCCCAATTAAGATTGCTTCTTTTATTTCATTGAATTCCATATGTTGTAATTTGTGTAGTTTAGTGATGTTTATACATCATCAAAATCTATGGCGATTTTTTCTGTAGTCGGATGTGCTTGACAAGTTAAGATAAGGCCTTCTTTAATTTCATCATCTGTAAGAATACTATTTGCACTCATTACAGCATGTCCTTCGGTGACTTTGGCCATACAACTACTACAAACTCCACCCTGACAAGAATAAGGAGCATCGATATTGTGACGTAATGAAGCCGCTAAAATTGTGTCTTTTTGATCCATAGTAAAAGTAGTTTCTTCATCATCTACTAATACTGTGATTTCCGATATGCCATCAGCAGTACTAACCTCTTTGGTATCGGCAGAAGAAACAAACAGTTCATAATGAATGTTTTCTTTTAAGAAAGCATCCTCTGTAAGTGTATCTGTTACTGTATGGATCATTTCTTCTGGTCCACATAAAAAGATATCGTCAAAAGCCAAATGTTTGAATTTATTTTTTACGATATAATTTGTTGCAGGTTTGTCAATTCGACCGAAAAGGGCTCCTTCTGTATCTTCTTGACTGAAAACATATTTGATATTAAAACGAGCAATAAATTTTTTTGAAAAAGAATCTAAAGTCGTCTTAAAAATAGTTTCTGAGGCCGTTTTATTTCCATAAACCAAGGTAAATGTTGATTTTGGTTCGTTTTCCAAAACTGTTTTTATCATAGATAAAATAGGTGTTATTCCACTACCTGCAGCAAAACCTAAATAATTTTTTAAGTTGGTGCTATTTGTTTCTAGTTTAAAATTTCCTTCAGGAGGTGCGACTTCAAGAGTATCTCCAGCAGTTAGCGTGGTATAGGCATAGTTAGAAAACAAGCCATTTTCTATGGCTTTTACAGCAATGCGAATTTCATCACTTTTTTCAGAAGAACAGATAGAATAAGCTCTTCTAAGTTCTTCTTCGTTAATTTTAGTTCGGATGGTCACATACTGTCCAGCGGTAAAAGAATATGTTTTTTTTAAATCGGATGGGATTTCAAAAAGTATGGAAACTGCACTTGAAGTTTCTTTTGTGATTTCTTTTATTTTTAAAGTATGGAATTGTGGCATGTATGTCGTATTTGATGTGTGCAAAAGTAAGAAACTTCTGAAACTGACTCAATAGAATTTCTTTAAAATTATGATTCCATTAACTTATTTGGAATTATAGAAGTTATTTGAATAGGGAATTAAGTGAATTTTAGGTTAAAATTCAATCTCCTTACTATGCATGCATAATAAAAAGTGTATATTTAGTCCCCAAGGAAAAATGTATGAGTAAGAAAACAACAACTTTACAAGAGTTATTAGGAATCGAACATCCAATAATTATGGCGCCCATGTTTTTGGTGTCAAATGTTAAAATGGTTGTCGCCGCGATGCAAAAAAATATAGCTGGTTGTATTCCAGGTTTAAATTATAGAACTACTGACGGATTAAGAACCGCAATTTTAGAATTGCAAAAAGCAAAAACTCCAAAAGGAGCGTTTGGAATTAATTTAATTGTAAACAAATCAAATTTAAAGTATAAAGAACAATTGGAAGTTTGTTGCGAATTGGGAGTCGATTTTATTATAACTTCTTTAGGCAATCCAAATGAAATTATAAAAAGAGCACATGCAAAAGGAATCAAAGTTTTTTGTGATGTTGTAAGTGTCGCTTTTGCAAAAAAAGTGGAGGCAATGGGTTGTGATGCTTTGATTGCTGTAAATGACAGAGCAGGTGGACATAGAGGAGGTTTGAGTCCTAAAGATTTGATAGAGCAGTTGACTCAAAATTGTAAAATACCTGTTATTTCTGCCGGAGGAGTCGGAAATAAAGAAGAGTTACAAGATGTTTTGTCCTATGGAGCTGTTGGAGTTTCAATAGGAAGTCCGTTTATAGCTTCTTCAGAAGCAGATATTTCAGATGAATACAAACAAGCTTGTATTGATTATGGAGAAAATGATGTTGTTGTCACTCAAAAAATATCAGGAACACCCTGTACGGTAATCAATACTCCCTATGTTCAAAAAGTAGGAACCAAAGAAACTTGGTTAGAGCGGATTTTAAACAAAAATAAAAAACTGAAGAAGTGGGTGAAATTGCTTCGCTATTTAAAAGGCTCTTCTGAAATAGCTCATGCAGCAACAAAAGTTACTTATAAAACAGTTTGGGTTGCTGGACCGAGTATTGAACATACTAAAAAAATTGAATCTGTTAAGGAGATTATTGATCGATTTATTGGTGTGAAATAAAGGTAATATTTCTTTTTAAGTTGAATAGAAGGTTTTTATTAAAACGATACTTTGAGAGTTTTCTTTGTTAAAATCTTTGCAGTTTTGTAGTCTTGTAATTTTCTATTTCTTTTCATAATATAATTTGTAATTTTACGTTTTGTAGAGACTGTTTGTTAGATGTAAAAAAGAGGCATTAATAAACTCAGAACAAGTCCACAAGGGTATGGAAAAAGAAAAAGCCTCAATCATTTTAAATGGGGCATCGAAAAATTATACCGATTGGTGGGATTAAATTAAGAGAATTGAAGAAAAAACACTTTTATACAATAGCATTTACTGCTTTGGTACTTATTGCAAGTTGTAGTACACATAAAAATCGATTTATAAATCGCGAATACCATGTTATGACAACAAAATTTAATGTGTTGTATAATGGCGGACTGGCATTTGATCAAGGATTGGTTGAGATTAACGAGAAGTATGTTGATAATTATTGGGAAGTATTACCCATTGAACCTTTAGAGATAAAAGAAGAATTTTTAGAGGGGCCTGTTTTGAGAAAAATAGGGAACAATGAGAAAAAATCAAATAAAAATGCTGCGAATGCAAATCAAAGTCCATTTGATTTGGCAGAAGAAAAAGCAGTAAAGGCGGTACAAAAACATTCTATGAGAATTGGAGATGTAGAACGCAATAGGAAGATTGACGATGCTTATTTATTGTTAGGAAAAGCAAGATATTATTCTCAAAGATTCGTACCCGCTTTGGAGGCATTCACTTATGTTATTAAAAATTATCCTGAAGCAGATTTAATTAATGAAACAATTGTTTGGAGAGCCAAAACAAATATTCGTTTGCTAAATGAAGATGTTGCAATTTCAGCTTTGCAAGGGGTGCTTAGTAAATCAGAATTAGCAGATGAAATAAGGGAAGATGCACATACAACATTGGCAATGGCATATTTGCAACTAGAAGATATTTCATTGACAATAAGTCATTTAGTGAAGGCGGTAGCATTTAGTAAGGATGCTCAAAAAAAAGCAAGACATTTGTTGATATTGGGACAGCTTTATAGAAAAGAAAAGAATATTGAATTGTCACAGCAAGCTTTTCAAAAATTAATAAAATTTAGAAAAGCACCTTATAAATACAGGTTGCACGCCGAAATTGAAAAAGCAAAAAACTTTCAAGTAGGAGATAACGCAATTGTATTGCGTGAAAAACTAGAGAAATTAATTAAAAATAGAGACAACAGACCGTATCTTGATGCGCTTTACTATCAGTTGGCAATTTTGGAAGGAAAAGAAGGGAATAGAGAAGATGAAATAGAGAATTATAGAAAATCTATTCATGTAAAAAATGCCAAAGATTTTCAAAAAGGTTTGGCATATGAGGGCTTAGGAAATCTCTTTTTTGAAGAAGCAGATTATTTCAATGCAGGTGCTCATTTTGATAGTGTTCTTCAAGTTTCAGGAGAATTAAATACAAAACGCATAAGACGCTTAAAAAGAAAGCGAGAAGGTTTGGAAACGGTATTGGTTTTAGAAGCTGTTTTGAAAAGGAATGATAGTTTGTGGAACATCATTGTGATGGATAAAGCAGACAAACAATTTTATTTTGAATCCTATATAAATTCTTTGAAAGAGAAAGAAGCGGTAGCTTTGGAAGAAGCCAAATTTCAAGAAAAATTAAAAAAGTACCAGAACTCTGGAATGGCTAGTGCTTCAGCTTCTCAAAATAACAATTTGAATAAGGACAAAGGGAAGTGGTATTTTTATAATACACAAACTTTAGGTTTTGGAGGACAGGAATTTACAAAAGTATGGGGGACGAGGAAATTGGAAGACAATTGGCGTTGGTCTGATAAAGAAACAATTCAAATAGGCAAAACTGATAAAGAAATAGTTGTAGAAAAAGAAGTGAAGCCTGATGGGGTAATTCCAGAAAAATACAAGGTAGCTTACTATTTAAAACAATTGCCAAGCACGCAAAAAGAGATTGATAGTATAGCTGTTTTAAGAAGTACCACGTATTATCAATTAGGATTGATTTATAAAGAGCAATTTAAAAAGTTGCAGTTGGCAGCAGAGAAACTAGAAAGATTGTTGGTTCTTTTTCCTGAAAATAAACTTGTTTTGGCAACAAGTTATCATTTGTATAAGATTTATAAGGAATTAAAAGATCCAAAAGCAGCACACTATAAAAGTGTGATTTTAGATACATATCCAGAATCCGTTTTTGCACAAATGATTTTGAATACGGGAGATAGAGAGGCTACAAATAATATTGGGTTTTCGTCAGAACAAAAATACAAAGAAATTTATTTTTTATATAAAGCAGGAGTTTATGAACAGGTGTTGTCTGAGATTTCAGAAGCACTTCGTACCTTTGAAGGCGCTGCAATTATTCCAAAAATGGAGTTGTTAAAAGCTTATGCTATGGCTAAGACAGAAGGGAAAGAAGCATTTAAAAAAGCTTTGGACTATATTGTATTGAATTATGCAAACACTGTAGAAGGTAAAAAGGCAAAAGAATTAGTAACCAATTTGAAATAAAAATATCTCAATATGTTTAAAGATGATAGAGTAAAGGAAAATGTGATTTTGGAGCGGAATGTTATTGGAAAAAAAACAAGTATTATTGGAGATATCAATTCCGAGGGAGATTTTAGAATTGATGGTGTGGTAGAAGGAAACGTTCGTGTAAAGGGGCGTGTTATTATTGGAAAAGAAGGAAAAGTAAGTGGGGCTATAGAATGTGCAAATGCGGATGTTGAGGGAGAGGTGTCTGGGAATTTAGTCGTTAGTGATATGTTGACGTTAAAAACATCTGCCACAATCAATGGAGAAGTTGTTATTGGTAAATTAACAGTAGAACCAGGAGCTTCTTTCAATGCTACCTGTAGTATGAAAGGAATGATCAAAGAACTGAGTAAAAATGAAACAAAAAAAGCAACCGAAAAAACAGCTTAATAAATTCATTCGGTTATCGGGTGTCGGGATTCAAATGGGAATCACAATTTATTTTGGATCCTATTTTGGGAAAAAGTTAGATGTTTATTATGGTTATGAAAAGTTGTATACCTTGCTTTTAATTCTCTTAGCATTTATCATCTCAATTTATAGCCTTCTAGCTCAATTAAAAAAAATTCAAGAAGAAAAATAAATACATGTATAAAATAGCAATTCAGTTTTTTGGCA
>Ga0105356_10003171_pt1 | contig 16239 bp, 14 predicted proteins | sample GOMGulsemesocosm_3_FD_83502 | JGI IMG/M metagenome (GOLD analysis project Ga0105356, IMG submission 83502) | Methane-oxidizing microbial communities from mesocosms in the Gulf of Mexico - GOM9D Gulf of Mexico | ecosystem: Environmental > Aquatic > Marine > Cold seeps | place: Gulf of Mexico...
CCAAATAGTATTGAAGAGGCTTTCAAAGCATTCTCATAATCTTCTTCAGAATGAACCAATACAGTAACCTCTTTGGCAATTGTTTTTTGTAACAAACGCGTATGAGGAGCTTCATTGTGTTCCCCAATTAGTTTTTCTATTTCTTCTTTTTCAAGAAATGTAAATTTTTTGATAAAATCTAAAGAATCCTCATCAGATGAGTTCAACCAGTATTGGTAAAATTTGTAAACGGAAGTTCTATTTTTATCCAACCAGATATTTCCTCCTTCAGATTTTCCAAATTTAGAACCGTCAGCTTTTGTAATAAGTGGACAAGTCATAGCATACGCTTTTCCTTGTGCCTTACGTCGTACCAATTCAGTTCCTGTGGTAATATTACCCCATTGATCAGAACCGCCCATTTGAAGTTTGCAATTTTTATTCTCATACAAATGCAAAAAATCATATCCTTGGAATAATTGGTAAGTAAATTCAGTAAAAGACATTCCATCTCCTTCTCCGGTTACACGTTTTTTGACAGATTCTTTTGCCATCATGTAATTTACGGTAAGGTGTTTACCAATATCACGTACAAAATCGATAAGAGAAAATTCTTTCATCCAATCGTAATTGTTAACCAATTCTGCTGCATTTGGAGCATCACTATTAAAATCTAGGAAACGTTCTAGTTGCCCTTTTACACCAGCAATGTTTTTATTCAATGCTGCTTCATCTAATAAATTACGCTCTGCGGATTTTCCTGAAGGGTCTCCAATCATTCCAGTAGCACCACCAACCAAAGCAATAGGTTTGTGACCAGATTTTTGAAAATGCATTAATATTATTATAGGAATCAAACTTCCAATATGCAAAGAATCTGCAGTAGGGTCAAAGCCTATATAACCAGAAGTAATTTCTTTATTTAATTGTTCTTCTGTACCAGGCATGATATCATGTAACATACCTCTCCATTTCAATTCTTCAACGAAATTTGTTGTCATTTGTTCTAATTTTTGGCAAATATAGTGATTCAATTGAAAGGTTCAAAGATGGAGCACGGCAAAAGGTTAAAAGTGAAATTTATTGTTAAGCTATAAGAAGCGATTTCATAACCATAAATTGTTGATTTCAGGAAATTTTAAAATGTAAATTGCAAAGGTCAATTCATAATTTTAATTTACATTCGTATTATGATATTAGTTACTGGAGGTACTGGGATGTTGGGTGCTCATTTGTTATTTCAGCTGGTCAAAACTGAAAAACGTGTTAGAGCTATCTATAGATCCATCGATTCATTGGAAAAAGTAAAACATGTGTTTGCATATTTTACAAATGATGTAGAAGTTCTGTTTTCTAAAATAGACTGGGTAAAAGCAGATATAACAGATATACCAGCCTTGGAAGTCGCTTTTGAAGGTGTTGATAGAGTGTATCATGTTGCTGCATTGGTTTCTTTTGATGAATCTTATTATAAAGAAATGCGGAATGTAAATATCAACGGTACTGCCAATATTGTTAATTTGTGTATTGCAAAGGCTGTTTTAAAACTGTGTTTTGTTAGTTCAATAGCCTCCATAGCAAAGAGCGTTGAGAAACCGTTTATTGATGAGCAAGACGAATTTAATTTGGATACCAATAATTACGGGTATGCAATTACAAAATTTGGTGCAGAGATGGAGGTTTGGAGAGGAGCTCAGGAAGGTTTAGATGTTGTCGTTGTAAATCCAGGAATCATTTTGGGAGCTGGATTTTGGAACGAGAATTCTGGAGCTTTGTTTTCCAGTATTTATAAAGGATCTCCATTTTATACGGAAGGAATTACTGGTTTTGTTGGTGTTGATGATGTGGTGGAAGTGCTTATTCAAGGAATGAATTCGAAGGTTGTAAATGAACGGTTTGTATTGGTTTCTGAAAATATTAGCTTTAAAGATATTTTGTTTTTAATAGCAGACTCTTTTGGTAAAAAGAGACCCAGTATAAAAGTCAATGGTTTGATTGCTGGTGTTGGATGGAGACTTTTTTGGTTGAAATCTAAGTTAACAGGTAAGGCAAATATGTTTTCAAAGCATACTGCCAAATCGATCAATAATAAAATGTATTACAATACGGATAAGGTGAAGACTACTTTCGATTTTGAATTTGAAAGTATGGATAGTGTTGTCAAAAAAATATGTAGAAATTATATTTTTGAAGGATGAAAATTATATAATAGTCAAAAATAGTTTGATTTTCTGTATTTTGAATTGTAATTAATCCCCTCTTAATACTCGATAGATTTAGGTTTTCGGGAATATTGCCAAATTTATTTTTTCTTTTAGTAAGATTAAATTTTCAAGGATAGCTTTAGCTATGGTTTCAAATTTAAGCGAAGATAAAAGGAAAAAGAAAGAGACAAAAAACCTAAAAGCTATGTGTGTTGAGTATTAAGAGGTTTTTTTTAAAGCTATTATTCTTTAGGTTGCAATTCTTTTTCTAATTCAAAATTGTTTCCAAATTGTATAGAATCTTTCTTTTTTCTAACAATTCTGATGCTATCCATGGTAATGGAATCTAAAGCTAATTTTGCTTTTGCTATCGAATCTTTGATTTTTCTAACCGTTGCAAAGCTATCTTTCCTTATAGAATCTTTTTCCTTTTTAATAAATTTATAAGAATCATTTAAAGATTTAATATTAGTTTCGACCTCCTTGTAAATAGCTTCATATTCATCAATTTTGGTGGTGTAATAAAAATTACTTCTTCTAAATCGCCCCGTGTCTATACCATATTTTTCAAAAACCAAATGCGTGTAATCAATATTTCGATCTTTATGAATGTTTTTAGATGATTTTGCTGCTGTAGCAATATACATATCCGTAAGTAAATTTACCATTTCTTCTTTACCTATCAAGTCATCAGGTTTTTTGAAAATAGTGTTACTAGTGCAAGAAGCAATAAGAATGAATAGAAATAGATACAGTAGTTTTTGCATGATTATCGATTAAATTCTATTCTTTTTCCTTTGATTTCATCATTAAATGTGCCCTCGTTGTAAATTAAATTTCCATTTACAAAAGTATGTGTAATCGATGATTTGAATGTTGTTCCTTCAAAAGGTGTCCATCCACACTTATATAAAGTGTTTTCTTTAGAAGCAGTCCAAGATTTTTCTAAATCTACCAATACCAAATCAGCATAATAACCTTCTTTGATATAACCTCTTTTTTTTATCTCAAATAAGATAGCAGGATTGTGACACATTTTTTCCACAATTTTCTCCAAAGATATTTTTCCTTTTTTAGAAGCGTTTATCATTGCAGGCAAAGCATGTTGTACCAAAGGGCCACCACTAGGTGCTTTGGTGTAATTTTGTTGTTTTTCTTCTAGTGTATGAGGTGCATGGTCGGTTGCAATTACATCAATTCTATCATCCAACAAAGCTTCCCAAAGACCTTTTTTATCTGCTGCTGTTTTTACAGCTGGGTTCCATTTGATAAAGGTACCTTTGTCCTCGTAATCTTTTGCTTCAAAAGTAAGATGATGGACACATACTTCTGCAGTGATTTTTTTATCTTTTAGTGGGATGTCATTTCTAAATAAGGCCGTTTCTTTGGCAGTTGATAAATGAAAAATATGCAATCTTGCTCCAGTTTCTTTAGCTAGTTTGATTGCTTTTGAAGAGGAAAGATAACAAGCCTCTTCACTCCTAATTATTGGATGGTATTTGATTGGGATATCTTCACCAAATTTATCAATGTGCTCTTTGAAGTTTTTTTGAATTGTAGCTTCATCTTCACAATGTACAGAAATAAGCATTTTTGTTGAAGAAAATATTTTTTTCAAAACATCTTCATTATCTACTAGCATATTTCCTGTAGAGGATCCTAGAAATAATTTGATTCCAGCAACTTTTTTGGGATCTGTTTTTAGTAACTCTTCTAGGTTGTCATTTGTTCCTCCGAACATAAAAGAATAATTGGCGTAAGAAGTTTCTTTTGCCGTGTCAAATTTTTTCTCTAGTTCTTTCTGTGTGGTAGCTTGAGGAATCGTATTTGGCATTTCAATAAATGTGGTGATACCACCTGCAATTGCAGCCCTGCTTTCTGTGCCAATATTTGCCTTGTGAGTCAGTCCTGGTTCGCGAAAATGAACTTGATCGTCAATAGCGCCTGGAAGTAAGTGTTTTCCATTTGCATCTATGATATTTGTATTTTCAGGAACCGTTAAGTTTTGTCCTATTTTGGCAATATAATTTCCGTCAATAAGAACTTCACCTTTGGTAGTGGTTCCTTCGTTAACGATATAAGTGTTTTTGATAAGTGTCAAGCTCATTATAATATTTTTTTAAGAAAGTCCTTTTAGTCTTAGTTTAATTACTCCAATAATTGCTTCAGAAATAATGGAACCGCTCATTTTTGAGGTGCCCTTAGTTCTATCCGTAAAAATTATTGAAACTTCTTTTATAGGAAATTTGTGTTTCCAGGTTTTGAATTTCATTTCAATTTGAAATGCATATCCAACAAATTTTATTTTGTCTAGTTGAATGGTTTCTAGTACACTTCTGTGATAACAAACAAATCCGGCAGTGGTGTCATAGAGAGGGATGCCTGTAATTATTTGTACATATTTTGAAGCGAAAAAAGAAAGTAACAATCTTTTGATATCCCAGTTTACAACATTTATATTATTGTTGATATACCTAGATCCAATGGATAGCTTTACTCCTTCTTCTTTACATGCATTGTAAAGTTTAATGAGGTCTTTTGGGTTGTGAGAAAAATCTGCGTCCATTTCAATAATGTATTCATATTCTTTGGCCAGTGCCCATTTAAATCCGTGTATATAAGCGCTTCCAAGTCCTTTTTTACCAATTCTTTTTTCAAGAAACAATCGATTTGGATGAAGATTGATAAGCTCTAGTACGGCCTCAGGAGTGCCATCTATGGAAGCATCATCAACGACTAAAATGTGAAATTTTTTACTTTGTTCAAACACTGACAAAATTATCTCTTTGATATTTTCAATTTCGTTGAGTGTGGGAATTATAACAAGAGTATCCGACATATTGATTAAATTGGATACAAATGTATGATTTTTTATTACTAATTTTGCGTTAAAGGTTTTCCTATATTTAATTTATTATTACGATTTGTAAACTATGAACATTGCGATAGAAAGAGTGTTTCAAAGTAATAATTGGGTTGCAGTAGTATTTGTTACAGTTTTTGTTCTTATTACAATTGTAAAAATCATATATCCTAAAAGATTTCAAGTTTTATTAGGGTGTATGTTTTCCAAAAAGTACTTTTTAGATTATACCAATGAATTGTCTGAAAGACTTCGGTTTTTTGATATGGGTTTGTTTTTTGCACAAAATCTTATTGGAGCCCTTTTTTTGTTTTTAGTTCTTCGAAAAGAAGGTTGGATGTCTGATGTTGAAGATTCATTTCTATTTTTAGAACTCTTTTTGGGTTTGATATCTTATTTTTTCATTCAAGATCTCTTAAGAAGGTTGGTGGGGGTTTTATTTGGGTTGGCTCCCTTGTTAGATCAAGTAAATGCATTGAAGTTCAGTTATTTAAAAATTGTTTTGTTTTTGTTTATTCCTTTTATTTTGGTTCGTTATTATAGTCTTCCTGAAAGTGATTGGATGTATAGACTAATGTTAGGAATACTGATTTTATTACTGGTTATCAGGTGGTTTTTAATTATAAAAAATAATAATAAACTAATTATAAAGAGGTTGTTTTATTTTATTTTGTACCTTTGCACACTTGAAATAGTTCCGTTATTAATGTTTTCTAAAATAATGGTCAAATAAATTATATGAGATATGAAAGTGAAAACTATTTTAGTTTCGCAGCCGGAGCCTAAGGAAAATTCTCCTTATTTCGATTTATCAGAAAAACAAAAAGTGAAAATTGATTTTAGATCATTTATTCATATTGAAGGAGTTTCTGTAAAAGAAATACGTGCTCAAAAGATTGATTTAAAAGAATTTACTGCTGTAATTTTAACAAGTAGGAATGCGGTAGATCATTTTTTTAGAATTGCTGATGAGATGCGTCATAAAGTGCCGGATGATTTGAAATATTTTTGTCAATCTGAAGCGGTAGCTTATTATTTGCAAAAATATGTAGTTTATAGAAAACGTAAGATTTATGTAGGGTTGAGAACTTTTCCAGAATTGGGGAAATTGATTAAGAAACATAAAACGGAAAACTTCTTATTGCCATCTTCAGATAAGTTGAAGGATTTAGTTCCTGCGACTTTGGATGAATTGAAAGTAAAGTGGACGAGAGTTGATTTGTATAAAACTGTTGTTAGCGATTTGTCAAATTTAGAAGATGTGATTTACGATGTGTTGGTCTTTTTTAGCCCGTCTGGAATTGATTCTTTGTTCAAGAATTTCCCAGATTTTAAACAAAATGAGACTAGAATAGCTGTTTTTGGTAATACAACTGTAAAAGCTGCAACAGATGCTGGATTGAAAATAAGCATTCATGCTCCAACTCCTGAGACGCCGTCAATGACAATGGCTTTGGAGAAATATATTAAAGAAGTAAATAAGAATAAATAAAACTTATTTTTAATATTATAAAAACCGTTTTGTTATATGGCAAAACGGTTTTTTTTGTGCGATAGAATTTCTTGAAAAAACAAGGTAAATTTCGGGATTGTAGAGATTAATTAGGTTGAAGTCAGGTTCGTGTTGTGTCAAAACAATAAATTGTAAATCTCTTCTATTTTAGAAGTCGTGATGATTTCAATATTTCGATTTTCTGTTTTGTATTTATTGAATTTTGAAATGAAAATTTTATCAAATCCAAGTTTTTCGGCTTCTGAGATTCTTTGATCAATTTTATTGACAGGTCTGATTTCTCCAGCCAATCCGATTTCGGCTGCAAAGCAATAGTTTTGAGGAATTGCTTCGTCATTGTTGGAAGACAGTATGGCGGTTACAACGGCAAGGTCAATTGCAGGGTCATCTACATGAATTCCTCCAGTTATATTTAAAAAGACATCTTTGGCTCCGAGTCTAAATCCGGCTCTTTTTTCTAGAACTGCTAAAATCATATTCAAACGCTTTAGGTTGTAGCCCGTTGCAGAACGCTGAGGTGTTCCGTAAACGGCAGAGCTTACCAATGCTTGTATTTCTATCATTAAAGGGCGCATACCTTCTAGAGTGGCTGCTATTGCCGTTCCGCTTAAATCATCATCTTTTTCGCTTATCAGTATTTCTGAAGGGTTGGTGACTTCTCTAAGGCCACTACTTAACATTTCGTAAATTCCTAATTCTGCTGTAGATCCAAATCTGTTTTTTTGAGATCTTAATATTCTATAAGTGTGGTTTCTATCGCCTTCAAACTGTAAAACAACGTCAACCATGTGTTCCAGGATTTTTGGACCAGCAATACTTCCTTCTTTATTTATATGGCCAATAACTAAGACAGGTGTTGCAGTTTCTTTTGCGTATTTTATAAGTTCAGCGGTGGTTTCTTTTATTTGAGAAATAGTTCCAGGAGAAGCTTCTATGTGGTTGGTGTATAGTGTTTGTATGGAGTCAATAACCAAAATATCGGGGTCAATACTTTCAATGTTTTTAAAAATGTTTTGAGTGTTGGTTTCGGTTAATATCAGGCAGTTAGAGTTGTTTTTTTGAAGACGTTCAGCTCTCATTTTAATTTGAGATTGACTTTCTTCTCCAGAAACATAGAGTACTTGATGTTTCATTTCTAGTGCAATCTGGAGTAGTAATGTTGATTTTCCTATTCCAGGTTCGCCACCTAATAAGGTGACAGATCCAGGTACCAATCCGCCTCCAAGTACTGTATTTAACTCGTTATTTTGGGTGTTAATTCTCTGTTCTTTGTTAATTTCAATGGCGGCAATTGGTAGGGCTTCATTTTTTTTGCGAATATCAGGGCTTTGTTTCCATTTGCGTTTTTCTTCTTTTTGAACAATCTCTTCGACAATTGTGTTCCATTCGTTACAAGCACTACATTGTCCCATCCATTTAGGGTATTGAGTTCCGCAGTTTTGACAGAAAAAAGTTGTTTTAAGTTTTGCCATTTATTAATTATTTTTTTTGCTACCTGCTACCTGCTACCTGCTACCTGCTACCTGCTACCTGCTACCTGCTACCTGCTTATTGGTTTTGTTTTATTATTGTAAATAGGTAAAAATAGAAAAGAGAGCCCTCCGAATAAGAGTACCATTATAGTTTGAGACGTCCACATAATCCAACCAAAACTTAGTCCTCCGGTTTCAGAAATTCCATAAAGTAGTAGGGCGCTTTGTATGGCAATAGGGTAAGCTCCAATGCCTCCATTGGTTGCAGCGTAGCTCATGGATCCAATGACGAAGCTGATTAAGATTGCGTTTATGGAAAGGCCTGTTGTTTCTGGCAATGCAAATGTAGCTGTGTAAAGCATTAAGATATACATTATCCAGATAAACAAGGTGTGAAAAATAAAAGCCCACTTTTTTTTCATTGTTAAGATGCTTTTTATTCCTAAAATTAGTCCAGAAACAAAAGACCTTAGTTTTATGAAAAAAGGTTTTTTGGATTTTTTAATCCATCTCATGAAGAAATAAAATCCTATAAGAAGAGTTCCTAGTGTTAGGATGGTGTAGAGCGGGTTGTTTGGAAGTTTTGAGGCTAAAAAGTTTTTTATCAAATCATATTGAGCAAAAAAGGCAAGAGCAATGAATATTAAAAGCATTAATACATCTGCTACCCGTTCAGCGACAATCGTTCCGAAGGCTTTTTCAAGAGGGATTCCTTCGTATTCAGTCATCGTTGCTGCTCTTGAGACTTCTCCCGCTCTTGCGCTACCGAAATTGACTAAATAAGCTATGATAACTGCCATAGCGCTGTTTAAGAACTTTGGTTTGTAGCCAAGAGGTTCTAGCATAAATTGCCACCGGTAGGCTCTAGACATGTGACTAAGAACTCCGATAAAAAGAGAAAGCAAAACCCACCAATAATTGGCTGTTTGAAAAGAATTTTTTACATCTTCGATATCTGATTCAGTTAGTTTTGAAAGAGAGATCCAAATAAGAAAAACTCCGAGTCCAAGTGGGAGTGTTTTTTTTAAAATACTTTTTAAGTTCTTGTTCAAAATTATGTCAGTGAGTTGTCTTTTTCGTTAGGGAAAACCAAAGAGGGTTTGAAGTTTTTTGCTTCTTCAAAATCAAGTGTAGCATAAGAAATGATAATAACAATATCTCCTTTGGCTACTTTTCTAGCGGCAGGTCCGTTCAATGTTATTTCTCCACTTTTTCTTGGCCCAGGGATTACGTACGTTTCCAAGCGTTCTCCGTTGTTAATATTGACAATTTGAACCTTTTCGCCTTCAATAAGGTTAGACGCGTCCATTAAGTCTTTGTCTATAGTTACACTTCCGATATACTGTAAATCAGCACCAGTAACTGTAACTCTGTGTATTTTAGATTTTACTACTTCTACTTGCATAGTGCAAAATTAATGAATTCTTATGGATATAAGATTTCCAAAATTTAAAATTTAACACATTTATAGGGAAATGTTTTCAATTAAACGAATGGAACCTGCAAAGACGGCGATAAACGCTCTGTGTTTTGTCAGTGCTGTTCTTTCATTACTCGTTATGAGTGTTGCTTCGTCTGCTATTTCAAAATATTCTAGTTTTAATGTTGGGTGTTTTTCGAATTTTTGCGCTACCCATTGGTTTATTGCAGAGATGGGAGTAGTGCTAAAGTTTAATTTTATTTCTTTCAATACTCTGTAAATAAAAGGCGCCGCCAATCTTTGTTCTGGAGTAAGTCTTAGGTTTCTAGAACTCATTGCTAGTCCATCATCTTCTCTGTAGATAGGGCAGCCAATTATCTCAATCGGAAGTTTGTTTTGCTTTGTTAGTTTTTTGATAATCTGCAATTGTTGGAAATCTTTTTCGCCAAAATAAGCATTTGTTGGTACGGTGATTTCAAAAAGTTTTTTCACAATAGTTCCAACTCCGTTGAAATGATCGTCGCGGTACTTTCCTTCCATTTCGTTTTCCAAACCGTCAAAATAGAATTTTTCAGAAACGATTTGGTTGTTGTAAATATCTTTTGCATTAGGAATGAAGACAAAGTCACAATTGACCTTTTTTAATAAGATCAAATCATTTTCTATCGTTTTAGGGTAGTTTTTCAGGTCTTCTTCTTTATCAAATTGTGTTGGATTTACAAAAATACTAACTACAATAATGTCGTTAAAAAGCTTTGCCTCTTCAATCAGTGAAAGGTGTCCTTGGTGCAGTGCTCCCATGGTGGGAACAAGTCCGATTTTTTTGTTTAGTGATTTTAAGGAAGTTATCGTTGAAGTTGTTTCTTCGATCCCAGTAATTACTTTCATAATTTTGTAGTTGTAAATGTGTGCAAACTTAGTATTTTAACATGAATTTAGCATAAAAATTCGTACTTTTGCAGGATTCTATAAACCAAAAGAGTTTAGTTCATGAAAGATAAGAGAGTTTTGTACGTTTCTTCGGAAGTATTACCATACCTACCAGTAACAGAAATGTCATCGATGTCGTTTGAAGCAGCAAGAAAAGCACATCATAAAGGGGTACAGACACGAATTTTTATGCCTCGTTATGGAGTAATTAACGAAAGAAGATACCAATTACATGAAGTAATTCGTTTGTCAGGAATGAATTTGATTGTCAATGATATGGATATGCCGTTGATCATAAAAGTGGCTTCTATTCCAAAAGAAAGAATGCAAGTGTATTTTATTGATAACGAAGAATATTTCAAACGTAAAGCTACTTTTAAAGATGAAAACAGTGAATTGTTTTCTGATAATGATGAACGTGCTATATTCTTTGCTAAAGGAGTTATAGAAACGGTTAAGAAATTAAATTGGGCACCAGATATTATTCATGTACATGGATGGATGGCTTCTTTGTTACCGTTGTATTTAAAAGAATATTACAAAGATGATCCATTGTTTAGTTCAAGCAAGATTGTTACTTCTTTGTATAGTTCAGATTTTGAAGGTGCGTTGAATTCTAGTTTGATAGATAAGGTGAAGTTTGATAATATTTCTGATGATAAAGCTGAAATATTAAAAGTTCCGAATCACACAAATATTCTAAAAAGTGCAATTGATAATTCTGATGGTATAATCAAAGCAAGTGAAGATTTGTGTCTTGAATTGACAGATTATATTACAGAGCAAAATAAGCCCTCTTTAGAATTCCTTGCAGAGGATGTTTTTGCAGATGCCTACTTGGATTTTTACACGAATGAAGTATTAAATTAAAAATTTCCCAAATAAATTATATATGACAATAAAAGTTTTGAATGCTATGAAAAAGCCAAGCTATTTTTCATTGCTATTATTGTTTTTTGTTGCCTGTGAAAACGATATAAATACCATTGATGCTGGTTTTATTGGTGATGAAAAATTTACAAACGTTACAGTTGATTATGAAGTATCGTTTGATACTGAAAATATAGATAGAATTAAATCTACAGCTCTTGGTCAATACTTATTGGGAGTGTATAATGACCCTGAATTTGGAGCTTTGAAGGCTTCATTTGTAAGTCAATTAGGGTTGCCTTCTAATGTGAAGTATTATACTGGAAAAGAATTTGTTTCGGATACCATCGTAACGCCTATTTTGGATAGTGTTGTTTTGTATGTGCCTTATCAATCGACGCTAAAATCTATTGATTCAGATACTAAAGTTAAGACCTTTGAATTGGATTCTGTTTATGGATTGTATAATAAAACAACAAAAGAATATGGTAGTTTTCATTTGAAAGTTCATAAGTTAAATACTTTTTTGAGCAGCTTAGATCCTACAGATCCTTCTCAGTCAAATACATATTATACTGATAAAAACTACGATTTGGCGGCAGATGGTTTGCTTGCTGATATTGTTAACTTCAAACCTTCAGCTTCGGATACGGTAACTATTATTGAGAGGAAAATTGGAAATGAGATTTACGATAGAGATACTATTAGGCTTACAAATGGTACGCCAAGAATGGCAATCCCATTGAGTAAAGAAATTTTCAAAAGAGATATTTTGGATTTATTACCTGCCACTGGTGAAGATACTCCATCTGAGTTTTCTAGTTTGGCGAATTTTACAAGACATTTTAAAGGATTGTATATTGAGACAGTTTCCGATGATGCGGCGTCAATTGCTTCTTTAAAATTGACGGATGCTTTTGTTGGAATGTATTATACGAATATTGTTAAAAAAGGGTCTACCGATGCTGTACTGGATACGATAAAGGAGACTAGAACTTTTGCACTAGGTGGTGTGAAAGCAAGTAAATTCGAACACGATCATGCTAGGTTAAATAATGACCCAAAGAACTTATACATTCAAGGTGCTGCAGGTTCTCAGGCAAATGTAAAGTTACTGGGATATGATTCAGGAAATACTGGAACAGTTAGTGCTGAACTCCTTGGGTTGAGAAATGAAGCGCATGATGCTGATGGAAAATTGAAATGGTTGATAAATGAAGCTAGTTTGAAGTTTTATATGAAAGAGGATTTCTTAGAGACTGCAACAGATACTGTTTTTAAATTGTTTTTGTATAAAAAAACACCGAATTACAATTCTCAAATTGTAGATTATATGAGTTCGGCTAGTGCTTTAGCAGTTCAAGGAAAATTGACAAAAGACAAAGATTTGTCTACTGACGATAAAAATATTTACTATTACAAATTTCTACTTACAGATTATATTACCAATTTGTTAGAAACGGGGAATACGGCCAATGTGGATAATTTTGGATTGAAAGTATTTACACAGTCTGATGTGCCTACAGCTGCAACGGATACAATTGTGACTTCTTACAATTGGGATCCAAGAGGAGTTGTGTTGCATGGCAAAGAAAGCGAAGCAGATGCTAAAAGAGTTGTGTTGAAAATTAAATACGCTAAAGAATAATAAACGAAGTTACTTTACGTTTGAAGAGATTAATTCCTAATACTTGAGATAGTACTAGGAATTATTTGTTTTTAAATAAATTGATTAAAACTAATAAAATATGTGTGGAATTACAGGATATATAGGGGATAGAAATGCTTATCCCATAGTTGTAAAAGGTTTGCAAAGATTAGAATACAGAGGGTATGATAGTGCTGGGATAATGTTGTATGATGGAGTTCATGTAAATATTTTCAAGACGAAAGGAAAAGTTGCAGACTTACAGGCAGTTGTAAGTAAAGAAAACGAAAAAGGAAGTATTGCTATTGGGCATACAAGATGGGCAACACATGGCGTGCCTAATGATACAAATTCACATCCTCATGTTTCGAACTCAGGAGATTTGACGATCATACACAATGGTATTATAGAGAATTATGACGCTATAAAGAATGAGTTAACTGAAAGAGGTTATACATTTAAAAGTGATACAGATACAGAGGTATTGGTGAATTTGATTGAAGAGGTTCAGAAAGCAAATTCGTGTAAATTAGGGAAAGCTGTTCAATTGGCTTTGAATGAGGTTATAGGTGCTTATGCAATAGCTGTTTTTGATAAGAAGAAACCAAACGAACTGGTTGTTGCAAAGTTGGGAAGTCCTTTGGCTATTGGAATCGGTGTAGATAATTCTGAGTTTTTTATTGCATCAGATGCTTCTCCTTTTATTGAATATACAAAAAATGCCATTTATTTAGAAGATGAAGAATTGGCAATTATCAAAATAGGTAGAGATATACGTATTCGTAAAATCCATGATGATTCTCAGGTGTCTCCAGAAATTCAGGCACTGCAGATGAATTTATCTCAGATAGAAAAAGAAGGTTTCGATCATTTTATGTTGAAAGAAATTTTTGAACAACCAAAAGCGATTAAGGATACTTACAGAGGAAGGTTGCTTGCGAATGAAGGGATTATCAGGATGGCTGGTGTTGAAGAGTATATAGAGAAATTTAAAAGCGCAGATAGAATTATTATAATTGCTTGTGGTACTTCGTGGCATGCTGGGTTGGTTGCTGAGTATTTGTTTGAGGACATAGCAAGAATTCCAGTTGAAGTAGAATATGCATCGGAATTTAGGTATAGAAATCCAATTATTACAAGTAAAGATGTGGTAATCGCGATTTCTCAATCTGGTGAGACGGCAGATTCTTTGGCAGCTATAAAAATGGCAAAAGCAAGTGGAGCTTATGTTTTTGGAGTTTGTAATGTGGTAGGTTCTTCTATTGCAAGAGAGTCTCATTCTGGAGCGTATACACATGCTGGACCGGAAATAGGAGTAGCTTCGACCAAAGCATTTACTACGCAAATTACTTTACTGACTTTGATTGCTTTGAAATTAGGGAAAGAAAAAGGAAATTTATCTAATTCTGATTTCCATGCCTATTTACAGAATATGGAATTGATTCCTTCAAAGGTGGAGAAATTATTGGGTCAGGATGCTAAAATTAAGGAAATTGCATCAGAATTTAAGGATACGCCTAGTTGTTTGTACTTAGGTAGGGGGTATAATTTTCCTGTAGCTTTAGAAGGAGCATTGAAGTTGAAAGAAATATCCTATATTCATGCAGAAGGATATCCAGCTGCCGAAATGAAACACGGACCTATTGCTTTGATAGAAGATGGGTATCCTGTTATTGTAATTGCAATAAATAAAGGTCATTATGAAAAAGTAGTTAGTAATATTCAAGAGATAAAATCTAGAAAAGGTAAAATTATAGCTGTTGTAACTGAGGGTGATGTTACTGTTAGAGAATTGGCAGATCATGTAATTGAGATACCAGAAGTAGATGAGGCTTTAAGTCCGTTGTTGACTACAATACCATTGCAATTGCTTTCTTATCATGTTGCGGTATTAAGAGGTTGTAATGTCGATCAACCACGTAATTTGGCTAAATCTGTGACGGTCGAATAGATTGCCTGGAAATTAATATAAAAAAGCTCAACATTTTTGTAATGTTGAGCTTTTTTGTTTGTTGTCATTTGTACAGAATTCTATGGTAATGCCAATTAAAAATCAAAATAACGTATATAATTCGCTCCTTTTTCATTATGTAAATAAAAAATAAATCAAATTATTTATTCATAATTTTGAAATTTGATTGGTGTAAAAGAAGATTTAAAAAAGTTCTTTTATGTTGGCAGCAAACAATTTGATTGCAATTGCTAATAAAATTACTCCAAATATTTTTCGTATTATTTTGATACCATTGACACCGATGATTTTTTCTATTTTGGAAGAAGTTTTAAGTACGATGTAGATAAATATAATATTTATTAAAACAGCTACAATGATGTTTTCAATCCTGAATTCTGCTCTTAAAGATAATAAGGTGGTCAAGCTTCCAGGTCCAGCAATTAAAGGAAATGCTAAGGGGAAAACGGATGCAGTAACATGACCGTCCTCCTCATCTTTGTATAGGGTGATTCCAAGAATCATTTCTAATGCTATAAAAAATAAAATTAAGGAACCCGCTACGGCAAAAGAGTTTACGTCGATGCCTATAAAGGTTAGTAATTGTTTTCCAACAAAAAGAAATACAATCATAATAAGACCCGATATAATAGATGCTTTTTCCGATTGGATATGTCCAACTTTTTTTCTTAAATCTATTATAATTGGTATGTTTCCAATTACATCAATAACAGCAAATAAAACCATGAATGCCGTAATGATCTCTTTTAAATTTAATTCCATATGAATATGTTTTAAATACAAAAGTAAGCATCTAATTTAAATTTTGGTATTGAAATTATAGAATCATAGGATTGTTGATGCTAAGGAGTGGTTTTTATTTGTGTTGAATAGACTTAGATTCCAAATAATATGTATTTTTGCCAAATGTTTCAACTAGGAAAAACAATCGTTTCAGAAGAGATTATCGAAAAAGATTTTGTGTGTAATTTGTCTGCATGCAAAGGGGCATGTTGCGTAGCAGGAGATGCAGGTGCGCCTTTGGAGAAAGATGAGTTACAGATAATGAAAGATATTTACTCTGAAGTAAAACCTTTTTTAAGAGAGGAAGGAGTCAAAGCTATTGAGGAGCAAGGTGTATACATAACAAATGAGTTTGGAGAACATGAAACTACATTAATTAATAATGAAGATTGTGCCTATGTTATTTTCGATGAAAAAAAGACAGCGCTTTGTGCGATAGAAGAAGCCTATAATAGCGGTTTGATTTCTTGGAAAAAACCTGTTTCTTGTCATTTGTACCCAGTACGTGTACGTGAGTATTCTGAATTTTCAGGAGTGAATTATGATAAATGGGAAATCTGTGATGATGCTTGTACTTTAGGGAAA
>Ga0105356_10003175_pt1 | contig 16226 bp, 12 predicted proteins | sample GOMGulsemesocosm_3_FD_83502 | JGI IMG/M metagenome (GOLD analysis project Ga0105356, IMG submission 83502) | Methane-oxidizing microbial communities from mesocosms in the Gulf of Mexico - GOM9D Gulf of Mexico | ecosystem: Environmental > Aquatic > Marine > Cold seeps | place: Gulf of Mexico...
ATGATGACGACTACGATGTAGAAGTTGAGTGGGTTCAAGAATAATCCGCTAAATATCATTAAAAGATTAAGTGAGAATAAGAGCAATGAAACCAGCTGTTGATTTAAATACCGCCAGAGACCGCCTTGTATCAGGGCAGCGCTGGGTTATTAAAATTGGCAGTGCTCTGCTCACCAATGATGGCAAAGGCCTTAATCGCCCAGGCATTCAAGCTTGGGTAGATCAAATTGCTGAGCTAATGTCGCAAGGCATTGAAATTGTATTGGTCTCTTCAGGTTCTGTTGCTGAAGGGATGACACGTTTAGGTTGGACGACTCGCCCGAGTGAAGTTCACCAGTTGCAAGCTGCTGCTGCGGTAGGCCAAATGGGCTTGGTACAAGCTTATGAAACGGCCTTCAAGCAACACGAAAAACATACCGCTCAAATCTTATTAACTCACGCTGATTTATCCAATCGCCAACGCTATCTTAATGCGCGCTCGACCTTGCGTACGTTAATTGAAATGGGCGTTGTGCCGATCGTAAATGAAAACGATACGGTGATTACCGACGAAATTCGTTTTGGTGATAATGATACGCTGGGTGCACTCGTTGCCAATCTAGTTGAAGCTGATACGCTGGTTATTCTTACTGACCAAGATGGCTTGTTTACCGCAGATCCGCGTAATAATCCTGATGCTGAACTGATTACCGAAGGCCGTGCGTCTGATGAATCGTTTGCTAGCATGGCGGGTGATGGTGGTGCGCTAGGTCGCGGTGGTATGATTACCAAAGTTAAAGCCGCAGGCGTTGCTGCACGCTCTGGTGCTGATACCGTGATTGTGGGCGGTCGCATTGAGAATGTTTTAACTCGGCTGCGTGCTAAAGAAAAAATTGGTACACTTTTGGTTGCTGATACTGAGCCAGAAGTTGCACGCAAGCAGTGGATTGCTGGGCATCTTCGACATTCAGGTGAGTTATTATTGGATGACGGCGCTGTTAAGGCGTTAAAGAAGGGCGACAATAGTTTATTACCTGTGGGCGTTAAGTCGGTAAAAGGTATTTTCCGTCGTGGAGAAGTGGTTGCTTGTGTGAATAGCAAGGGCCGAGTGATCGCGAAAGGTTTGATTAATTTTGACCAGAGCGAAGCACAAAAATTGTGTGGTAAGACCAGCGCCGAGCAGCAAGAGTTGTTAGGCTATGTTGGTGATGAAGAATTAATACATATTGATAATTTAGTGGTGCTTTAGAAAGCCAAGCATTTTTGGTTTCAGTACCGCATTGCGCTTGCTATCGCTATTGAGTATGTCGTTATGCGGCACGCCGTAAATAGGTATAAAATACATCCATGTATTTTACCCTTCGGGCAGCTTCGCAGTTCAAAACATGCTCCTGCAGTTTTGTCCATGTAGGCTCGGCTAAAAGATCCCTCTTATTAGACGGCCTTTAACGACATACTCAATATCGATACGCGAAATGCTATGGCAAACTAACTTGAGTGTTTTATTGTTTATTTCAAAAGAAATAACTGTATTGACGCTAGAGTTTAGTGAGCTGTGAACGCTAGAAGTTAATTTTAAAGGCCATCCGATTTCAGGGATGAAATCGTTGAGCTTACAGGGACGTACTTGCAGCGTGCCGCCTAAAATTCAACTTCTAGGGTGAGCAACGGCGCACGGTGTAGCAAAGAACAAATAACCGAATCGTGAGAAGATTCAAGAATCTAGCGTATCGGCATAGTTAATAAAAATTTATAGCTTCAAACTTTTTGATTAAAAGGAATGGCAGAATGATTAAGTCAGTTCAAGTACAGAATCTTACTATCGATAACGATGTGCCGTTTACATTGTTCGGTGGTATTAACGTTTTAGAAAGCCGTGATCTTGCTATGCGCACTTGTGAAGAGTACGTAAAAGTGACTGAAAAACTAGGCATTCCTTACGTTTTTAAAGCGTCTTTCGATAAGGCAAACCGTTCTTCTATTAATTCTTACCGTGGTCCTGGTATGGAAGAAGGCTTGAAGATTTTTGAAGAAATCAAAAAGAATTTCAACGTGCCAATCATTACTGACGTCCACGAGCCTCATCAAGCAGCGCCTGTTGCTGAAGTTGTTGATATCATTCAACTGCCTGCTTTCTTAGCACGTCAAACTGATCTTGTTGTTGCTATGGCAGCGACTGGTGCAGCGATTAATATCAAAAAGCCTCAGTTCTTAGCACCTCACGAAATGCGTCATATCCTGACCAAGTTTCAAGATGCGGGTAATGACAAGCTTATGTTATGTGAGCGTGGTTCTAGCTTCGGTTATAACAACCTAGTGGTTGATATGCTGGGTATGGATGACATGAAAGTACAGGCTCCTGTGATCTTTGATGCGACACACGCATTGCAGCGTCCTGGTGGTCGTACAGATTCTGCTGGCGGTCGTCGTGCTCAAGCGTTCCAGCTTGCACGTTCTGGTATGGCATTAGGTATTGCAGGTTTGTTCTTAGAAGCTCACCCAAATCCTGATGAAGCTAAATGTGATGGCCCGTGTGCATTGCCATTAGATAAGCTTGAGCCTTATTTGGCTCAGATGAAAGCGGTAGATGATTTGGTTAAGTCTTTTGCGCCTGTTGTTATCGATTAATAGTTATTGATTAATTAATAGCTATCGATTCATTGCTAGCGATTAAATGAAAAAGCCCAATTTTATAATTGGGCTTTTTTTTGCCTGCTATTTTAGTCGCTGTTAATTATTTCTACTTTTAAAGTGAGTATGCACCCACTTATACAGTGTTGGTAATACCACTAACGTTAATAATGTTGAAGAAATAATCCCGCCAATAACCACGGTCGCTAGCGGCCTTTGAACCTCAGCGCCGGTGCCGGTATTAAACGCCATAGGAACAAAACCTAAGCTTGCCACTAGGGCTGTCATCAATACTGGGCGTAAGCGTTGGCTTGCACCTTGCCATACGGCTTGTGCGAGTTCTAAACCGCTTTCACGCAGCTCTTTAATGAACGACAACATCACCACACCATTTAAGACCGCAACCCCTGAGAGTGCGATAAAACCGACTCCCGCAGAGATGGACAGAGGCATGTCTCTTAACGTTAGCGCGATGATGCCACCGGTTAATGCCAGAGGTACGCCCGTGAAGATAATCAAGCTATCACGAATTGAACCAAAGGCACTGTATAGCAAGCCTAAAATAAGTATCAAGGTGATCGGCACAACAATACTCAAACGTTGGCTAGCGGATTCTAGTTGTTCGAAAGTACCGCCGTATTCCAGCCAATAACCCGCGGGTAATTTAAGTTCGTTGCGCATTAACTCTTGAGTCTCTGCAATGAAAGACCCTAAGTCACGACCTTCAACATTGGCACTGACAACGATATTGCGTTTGCCACTGCGGCGGTTGATTTGATTCGGTCCTTGGATTTCTACGATGTCGGCAATTTCACCAAGTGGGACAAAATCCAATTCTGATTTTTCATCGTCGGGGCTTCTTGGATAAGGAATCGCCACCGGAATTTGGGCTAAAGCTTTTGGATCTCTGCTTAAACTTTCATCCATACGCACTAATAGTTTAAAGCGACGATCGCCTTCGTAGATTAATCCCGTTTGAATCCCACTGACTGCAGAACGCAAAGTTTCTTGTACGTCGGCAACAGATAAGCCGAGTAGCGCTAGGTGGTCTCTTTGCGGAATAACCGAAATCATCGGTAAGCCTTTCGCTTGTTCCATGCGCACGTCTTGACCCCCAGATACTTTCGCTAACAGTTGTGAGGCTTGGCCCCCAATTTTAGCGAGGGTTTCTAAGTCGTCACCGTAAATTCTTAATGCGAAATCGGCACGTACGCCAGAAATGAGTTCGTTGAAACGCATTTCAATGGGCTGCGTGAGTTCGTAGTTATTGCCAGGAATTTCTTCTATGGCAATACGGATTTGATCTACTAACTCTTGCTTAGGCTTGTCTGGGTTCGGCCAATCTTTTACCGCTTCTAAGATCAAGAAGGTATCAGCAACGTTGGGTGGCATAGGGTCGGTAGCAATTTCTGCGGTACCAATTTTAGAAAAAACCTTTTGCACTTCTGGAAATTCCATTATGCGTTTTTCTAATAATAGCTGCATTTCAGTGGCTTGCTCTATGCCTGTGCCAGGGATACGCATCGCGTGCAAAGCAATATCATGCTCGTCTAATTGCGGTAAAAACTCGCTGCCTAAGCGGGTCGATTGATAAGCCGTTGCGGATACTAGAATGATCGCAGCAATAAAAACAATCGGGCTATTATTCAATGCTGTTTTTAATAGCGGTTGATAAAGACTGCGCGCCTTTTCCATAACAAAGTTTTCTTCTTCGCTTACTTTGCCTTTCACTAAAATAGCGATAGCGGCGGGAACAAAGGTAATCGAAAAAATCAAGGCACCTAATAAAGCAGCTACTACTGTGAACGCCATTGGGTGGAACATTTTTCCTTCAACACCTGAAAGAGCGAAGATGGGTAAATACACCAACATGATGATTAGCATACCAAATACCGCAGGGCGGAAAACTTCCTTGGTGCTTTCGGTGACTTCTAATAAGCGTTCTTGCAGGGTTAATAGGCGACCGTATTTCTTCTGTGCTAAACCTAAGCGGCGTAAGGCATTTTCGACAACGATCACTGCACCATCAACAATAATACCGAAGTCGATGGCGCCTAAACTCATTAGGTTGCCAGAGACACGATTCATTGCCATACCTGTAATAGCAAATAACATACTTAATGGAATCACGAGGGCGACGATGAAAGCTGCTCGAATATTTCCCAGTAAGGCAAACAATACGGCGATGACTAATACAGCACCTTCGAATAAATTGGTGCGCACAGTGTCGATGGTTTTATCGACTAGGGTGGTGCGATCATAAAGGGGAACGGCATTAATACCGGGAGGTAAGAAGTCATTAATCTCGGTGAGTTTTTTCGCTACGGCTTTGGATACTGTGCGGCTATTTTCACCGAGTAGCATAAAGGCTGTACCAAGAACGGTCTCTTCACTATTGAAGGTAGCTGAGCCTGTTCTTAACTCTTTGCCATATTTAACCACGGCTAAATCTTTAATACGTACAGGGGCATCATCGCGGCGAGTAACCACTAGCTGTGCAATCTCTTCTAGGTTATTCAGTTGGCCTGGAGAGCGAATCAACCATTGTTCGCCATTACGCTCTATATAACCCGCGCCAGAATTCTGGTTATTTTTTTTAAGGGTTTCGACCAGTTCGCTCATAGTGACTTTATAGGCGAATAGTTTTCCTGGAATGGGAGCAACCTGATATTCGCGAGCATAACCGCCCATGCTATTAATTTCAGTAATACCTGGGACTTTTACCAGCTGTGGACGAATGATCCAGTCTTGAATAGTTCTCAAGTCTTCGGCGCTATACGGCTTACCTTCATCGGTTAGCGCATCAGGCTCTGCTTGTACCGCATAAGTAAAAATTTCACCTAGACCACTAGCAACAGGCCCTAGGTTAGGTTCAATACCGCTGGGTAACTCTCCTTGGATGCCTTGTAGGCGTTCACTGATTTGTTGGCGCGCCCAATAGATATCGGTGCCTTCCTCAAAAATCACGGTGACTTGTGAAAGACCATATCGAGATAGTGAGCGGGTATAGTCCAGCTTAGGAATACCCGCCATGGCATTTTCAATACTGTAACTAATGCGCTGCTCAGCCTCTAAGGGAGAGTAGCCCGGTGCGGAACTATTAATTTGCACCTGTACATTGGTGATGTCGGGAACGGCATCGATGGGTAGCTGGGTTGTTTTATAGATACCCAGTGCGGCCAATAATAATGTCATGGCCATTACTAGCCAGCGCCTTTCGATAGCGAAGGCGATTAAATGATTAATCATAATTTTTTCCTCAAGCTATGAATGGGTTTAATGATCGTGACTTGCGCCACTTTTTAAAATATCGGCTTTTACTAAAAAGCTATTTTCACTAACGTATTCGCTGTTAGTGTCTAAGCCTGAAAGTATTTCTGCCCACTGACCATCTTTCTCACCGACTTCTACTGGCGTCACCTCGAATTGATTATCGTGGCGTTTAAAAACAACAGTTTTGTCTTCCATTGTTTGCAAGGCATCAATCTTTACAGCGATAGGCACGTTGCGAGTTGAAATTTCGATATCGGCTTTTATATGCATGCCGGGACGCCAGTGACCTTTACTATTATCAATAATTGCACGTGCACGAGCGATGTGGCCGCCGCTCATTTGTGGAGCAATATAGCTGATTTCGCCCATCGCATTTTCATGATCGTGTAGGTCATATATTTTGGCTCGTTGGCCAATTGTTAAGCGTTCAATATTTTCTGGGAAGGCGGATAAGTTAACCCAGACTTTGGATAGATCACTAATTTGTAGTATCTCCTCAGCATCTACGCGATCGCCGGTATTTACCGAACGTGACGTGACTTGACCTTTTGATGGGCTTTTAAGGTCATAGCTTTGCAAGGTTTTGATATTGGTCATACGGGCTATGACCTGTCCTTTTTTCACTTGATCACCAACTTGAACCATAACTTTTTCTATCATGCTGGGAAACGTAGCATGCAGGCTAAAGACTTGATCTTGTACTGGGGAGATTACTCCAAACAGAGTGTCTGTTTGGATCATGTTTTGTGAGCCTGCTATTTCAGACTTGATTCCCGAAACCTTAATGTAATAAGGGGATATTTGTGTGCTCTCGGAGTGACCTTCTTCGTGGCCGTGGCCATGACCTTCTTCTTTGTGCTCGTTATGATCTTCACTGGCGTTTGCTGTATTAATAAAACTACTAGAGATTAGGGCTAGAATTAAAAATGCTTTACGGCTTGTATCGTTTAAAAAATTCATTATAAATACCTTATTGAGCGGCAATAATTGACTGGCCTAAAATACGTTCCAGTTCTAATACTTGGGTGAAAATACGGACTTGGCTATTGATTAAGTCCTGCTCTAAATTGAAAACTTTATTTTGCGCATCGATCCACTGCAAAACCGTATATTGACCTTGGCGATAGGCTTTTTGGGTAGTGCTTAACAGCTCGCTAGCAAGGGGTAATAATTGTTTGTTAATACGTTTTGCCAGACGTAGTTCTTTTTCAAGACGGGTCTGGATGCGAGTGAGTTCGATCGCTAATTGCTGGCGCTTTAATTCGACTTGCTCATAGCTTAAAGCTTGTTGAGCCTGAGCGCTGGCAATGCGGCCGCGGTTAGGGTTGCTAAAATTAAGCGGCATGGATGCTGTTAATACTAAGCTTTGATCACCGCTAATATCGTTATGGCGTAGGCCTAAACCTAGATTTAGGTTGGCATTGCCATTAGCTTGGCTTAAAGAGGCGCGGCTATCGGCTAAGCGGGAAAGGGCAACCTGGTAACGATAGTCTGGCAGCTGATTAATACCTGCGGTAATTATCTTCGCCAACGTTTCATCATCAGGTAAAGGGGGTAGCTTGGATAAATTGCCCTGTATTCGAGTGATACTCCCTTGCTCTAGCCACATTGCAGTAAGGGCACCTTGCTGTAAGCGAATATCAAACTCTAATTGCTCTAAGGTATTATTAGAGCGTGATAGACCTAGCGCCATTGTGGCGACATCGGCTTGAGCAACAGCTCCCGATTTGGCTCTTTTATTGATTATTTTCAATGCGCGTTTTTCTTGCCCTATGCGAATTGAAAGTAAGGCCTTCTGTTTCTGTAAAGCCAGTAGTTGATAATAGCGACGGCTGGTTTCGGCTAGAACATCCAGCTTGGCTATTTCAAATTCGGCTTGTAGTTGTCCTTGCTTGGCGTTGGTAAAGCCAACTCTGGCTTGTCGTTTATTACCCAGCTCAAAGTTTTGACTTAGGGTGAGTGTCGCGTTGTCTGAACTTAGTTCAATTTCAGCTTTGGCTGCTGGGCTGAATTCAGCTTGAATCACTTCCCCTTCTAACTGACGGACATAAAAAGGGTACGCTTTCAGTTGCGGATTTTGTCGTAAGGTCAGCTGTAACGCGTGTTTTAGCGATAGATCGGATGGGGCTTGTTCAGTCTCAATTTCGCTGGTTGCGAAACTGATGGCTGGCAAGCTACATACCATCACTAGCAAGCCCATACGGGCTCGCAATAAATGTTTGTTCATAAATATCCCACATAGCATTAGGCTATGAAAATAGACAAATTTAAAAGGTCAAAATATTAATTTGTGTAGACGTTCAGGAAGAACGAATATTTATGCGCTTAGTGTAGGAGGGGGGATAGGAGGGCTGTATGTCTGGGTGCGATAGTTAGGAATCGCGCTGCTGATATTTAAGCTCGCTTTAAAACTATCGCTACCTGAGTATTGAGTGGTTAAGTCACTTAATACATGAAAATGCGTTTCTTCTGTTTCCCCTTGAATACTGTCATCAAGATCCTGACCAAAGTCGAGCAGGGTTTTTAGATCTGTAACCACATGTAGATGAGGACTTTCTAAGGTGTCATGATCTCCGGCAACCAGGTGCACGGAAGCCCACACGCTATTGATGAGCGTATTCGTGATAATAATAAGTAGCGCCAAAAGGTGCTTTATTTTCACAGTGCGGGGCCTAAGAGGTAAAAATATGAGGGTGTATTAATTCATATTTAGGGTGGCTGGGCAAGTAAGGTAGTGCAAAGATTGCTGTGTATCATGTTATTGCAGGCCATGTACTTTAATGACATGGCCTGCCTATAGGATTTAGTAGCGTCGTACTCGTGTAGTAATTGCCATAATTGAGAAGAAAAAGAATATGAAAGGTGTGAATGCCCCTGCTTTTGTTTCTCGTTGTTCAGGGGCTACGATTTCAGGTACTTCAATGAAATCGAAATTTACACTATCGAGTTCGAGTTGCTGTAAGGATTGCTCTCCGATTCCTTTTAGATAAATCTTTTCTACACCATTAATCATAATCGTGACAGATGGGTAGGACTTATCTCTCCAAGCTTTTTCACCAACCTCTTTTATATAGAAAGTATTTTCGACTTCAGAAAAATCGCTAGCACCTATTCTAATTTGCTTGCCGGTAGATGTTAATTTATGGCCTGGTTTAAGGCTACTAGGAAGGATTAAGTAGTTCTCGAAATTGTAGCTGATTTCATTGCGAAGATCGGTATAAGATACTAGGTAAATTCCGCTGCTTCTTCTTTCAATAAGCCATTCTGTATCGTTACTGAAAGACAATTTAAAACGGCCAGGTATTTCAGTGGTTTCCATAGACGTACGAATAAATTGATTATCAGACATATAGAAATAGTCTAAATTTCCGACTGGGTAATATTCTAATAAATTAATCGCTTCGAACGTATTCGCTTCGTCGGCGGGTAAGTCATTATTTAACTCGTACTGATTTAAAGCGCCATCATTATCGAAATCTAGATAAGCATCAGTAGGGTCGAATGCATTCAGAAAGTCATACTGCTCTTCAATTATATTTAATAAGCCATCGTTATCGGTATCTAGATCACAGCTGTCGCCTAGATAATCAAGATCAAAATTCTCTTGCTCTGGGTTGGCAGTATTCGGACAGTTATCATAATAATCTGGAATCCCATCTTGATCTACATCACTAGGTCGATCATCTACATCGTCGCAGGCATCGCCATAATAATCGTTATCCATGTTTAATTGGTCTGGGTTGTAGTCATCTGGGCAGTTATCTCTGTTGTCACCAAAGCCATCTGAGTCTTTGTCTTGGCCGTAGGGGTCGTTATCACACTCGTTACCTAAGCCATCATTATCATTATCTTGTTGATAGTAGTTAGAGATAGATGGGCAGTTATCTAGTATATCGAGGATACGGTCACTATCAGCATCAAGACCATAAGTTATATGGTCGATTCTCAGTAATGAGTAATATGTATTCTGTGAGCTAGAATCTGATGTGAATTTAAACTCAATCGTGTGAACGCCGGACTCTAAATTAAATGCTTTAGTATTCCAGCCGCCATAGATGCCTTGAGTATGCTCTGTTTCACCATCAATAATTATATCAAGCTTATGATTGGCATAGCCTTCTAGGTAATATTTTATCTCTAATAAGCCTGTTTCAAATTCGGCCGTATAATAAATACTGGTTGGCGCTTCAGGATCTTGTAGCACAGGGGTGGATAAATAATATGAGTCATCTTCTTTAATAGTTATTAGCTTATGATTAGGGATTAGAGTGTAAATTCCTTTTGGGATGCCACTATCAAAAACTTCATTTAATGATCTAATAGTCTCTGGTTTTGATTCACTATCATTTATGTTGGTTGTATAAAAATACTCAATAAGGTTGTTGAAACCATCATTATCTAAATCTAATAAAGCATCAGAATTATTTAACGGATCTAACCCCGCAGTTATTTCTATAGTATTTGGAATTAAGTCATTATCACTATCTTCATCACAGACATTACCAGTACCGTCTTGGTCAAAATCGGATTGCTCGGGGTTGCTAATGAATTCACAATTATCATTTAAATCATTGATGGAGTCATCGTCAGTATCTGCAATTGTTACAATATCGGTAAAAATGAATATGGGCCGAGAGTCAGATTGTTTAACAATCATTAGTTTTTCATTTAAATTAAATAGTCGAGTGAATTGAGTGTTTGATAGCTGGTGCTCTGATGTTAAGAGATAATCTTCTTGCCAGAACTGTAATGCATTTGTTCCTGCTTTCATTGTTACTATATTGCCATTGATCCAGATCGCATCGTCAATGGAGTTGGTGATATTATTAAGTACTGTTTGAGTATTAGTGCCAATTATTTCACCAGATCCTAATAGCAATACTTGGCCATTGGGACTTAATCGTAGAGGATGTTTATAATTGACATCTGAATTGTAGTTAGTGCTTTTATAGATGCCAAACTCACCATTACTAGACAATAATTCGGTCCATTTTAAATAACGTGAATTCATTTGATATATATAGTCATTCAAGTGATTCCAAACATATGCTTCTGAAGCCTCACCATTATTTGTGGTGTCAATCATGTTTCCTTGTTTATCGATACTATAGCTATTGGTTGAAGAGCTATATCGCAAGTCTTTGGCAAATAAGTAATTTCCAGCTGCAACTAGAGCGCGTATTTCGTTAGTTAAACTAATGAAATGAACCTCTTCGTTACTATCGATTGATGTGGTATCAAAATAAGTAATTTTCCCAGATTCATAACCTAGGTAAAGTCTTTTATGAGACCCAGAGTAGGTAATCCAAGTTGGCGATTCTACAAGCCCCCAGCTTGTTGCAAATTCTTGCTCTTCCGCTTTTCTACGGTGAATCGCTAAGTTTTCTTTATCAACCAGATAAACAATATTGTTATTGTCTGTAGCAATGAGTGCCGTTTGATAATTTGTCGTTGTTGGGTCTGTGGGTTCTGCTGCAATTGGTTTTGTAAGTTGGTTGATATTTGTTTGGTGGGCTGAAACTAAGCTATCGGTAGTAACGAAGCTGGTGATGATTTGATCTTTGGCGGCTACATGGCTTGGAGTGTGATCTAAAATTAAACTCTTACTATCAAGGTCGTGATCGGAATATGCGAAGAGTAAATGGTCTCTAATAACGATAGGCTTGTTTCCTAAGAAAGCCATGTCGGTAAAACTGCCTGTGAGAGTGCCATTAAAGCTTAGGTCTTCACTGGCATAGATGAAACCACGGTTGGTATATATTTTATCTTCGTTAGGATGAAGGTATATCTTGGTTGCATCGTCCCCTGATTGATAAAATTGTGAGTTTATTATGTGAGTAATTTCACCTGAATCATTCAGCAATGTTTTAATTGGTGTAGAAGAGTTGCTGTTAATAGAGAAGATAGCTTGATTTATTGGTGAGGGGCTTAGGTCTACTGCGCTACTTGAATAATAATAACTGCTAGTAACATCGCTATAATCATCTAAAGATAAGATATTGGCCCGTCGATTACTGTTAACCGCATAAATATAATTACCCAGAATGGTTAATTTATGAATATCGTATTCTGCTTGATAAATACTGTTATTAACATTTCCTATGATATCTGACTTAACTATTTCTTTGTTGTAGCTGGTATAGATATTTGTATTGCTAACATGAAATGCAGTTGGGATTTTACTTAATGAAATTTTAGGTAAAAACTCATTGTTATTGAGATCATAGCGAACAATTTTATTGGGCGCGGCAAATAGGAAATAAACAATGTCGTTCTTTGTTTGAACATCGATTAATGCTGCGAAGCTGTTTAGAGGAAGAAATAGTGTAGAGAGGCCTAGGATAATGAAAAACCAAAGGTTGCGAAAAGTCCTTTTTACAAGCACGGGTGAGTATCCTTACATCATATTGAGTGATTTGTATTTTACTTGGAAACTAAGGCGCGGGTCTAGTCATACGCTGTTAAATCATATAATAAGACAATGCTATGAGTGGCAAGTCTCGTGATATCATGTATGAGTATGTAGATATGTAGGAATAATGAGAAATGTGGAATGAACTCGCAGGTGGTGCCTTAATTGGTATTGCGGCTGCTCTGTTATGGCTTGGCATTGGGCGAATCGGTGGTATATCCGGTGTTATCGCTAATATCTTTTTGATTAATCAGGGTCATCGAAATTGGAGTTTGTATTTCTTTGCCGGTTTATTAGCCTCTTATCCACTGTATGTATTGATGGCGGGTACCCCTGCAATGCAAATGACGGCGAATAAGGTCATTTTAGTCGTCGCGGGTTTGTTGGTAGGGATGGGAACTTATATCGGTAATGGCTGTACTTCAGGCCACGGGGTATGTGGTAACGGAAGGTTATCTATACGATCTATGGTCGCGACTTGTACGTTTATGGTATTTGGTATGTTGACTGTTTTAATCATGAATATACTGGGGCTATAAAATGAATCATAAAGTATTGAAAGCAGTGACGCCTTTGCTGGCGGGTATTATTTTTGGCTTAGGTTTATTAGTTTCGGGTATGAATAATCCCGCTAAGGTGCGTGGCTTTCTTGATATTTTTGGTGATTGGCAGCCTGCGTTGATGGCCGTTATGGTTGCAGCGATTGCAATTTTTGCCGTTGCTTATGCGCTGTCTAATAGGATGAAACAGCCTTGGTTTCACTCTATCTTTCACCGACCTAGCTTAACGGTCTTGGATGCACGTTTACTTATCGGTGCTGCATTATTTGGTATAGGTTGGGGAATGGTGGGTCTGTGCCCTGGCCCTGCATTGTTAGATATCATGACGGGGCAGGTGGATGTGCTTTTATTTGTCGCTGCTCTATTAGTGGGTAACCGTATTGCTCATTATTCTGTTGGCCCAGCGAAGTGATTGTTGGCTTAAAGAGCCTATCTAAAGAGCCTATCTAAATAAACTCTTTAAAGGCTGTCATGCTGGGTTTTAAGCTGTCTTTACGCCAGATCATCGCGGTGGTGCTATGGCTCCATTGCTTATCCAGTTTGTGCTGTTGGATGCTGTTAGCGAAGGGGTAAAAATCTAGCAGTACTTTGGGTACTATACCAACTCCCATGCCGGCTGCAACACAGCTCAATAACGTATGGTAAGAGCTGATTTCAATGATCTGAGCGGCTATGCCTCCGTCTTTCGTCCAATCCTTCATACGGCCTCTATAGGCGCATAAATGGTTAAAGCTTAATAGTGTTGGCTCAGCAGATAGGTCGGCGGTGCTATTGATTTTTTTATGGTCTAAATCAGACACTAATACCAGCTCTTCTTCAAATACTGGATTGATTTCTAAGCGCTTGTCTTGTCTCGGGTCGGCGACGAGGGCAATGTCGATTTCTCCTGCTAATACTCTTTCGATGAGCAGTCCCGTTGGTCCGGTTTCTATTTGCAGATTAACCTCGGGGTACTCTTTATGGAAGCGCATCAGCGGCTCGGTCAGTCTGGTCGCTGCGACGGCTTCCATGGCCCCTATGGTTAAGCGCCCTTTGGGGGTTGTTTTCTGCAGCTCATTAATCGCTTGTTGAGACAGTCTGATCATCTCTTTGGCATAGGGCAGCAACTGCTCGCCCGCAGGGGAAATGCGTAGGCGGTTCTTTTCTCGTAAGAAGAGCTGGGTATCGAGTTCCTGTTCTAGCTTTTGAATTCGAGCGGTGATGTTGGATGGGACGCGGTGAAGCTTTTGCGCAGCGGCGGTAATCCCTCCCGATGACGCGACTTGCAGAAAGACCTTTAAATCGGAAAGCTCCATATTGGGTTTGCTCTCTAGTTAGTTATAAATTCACTAAAACAGAATAAGTTATTCATTATTATTCATTTTTCATGAATAACAAAGAAAGTTATTGTAACTGCATGGGGTAGGCAGGGCATTAAATAGAAATGGAGGCGGGAATAGAAGAAAGATCTGCCTTAGATTTTAATTGCAGGAGGAATGTTATGAAGGACTTAGTATCGAAAAAACAGGGCTATGCTTACGCTTTCGCGGCCGCATTGATTTGGGCTGGATTTATTTTGGTATCGCGCATGGGTGGCATTAGTGAACTATTAGCATTTGATGTCATCGCTATTCGTTACATAACCTGTACCTGTATTTTATTGCCCATTTGGTGGTTCAAGTTTCGTTTCAAATTATTCACCCCCAAATTAGTTATTTGCAGTTTAATCGGGGGGTTGGCCTATGCACTGTGTGCGTTCAGTGGTTTTCAGCTAGCGTCGGCTTCTCATGCGGCAATCTTGTTGCCGGGAATGATGCCATTTTTTATTATCGTCCTTTCTTTTTTAATCAATAAAGAGCGACATGGCTTGCAAAAGTGGCTCGGTATTGGGGTTATTACGCTGGGGGTAAGTATCCTGTTTAGTGGTGAGTTGGGTCTTTTTAGCGATATGGTCATAATGAGTACCACTACCTTGTTGGGTGATGTTTGGTTGGTTGTAGCGGCTCTGTTGTGGGCTTTATTTTCAGTATTGATCAAGCGCTGGAATATAACGCCGTGGCAAGTGACTGTGAGTTTGGCCTTGCTGACGTGTTTATTTTATTTGCCGATTTATCTCGCTTTTTTGCCCAAGGCGATCTCTCAGGCTAGCTGGCAAGATATATTATTACAGGCATTCTATCAGGGGGTTATGGCAACTATCGTACAGATGATATTTTATGTGAGGGCAGTGCAAAAAATTGGGCCTGCAGAGATGGGGGCAGTGATGTCAATCGTGCCAGTGATCTCAGGTATTGCAGCAATCGCTGTCTTCGACGAAATGTTAACCGAAGAATTAATTATCGGGCTGATTTTAGTTAGTTTGGGTGCTTGGGTAGCCCATAGTCAGTTATTTAAACGTATTGTTAACCGTAATGAAAAATTCAATCTTAAAGATGAAAATGTGAGGGAAGTAGAATGCCGTACATAAATATTAAAATAACCGATGAGCAAGTAACGGCGGAGCAAAAGGCAGCTTTGATTAAAGGGGCAACTCAATTGTTGGTGGATGTGTTAAATAAAAATCCAGCAACGACTGTGGTGGTGATTGATGAGGTCAATACCGATAATTGGGGAGTTGGGGGTGAAGTTGTTACATCATTGCGGGCTCGGGCGGCGGGAAAGGATTAAGGATAAATCGGCAGCTCAATAGGTAGATAATATCCTCTTGAGCTGCGGGAGCGGGCTACCAGCTAGGTTGGCAGGATAATGCTTTATAGCTGTTTATTGGCCCAGACGATATCCGTTTTGTCGTTACCATGTTGATCGCATAATTTCTGGTAGTGTTTTTCTACCATGTTACGTTTGATCTTCATGGTCGGGGTTAAAAGCCCATTCTCTGGGGTCCAGGTATCGGCAATAATAAAGCAGCGCTCAACAATTTCGTGATGTTCAATCTGTTGGTTAACGGACTTGATCGTTGCACGGATGCTTTCTTCTACCTCATTTTTGTTGCTTTTTATCTGTTGCTTGGCTGCTTCAGATAATTCAATTAAACAGATCGGTTGTGGTGCTCCTGAGCCGGTCACACAGACCTGTTCGATCAAGTTGTTATGCTGTAATAAACATTCAATCTTGTTTGGCTGAACAAACTTACCTTTGCTGGTTTTGAATACATCTTTAATTCTGCCGGTGATGGTTAGATAGCCTTCGCTATCAATTTCGCCCTTGTCGCCAGTATGCAGCCAACCGTCACGAAGGGTTTCGGCTGTTTTTTCAGGTTCTAAGTAATACCCCGTCATTAATGTCGGTGAGCGAGTAATAATTTCACCTTCTTCAGTAATTTTTACTTCGGTATTGGGCATTGCATGAATCGACCCAACGGTGCCAATTTTTACGGCGTTAGGTAGGTTTAG
>Ga0105356_10003176_pt1 | contig 16224 bp, 14 predicted proteins | sample GOMGulsemesocosm_3_FD_83502 | JGI IMG/M metagenome (GOLD analysis project Ga0105356, IMG submission 83502) | Methane-oxidizing microbial communities from mesocosms in the Gulf of Mexico - GOM9D Gulf of Mexico | ecosystem: Environmental > Aquatic > Marine > Cold seeps | place: Gulf of Mexico...
CCATACAAAACATTTTATCGATAAGTTACCCTTAAACTCGCTGTATGTCGGCTTAATACATCTAGCTTTGCCGCAAGCTAAGCTTATTCATGTTAAGCGCCATCCACTTGATACATGTTATGCGATTTATAAACAGCTTTTCACGCACGGTTATCCTTTTTCTTACGACTTAAATGAACTTGCTCAATATTACATTGCTCATCATTACCTGATGCAACATTGGCAAAAACTCTTACCAAATTCTATTTATCAAGTGGCTTACGAAGATGTGGTTTCAGACGTAGAAAATCAGGCAAAGTCGTTACTTAGTTTCTGTGAGCTGCCTTGGCAAGCGCAATGCATTGATTTCCAAAAAAACCAAGCAGCATCAACAACAGCCAGCGCGACACAAGTTCGTCAAGGTATTTACCAAAGCTCAAAGGGTAAGTGGCGACACTACCAAGAACAGCTCGCTCCTTTAAAAGCTCAACTAGAGCAGGCAGGTATATGTTGCGACTAAACAAGTTATGCCTCACTTTGATTGTGTCATTGAGTCTTACATTTATTTCACCTTTTAGTATTGCTAAAGCCGTCGATAAAACACTATCACTGATAGCTTTTTTACCTACTATTCCAGCAAACAAGCAAATAAATATTACTGCGCCCATGGCGATAGCTAATTTATTAAAACCAATAAATAGCAAGCTGACAAAAGCTGTATTTAAAGGCCGTTTGACCTTTACCCCAGTAAAAAAACATTCTCAATTAACTTTGGTTGAAAAGAGTGACGTTTATCTATTTGAACAACGCACTCGACCATCAGCTTTCACCCCTGCCCGTGCAGTTTTACCTAAGATCTCATTTGATTTTGTGCAATCGGCTGGTGATGTTATTCCTCTGCAACGAGGTTTACAGCAAAGCCAACACCCACATTGGGATTATTTCATTGGTATTGGCAACATTTGGCAGCAAGCACGTTCGAAGAACGCTCGCATCGCCATGCCTTTTGCTTTAGTGGAAAAGAATCAAAATTGCGTACACAACGGAATTTTAAGCTTTATGATCAATGAGTCAGGTGAAAGCTCTAATTTTTATTATCAAATAGGTAGTGAAACTTGTCAGTATTTTAAAGCTAACTTTTGGGGGGTAGGCCAACTAACTTATCAAACGGTTGAAAGCTTAACCAACAACAAACAAGCAGAAATAAAGACAAAAGCCAAACAAAAAATAGCCCAACTTCAACAAGAAAGACAGCATCAATTACCAATAAAGTCACTGCAACAGCTAGTTAATAATCACCCACAAGTTAACATAGATAACTTAACGCTAAAGAAAACTATCAATACGCAAGATATGACTAATTATGGTTTAGTTTTTAATGGTGTACATTACCTTTCAGACTGTTCAACACGTTTTGGCGACTACCCTTTTTGCTCACAATTAATTTTACCTTCTTATTCAACTGCAAAGACACTTTTTGCCGGGCTTGCGATGTTTTACTTGGAAAATATTTATCCAAGTATTTTTAACGAAAAAGTGACTAATTGGGTGGCGCAATGCAGTGGAAAGAATTGGCAAGGGGTTACTTTTTCCCATTTACTTAATATGACTACAGGGAATTATGACAAAAGCGAACATGGTGCAGATGAATCGGCAGAGCATAGTCAAATATTCTTTAAAGCAAAAAGCCAATACGATAAAACACAGTATAGTTGTCAGCAATTTAAACAAAAGAGTCGAGCGGGTACTGAGTTTGTTTACCACACCTCTGATACTTATTTACTCGGTGTAGCACTCACAAATTTTTTACGGGCTCAAGGCAACGAAAAGAATGAAATTCTAACCCGTGATCTATTTAAATATGTCTTCACCGAATCACTGTGGCCAATGCTAAAGCTAAGCCCTGTAGCGTTTAGTACTCGTAAAACTTTAGATAAGCATCAGCAAGCATTTACAGGGTATGGTTTGTTCTTTTTAAGAGACGATATAGCTAAGCTAATGAATTTTATTACTAAAGAGAACGTTGCCGAACGTCCTATTCTCAATAAGAAGCGGTTGTCGTCGACCTTACAGAAGTATCCAGATACTGACGATATGCATAGTCAAATTCAAACTATCCACTATAAAAATGGTTTCTGGAAACAGGATGTAACTAAGCTGCTAGCATGTAAAAAAGAGACTTGGTTGCCATATATGCTGGGCTACGGCGGCATCGCTATAGTCTTGGCAAGCAATAATATTCAGTATTATTACTTTAGCGACAGCGACAAATATAACTGGCGAGCAGCCATTAAAGAACTAAACAAAATCGCACCGTTATGTCGTTAAATAATGACAAGCATTGCAGGTTGTGAATAACCTAAGGTAGGAATATTGTGACTGAAAACATACAAAATGATGACAATAATAACGTTGCCAACTGGCCCGATAAATTGAGCATAACTAAAGCAGATCCAAACGGCATTATGGCGCGTATTATGTTAGCTTTTTTAACCACCGCGGGGATTTTTTATATCAATATTATGCCTGCTGTTGTTAGTGGCTTAAAAGAAGGTTTGGCATTTACCAGTCAACAAGCAGGTTTTGTTAGCTCAGCTAACTTATATGGCGCGGCCATTGGCGCGTTGAGTGCTGTATTTTTGATAAAACGTATTAATTGGCGATCGTGGGCTTATGCACTTTTAATCGCTCTGATAGTAATTGATATAAGCTGTATTTTCATCGAAAGTGCAAATTTGATGATAGCTATTAGATTTATTCATGGCTTAGTCGGCGGTTTATTAGTCGGTATTGGCTTTGGCATTATTTCAAGAACGAAAGAAGCAGATAAAACCTTTGGTTATCTGTTATTTATTCAATGGGGCTTAGGGGGTTTAGGGCTAATGTATTTACCCGAATTAGTGCCGACTTATGGCACTAGCATACTATTTATTGCCCTAACCAGCTTCACGCTAGTTACATTAGTTATGATGCCATTCATCCCTAATTATGAAATTGAATCGACTAAGCACACTACTAACTCAAAAGAGCAAATAAAACGCACACCATTATTTCTTAACCTCTTTGCTATTTTCCTTTTCCAAGCCGCCAACATGGGGTTATTTGCCTATATGATAAGTTTGGGTAAAGCACAAGGTCTGGCAATTGAATTTATGAGTACTGCTTTAGCGTCTGCGAGTTGGATAGCATTAGTGGGTGCATTTTTAGTTATTATCATAGGAACTAAATATGGCCGTACCATACCTTTAGTTAGTGCAATCTTAGTCACAGCATTATGTAGTGGCTTATTGCATTATAGTGCCAGTGAACAAGTCTACCTCATTGCTAATATCGTCATTGGCGTTACTTGGGCTTTTGCCTTACCGTATATGTTCGGCATATGTTCAGAATTAGATAAAGCGGGTCAATTGGCGGCATTAGGCGGATTCGCTTCAAAAATGGGGCTAGCTTCAGGACCTATGGTCGGTGCTTTGATGCTCCAGGGAGAACAATATGCGGGTGTGATTAATGTCGCTGTTGTCGCTTTATTGCTTTGCACTATTGTTATAATTAGACCTGCAAGACTATTAGACACGAAATAAACCCACTCACTAAATTCGTGCTAGGCAAACCACTTTACTTTGGTTTGCCTAGCACGAATTTACCTAATACGATTATATCTAGCTCATCTAGGCCTTTAAGAAGATTTAAAGAGTTCTTCCTCTTTGTGTTTACGAGAAAATAAATTAGCGAGATCTTCTTTAATTAAATAAAGCGAGGGGATCAAAAATAAAGTAATGACAGTCGCAAAAACAATACCAAAACCCAGAGAAATCGCCATTGGAATGATAAACTGAGCTTGCAAACTACTTTCAAAATATAACGGTAATATGCCAAAAAAGGTGGTGAGTGACGTTAGCAAAATTGCTCGAAACCTTTGCGTACCCGCTTGAGTAACCACATCCATCATTTTTAAACCTGATCCTTTGGCTTTATTAATAAAATCAACCATGATCAAACTGTCGTTTACCACCACGCCGGTTAAGGCGATAAAGCCATACATAGACATCATATTGATCGACTTACCTAATAACCAGTGACCAACGATCGCACCAATAATACCAAAAGGAATGACAGACATTATCACTAACGGCTGAGTATAAGACTTGGTTGGAATGGCAATTAGACCATAGATTAGAAATAGCGCACCTATGCCCGCCATACCGAGTTGTCGTAAGAAGTCTTGTTGATCCTTACTTGCTCCTTCAACACCATATTTAACGCTAGGATACTGCGATAAAATATCAGGAATACTTACCTCATTCATTTCGGTGACAACTTTACGTGACTCTATTTTCTCACTGTCGATATCTGCAGATATCGTAATAGAACGTTTTTGATTAATGCGAATAATGCTTGAAAAGCCCTGCCCGATTTCAATGTTGGCCACTTGATAAAAAGGCACTTTATCGCCATTTGGCGTACGTATCCACATGTCTTCTAAATCTGAAATAGATAACCTGTCTTCTTCGGGATATCTGACCATCACTTTTAGTTCATCACGACCACGTTGTATGCGCTGTGCCTCGTCTCCATAAAACGCCTGACGTACTTGTTTAGCTAAACTTGCTAGGTTAAGACCTAACCCCTCTGCTTCCGGTTTAATACTTAGCTTTATTTCCTGACTGCCTCGAGAAAAGGAGTTACGAACATCATAGACACCATCATAAGCTTTCAGTTTTTCTTGTATTGAAATAGCAGCCGCTTCAAGTTCATTGTCATTTCGCCCCGTCAGCTGAAATTCAAGTGCAGCACCGCCTCCAGCATTTGTTCCTGCAAAAAACCGTAATTCTTTAGTTCCGGGTATTTCGGTAATTTCATCTCGCCACAACTTTTCTATTTGATAAGCATTAAGTTGTCTGTTTTCAGATTTTACTAATTCAAGTAAAAAAGTCGCTCGAGTATTACCATCGGTAAAAATCATCGAATGTTTAATAAAACTATTACCTTGAAACTTGTTTTGTTCTGCAACTTTTAGCGCAGCATCAATAATAAGTTCGACCGCTTTATTTCGCTCTGTCGATGGCGAGCCATCGATCATAGTAATATTTCCTTGAATAAAATCACTGGGCACGCTCGGAAAGACTTCAACTTTTACAAATGCACCAACAATTAGACCAACCGCCAAAATCAATACCGCGATAAAAGCTGCCATGGTGTTGTAACGAGCCACTAAGGTTTTTTCAAGTAAAGGCTTATAACTAAGATGGATGAAGTTTTCTAACCAGCTTTTAAAGCGCATCTGGAACCTTTCTAAAGCATTGGTATTGTGCTCTGTTAAGGGAATATATTTCATATGGGCTAAATGAGCGGGTAATATCCACTTAGATTCAACTAACGAGAACAATAAACAGAAACTTACCACAATGGCAATTGCTCTAAAAAAAGCGGAAAAATTAGCATCAATGAATAATAAAGGTGTGAAGGCTGCAATAGTGGTTAGTACACCAAAGGTTGCTGGCATAGCGACTCGCATAGTGCCCCGAATGACATTGTCAGTAGAGTGACCATATTGTTGTATTTCTGAATAGGCACTTTCGCCGATAACGATGGCATCATCGACGACGATGCCCAGCACCATAATAAAAGCAAACAGACTTAATAGGTTAATAGAAACCGACCAATCACCTAACAGGGGCATCATAATAAAAGCGCCAAAGAAGCTAATAGGTATGCCGATCATTACCCAAAATGCGATCCTTATCCTTAAAAAAAGTGTCAAAACCAAAAATACAAGCAAAGAACCCATCAACATATTTGACACCATCATGTCCAATCTCGCTGAGAGGTAATAAGAGGCATCGCCCCATATTTCTAATTTTGCAGTTTGAGGTAAACTTTCCTTTTTCTTGGCGACGTAGATACGCACTTCTTCTGCAATTTCTAAATCATTCTGACTGCCTGTTGATTGCACCATAATACTGCTAGTATTTGCACCATCGAAAGTGGCAAAGCCATCAGATTCGACAAAACCATCAATCACATTTGCGACATCAGACAATAATAATCGCGTACCATCAGCAGACTTTTTTAACACCATACTGCCAAACTCAATACCTGTATAAGCTTGTCCTTGCGCTCTTAACAGAATATCACCACCGCGAGTTTTGATTGTTCCTCCTGGCATATCTACCGATGCAGCTCTGATGGCTTGTGTAACGTCATCAAAACTTAAATCGTAGCGTTGCAATTTATCTTCAGACACCTCAATGCTTATTTCATAAGCCCTATTACCCACCACTTCTGCGCTATTTACACTGGGTAATAGCATAATTTCATCACGAATATTTTGCGCCATTTGCTGACGAGAACGACGGTCCATTGGGCCACTAACAGACAACCACATCACCTGATTTTTGAATTCCAATTTGCTTACAATTGCTTTCTCTGTTTGCTCTGGAAAAGTAGTAATTGCGTCGACCTGCATTTGTACTTCATCAAGTTTTTCAGACATAGAATAACCGGATTGTAATTCAATATTAACTATACCAAGACCTTCATTGGCCGTTGAAGTAATGCGCTTGATCCCTTCAATATCTTCTAAGGCTTCTTCAACTTTTAAAATTACCGATTGCTCGACTTCTACTGGCGCCGCGCCTAAGTGAGGTACCACCACTTGTATACTGTTAGGATTGAACTCAGGAAACATTTTTTTATTAATACCTTGATAGGAAAATATTCCCAAACCTAAAATAGAAACCATAAGCAAGTTTGCGGCTACGCCATTACGGGCAAACCAAGCAATAATACCATTTAATTTTTCTGCTGATTCTTCAATAAGGTTGCTCATGGTTACTCACCTTTTTCTTCGGCAAGCGCTGAACGATTTACAGTCTCTGTATTTTTCACAGCTTCATCAGTATTTAAACGTAACGACATACCTTTTACTGGCGTAGCGAGTTTGGTAGTAACTAATTGAAGGTTATTGGCAATAATATCTTGGGTATAAACGAATTCAGTATCTGTTCTAAAAACGTTAATCGTTTGAATATTCAACTTGTTTTCATTATCCACTAAGTAAATTGTATTTTTTCCGTAAACAGAGCTTCTGGGTATAGCAGTCATTGCCGCCATTGTTTTTCCGAAGACCTTGGCATTAACATACATACCCATACGTAATTCAGGTGAATTTTTCGCTTGTTTTATTTGATAGGGATCTTCTATTTGAGCAATAACATAGTGAACACGGCTTGAAGAATCCACTTCACCCTCATAACGGGTGAGCTCTGAGGCCAGGGAGAACATCGCGTTACCTAGTTGAAAGTTAATTTCAACTTTCGCTGGCGTATCTTGAGGTTTGTTTACTTTAGGGAGGTTTAAAAATAAAATATCTTTTTGTTTTATTGGCAACCTAACTTCAGCATGGTCAACAGCATATATTGTAGTTAGTACAGATCCCAAAGAAACGTATTGGCCTATGTCTGCATTTTTCATTTTTACTAGTGCATCGTATGGCGCTTTTATTATTGTCCGATCTAGTTTTATTTTTGCATCTTGTAGATTAGCCTGCGCTGCTTTTAAAGACGCTTTTGCTTGTTGTAATTGCGGAATTCTTATCGCTAGTATTGGGGCTTGTTCGAGTGGTTGTCCACTTAACAGCCATTCCTCTTTCTTCTGGTCAGATTTTGCCTGTTCTTCGATTAATGTAGCTTTGGCGCCATCTACCTGTGATTGCGCTTGCAATACTGCTGTTTGATAGTTGATATCATCGATAACCAGTAAAGTTTGCCCTTTTTTAAAAAAACCACCGACTTTAAACTTATCGTCGACATCAGTGATCACACCAGAAACTTCAGAAGTTAATTGTGTTTCTGTACTCGGCATTACAGTGCCCTGACTAGCAATAATAAAAGTAATATCCGTTGATTCAAGTGCTAACACTTGCACCAGAGGAGCACTTATTTCGGGCGGCTTTTTCGATGGTTTCTCTGCTGTAATAGCCAAAATAACAACTATGATAATGGCGAAAATAATAAGCACTATCGGTGTCAGTACATAACGCAAGGGGATCATTCTTTTGTTAGTCTTTTTACTTTGAACAGTAGTTTCATCCATAACATAGTCTCATTTAAAAGTGCTTTCTGTTTGAACAACTTAAACAGTTTGAATACTTTAATTATACACACAGCAAGAAGTAATGATAGAAATCAAGACGTCATTAATCTTTATCTATTTTGCATTCCAAAGTATTTAGGTTAGTTAATTGCTCATAATAAATGCTACTTTCACGTTCCTCTTTTCCTACGTTTTGTAACTAATTCACCTGCTATGCCCCAATTATCCGTTTTCACTTCATCGATGATAACCATGGTTGTCGCTGGATTCTTTCCTAACACTTCAGATAACAGTGATGTTACGCCTGAGACTAATTTGGCTTTCTGCTCAGCCGTGACACCTTCATCTGTTATTTTTATATTTACATAGGGCATTTAAATAGACCTTTTAGTTACTTGTGTTAAATGGTTTTGGCTCATTCAACTTATTGAATGTAGAATCTTGCATACTTAACAAATTCACACTTAAGTGTACGAATACTTAAAACGAAGAAATAATAATAAAACCTAATTGCATTTGCATTAAAAAACCAATAAAGAAAGCCAATGTTCTTAGGTAAGGAATGCCTAGGGTATAAAGCATAACATGAGCAATACGGGTGAAAAAATAAATCATGCATGCTAATGCCGTTGTTTCATTGGTTAAATTTAGAAGGTGAACAATCAAAACTAAAGGAACAAACAACACTAAATTTTCTACTGCATTTTCGTGGGCATACATTAATCTATTTGCCCATTCTGCTTTAGGCCTCGCATCTCGATTAGGGTTTCTTAATGCGGGGATCAATTTATGTTCAAAGATGCGGTTAATTATATAAGGTAGCCAAAATAAAGCAGTAGCCAATATCGTCATTGTTAACCAAAATAATTCTGTATTCATTGGTAATTCTCTTGTTGATTTAAAATAATGACGTGTATTATCCTAGTCAAACTAAGGAGAATAAATGATGATTTCCGCCATAAATACTACCCAAACAACTGAAAGGAGCGCAACCACTGATATTTTAAGCGAGTCGATGCGTAATATGCGCATTGGCGGTAATTTATTATTAAATGATATTTATCATTCACCATGGGCTATTTCAATACCCGATAAAACTGAATTGGGTGCAAGTTTAGCAAAACATAAAAACACACACATAGCCGCCTTTCATTTAGTTAAAGAGGGGCAAATAACCATTGAACTAAAAAGTGGCGAGCGGGAAGTTCTTTGTACTGGAGAACTCGTCATATGTTTTTCAGGTCAGTCTCATCTGATTTATCACGGAGATAAAAGCAAGATCTATGCTTTTGAAAATTTTATGCAAGGGAAAGGCAATATCTTTGCCCCGACAAATGCACAACTTGCACAATTAACTGCAGAGCAATCAAAAGTAGAGCATAATAAAGAAGAAAGGTGTACTCAGTTGATTTGTGGCGTATTTATGATGCAAGACACTGATCTCAATCCGCTGTTCGACGCTTTACCGCCATTAATGAAAGTTTCGACCATAACAACCAATGACTCTACAGGTGTAAGCGCCAATAACATTATAGATTTACTGTTAGCCGAAATTGACAAGTCATCATTTAGCCATCAGTTTATGATTGAACGCTATTTGGAACTATTATGCGCAATGGCAATTAATCGCTATATAGAAACTGCAACTATGACTAAACCTAGTTGGTTTAAAGCGGTAAAGGATCCGATGATTTCTCGTGTATTGTCTGCCATACATGATGATCCTGCTTATGACTGGTCGGTTAAAAATATGGCCAATATTATCGCGCTTTCCCCATCACGGTTTTCAGCGAAGTACACTGAAACGACAGGTTTTTCTCCGATGGCTTACGTTACACGTTGGCGCATGTATTTGGCCAGCAAGCTGCTTAAAGAAACCCAATTTAGGTTAGAACAAATAGCCACACAATTGGGTTATGACAATGTTTCAGTATTTAGCCGTGCTTTTAAACGCAATTTAGGTACTTCACCCGGCGCTTGGCGACTTACACATAAAACTTAGTCGCTCTAAATTTATAGTTAGCTAAATATAACAACGGGTAAACTTCAAAGAATAAGTTTTTATGCTTCAGTTCCGATTTTGGCTAGTTTGTCTAAAACAAGCCGTTATACTTTAGTTATTAAAAATACTTTATCCCAAGTTGTATAGGTTAACTATGTTAGATGCAAAAATTTGTCAAAAAGCACGATTATCAAGAGATCCACGCTTTGACGGTAAGTTTTTCACCGCGGTGAAAACTACGGGCATATATTGTCGAACCATTTGTCCGGTTCAACCACCCAAAGAAGAAAACGTGGTTTATTTTTCATCAGCAATAGAGTGTGCAAATTCAGGTTTTCGTCCTTGTTTAAGATGCCGTCCAGACAGTGCACCTAATTCACCTGCTTGGAAGGGAGTAAACACCACATTAGATAGAGGCATACGATTGATTGATGAAGGAGCCTTACAAGAAGGTTCTTTGGAACACCTTGCCGCACGCTTAGGTATTAGTGATCGTTACTTAAGGCAGCTATTTAATAAACATTTAGGTATGCCGCCTAAATCTTATGCCCTTTATCAACAATGTTTGTTTGCTAAACAGTTATTACATCAAACCAAGTTACCTATTACCCAAGTTGCACTCGCTAGTGGTTTTGACAGTGTAAGAAGGTTTAATGATTGCTTTAAAAGCCAACTGAAATTGACGCCTTCTAAAATGCGAAAATCGGGTGAGGCACAAAGCAATACTTTGACGCTAAAAATGTACTACCGTCCACCTTTCAATTGGAAGTTAATGCAAGGAATATTATCAGCTAGGGCTATCCCAAATCTTGAATGGTGCGATGAGCAAAGTTATGGCAGAACATTTAATTGGCATGGCTGCATTGGCGATTTTACGGCTATTCATAAATCTGAAAAAAATATGTTTGAGGTAAAAATAGCACTAAGTGATGTTAAATATTTAAAAGCCATTGTCAATAATATCAGGCGTATTCTAGATGTTGATGTTGATATGCAAGCGGTAGAGCAAGATTTAAAACAATGCTTGTCTGATGATTTCCCGCTAAAATCGGGCATTCGCATTCCCGGCATTTGGGCGATGTTTGAAGCCGGCATTAGAGCAATATTAGGCCAGCAAATATCGGTAGTTGCTGCCCGAAATTTGGTTGCAACCTTAGTTGAGTCTTTAGGGGAAAAGCACGGTGACAAAAGATTATTCCCAACACCAGAGTCTATTGCCAGCAGTGAGATTGAATTTCTAAAGATACCCGGTTCTAGAAAGCAAACCTTGCGTAATCTAGCACAGCACTATGTCAGTAATGAAAGTCCTAATGATCCAGAGCAGTGGTTAAAACTAAAAGGCATAGGGCCTTGGACGGTAGATTATGCAAAACTTCGGGGGTTAAGCGAGCCAGATATCTTTTTGGGCAGTGATTTAGGGGTTAAAAAAGCGATAGGCAATGCAGAATTCGAATTTACCTCCGAGCAGGCTTCTCCTTGGCGAAGTTACTTAACGTTTCAATTATGGAGCCAATTATAATGTTTACCGACTACCTTGATACACCATTGGGCATGATGGAATTTAAAGCCTCTGATAAAGGCATCACACAAGTTATATTCTGCGGCGATACCAGAGGAGATTGCAAAGTTAGCCCTATTACTGAACTTTGTAAGCGGCAGTTACAGGAGTACTTTTTGGGCGCGAGAAATGAGTTTGACCTACCTTTAGACCCTCAAGGCACTGTCTTTCAAAAATCGGTTTGGGCATGTTTAGCACAAATACCTTTCGGTGAAGTTTATACCTATCTAGATATTGCTAAGATGGTCAATAAACCTAAAGGATCTCAAGCGGTTGGTGGTGCGAATGGTAGAAATCCGATCACCTTAATTGTGCCATGTCATCGAGTCATCGGCACCAATGGTTCATTGACAGGTTATGCTGGCGGTATTGAACGTAAGCTGTGGTTATTACAACATGAAGGGTATCAAGTAAAACCCTCGACAGAAAACCAACAGCTTAATATCGACGATGTTATCCATAACAGACAAGCTAAAACTAAATTTTTAGCTTAATTGAAGCACGCATAAAGGTTTGATTAAATTTACTTTTGTGCAGCAATTACAGATATCTCCACCAATATAGCTTCACGTGCCATATGACCTGTAACACAAGCGCGTGCGGGTGCATGGCCTTCTGGTACCCAGTTATCCCATACCTGATTCATTTGTGCGAAATCAGCCATATCTTTAATAAAAATAGTCGCAGATAAAATATGCTCTCGGTCACTACCTGCTTGTTCAAGTAAGTTATCTACTTTATCTAACATGGTTTGGGTTTGCTCTGTAATGTCTTTAGTCGCATCTGCACACACTTGTCCACAAAGGTAAATCACACCGTTGTGTTTTACTATACGGCTCATACGCTGCTTGGTTTCTAGTCTTTCTATGGTCATGTATTTTTCCTTTTTCTATAAATTTATATCGGTTACGACTTGTTTAACTGGTTTAGCGTAATAAGCAGCGATTAATAACAAGCGGTGTAATTTTTGGCTAATCGTCTTTTTTTGATTATGGTCTTTACTCTGATTTTGATTTTGATTTTGATTTTGCAGTAAACATAACTTTCTTACCGCCTGAATTACTGGTAGGTAATTATTGGCCACGACCTCTTGCTTTTTACTTTCAATTTCGATTAATGCCAATAACGCACTTAGTTCATGGTTAGGCAAATCGTCTAAATTTTGGTTGGCAAAAAGGTAAGTTTCGATAGGGGTTAAGTTTTGTGTGTCACGCTGGCGCAAAGCAAAATGTATTAATTCATTGCTTTCAAATAGCATTAAAGACCGTAAATAATTGAACGGTGGTACTGTCCTATTCCCCCCTGAATTTAAGCTTTCTTCTCCAAGCATTAAGTAGTGCAATACATTGCGTTGCATATCATTTATTTTGTTAAAGTTGGCCTTTAATTGCAACGCAGGCGTAAAGAAACTTAAAATATCGTTGTTTTTTATTTGCCTGATAAGTGCAACGGGCAATCCTTTACTTTCTATAAATTTAGTCGCTAATTGCTGATAAAAATCAAAGTTCTCGCTTTTTATTTGCCCTTGCTGAAATAAGAATGCTATTTGAGTTAGGTTTTCTTTCTCATCGCACGCTAAGTAATGTTTTAACAAGCCTTTAAGATCAGTTTTCATTAATAACACGTACAATGTTTTCATGTGTGGCGCCATATCAGCGCTTTGTATGGCCATAATATTGCTAACTAATCTTGATTAATTTTGACAAACATTGAATAAAACTATCGATATCACTTTTATTTACGTCTAAATGTGTGACCAATCGCATAGGGTTACCGCCAGAAATTAAAATATTTTGTTGCTTAAGTTCTTCAACCAACGAGTCAATTGCTATATCACTGTTCAAATTTGCATACAAAATATTGGTTTCAACTTTAGCCAAATCGACGTCTATTCCTGCTATTTCGTTTAATTGTTGCGCAAGGTATTTGGCATTAACATGGTCGTCAGCAAGTTTATTAACATTTTCTGTTAAAGCCATTTTAGCCGCGACTGCTAACATACCCGCCTGCCGCATTCCTCCGCCTAAAACTTTTCGCCAGCGTCTGGCTTTTGCAATAAGTTCGCTCGATCCTAATAATAACGAACCAATTGGTGCACCAAGTCCTTTAGATAGACAAATGCTAACTGATTCAAAATATTGTGTTATTTCAACTACGTCTACATTCAAAGCCACTGCTGCGTTATAAACACGAGCACCATCTAAATGTAATTTTAATTGGTGATGCTGACAAAAATCTTTAGCTTGAGCTAAATACGATAAAGGCAAGACTTTACCACCAATGGTATTTTCCAAACTAAGCAGCTTGGTACGAGCAAAGTGTGGATCTATCGGTTTAATTGCCGCTGCTATTTTTGTAAAGCATAACGTACCGTCAGTTTCATTTTCTATCGGCTGAGGTTGAATAGACCCCAATATAGCAGCGCCGCCGCCTTCAAATTTATAATTGTGTGCTTGTTGTCCACAAATATATTCATCTCCACGCTCGCAATGCGCCATTAAAGCTAATAAATTAGCCTGTGTGCCTGAACTACAAAAAATAGCCGCAGCAAAACCATGCTGCTCTGCAGCCCACTTTTCTAAATCATTAACACTAGGATCATCACCGTAAACATCATCGCCAACGGTTGCTTCTGCAATAGCCTGTCGCATTTTTTTACTAGGACGAGTTACAGTATCTGAACGAAAATCGATCATTACAATTCCTTATGAAACCAACTTAATTAATTTGAATAATATGCAGCAATGGCGGGTGTTTTCGCAATTGTTTGCATGTGTAAATTAAGTCTTGGCGCAACTTCTTCAACCAAAGAACTAGGTACATGATCTAAATGGCCAGAATTTAATGAACGTATCCAAACAAAAACCTTCAAGTCAGCAATCGTTAGCTGATTATCGACAAAATAATCTCCACCTTGTTCAGTTAATCGAGCTTGTGCCCATTGAAGATATTGAGTTAATGGCCCTTTAACTAATGCTTCTCTGGCTAATTTTTGTGCTTCACCTTCAAGGCCAAAAGTAGCAACAATTTTATGGGTACTTTCTTCAATAGCATCCATGATCTCATCACACAACAAGGCTTGATAATCGTCTTTAGGATACAAACCTGACATTTTCGCGACATAACGGTTAATGGCATTATTCTGGGTAACTTGTCGACCATCGATAGTTAACGTTGGTACTTGTTTTAATGGGGTTTGCTCTCTAACCGTTGCAAATTGGTCAAAAGGAAAACGGAAGTCTTCAAAATCGATACCGCCAATGGTCATCGCTAGACGGGCAGGTTCGCCACGACCACCAGGGAAATCAAAATAAGTAAGTGTTAATTTAGCCATGTGATTAATTCCTTTGAATAGGGATCATGACATTAAGTAATGTCATGGTTATAAAGTAGATTGAGTACATAATAACTTGGGGATAGTTGTGATAAAACCAAGTCAACATAGCATTTTTTTATAATAGCATCTGGTAACTCAGCAATAACTTAACTGCTTCAAACAGGTCCAATCAAAGGCTGAATAATAAATACAGGGACTAAAACTACCCTTCGTTCATAGATTTTTTGACTTTTTTCCAGCCATTCGAGGCATTAATTACCGCGATTGTCTTAGGGTAACTTGTTACTTGATTCGCAGGTTTCTTATTTTTAGGTTCATTCATTAAAAAGGCCACTAAACTTTGAGCAACAGGGCAACCTTTTGACGTGATATCAAAACCAGTTGCAGTGCATTCTTCAATAATATCGTGATTTAGTTTTTTTATCGGCTTTATTATTTGTACAGGAATTTTATTGGGATTAGGTAATGGCGGCTTTACTTTCCCTTTGGGTTTTGCATTATTTAAAAGGGCTTTAGCATAATCTTCTCGTTTGCTACCTTTGGTCCTTTTTATTACTTTATAAGAATTACGTATAAAAACTTTTGTTATGACCAAAGGAGCAGCAAAACCGCCTATACCCGCTTCTGCCATTTTGTTTTCTCTTTTATTAATGAGGTATTTTACAATAGCGTTACATTCACCACAGGTGCAATTTAACAGTGCATCTTTCTCAATGATCCTTAATTTATCGAGTGGTTCTGCACCGTGATAAACTTTATAAATAGCCGTTAATGGACCTAATATTAACGTAACAGGGCCAAGCCCTGCTTGTAATAGGTTAACGCCATGAGTTACTGCTTTAGTCGCTAATGAGTTTACTAACGAACCGGTCATTTTCTTTATTACTGTGTAGTTTCTTTCTGTATGCTTTTTTAAAATCAACTCTTCCGTCTGAATTAAAATAGGATTTAAATTAGGCACTAACATAAGTACCTCCACTATTTTGAAAAACGCACCTTTTGATTTAACTTAGCAGATAGTTATTAAAATTCCAGTTTGTCCCATCCTTTAAGTTCTTGCCACATAACTGAAAACAAAAGGCTAAATTCCTTCTATAATTAAGCTGATATACACCATTAGGTAGGGTGAATGGAATTAGAAGCTGAAACTGAAACAAAAACAGAACTCGAACGTACAGATACTTGGTTTGATGCCATTGTTGACCTATCACTTGAGGTGCCTGTGATTGTTATTACTGCTTGTAAAGAAGTTGA
>Ga0105356_10003181_pt1 | contig 16216 bp, 15 predicted proteins | sample GOMGulsemesocosm_3_FD_83502 | JGI IMG/M metagenome (GOLD analysis project Ga0105356, IMG submission 83502) | Methane-oxidizing microbial communities from mesocosms in the Gulf of Mexico - GOM9D Gulf of Mexico | ecosystem: Environmental > Aquatic > Marine > Cold seeps | place: Gulf of Mexico...
ACCCTAGGGCAGATTAGCTTGCCAAAGAAGTAGATTTTTGCACCAGTCGCTTGCCGAAAAAAACCCCCATTCGCTGACACCAACTAGTCACTAGCACATAGTGACTGATCTCAAAACGTTAGAAACCCCGCCGAATTCACAAACGAAACTAACTACTCAAGACGGCCACCTAACTCAACGCTAGTAACAGCCGACAATTGCCCTACATGGGGGCTTTGAGTAAATCCTCAACCGCGTACAAAACCCCATTTTTTATCCTGCTTGAAACAGCCACGGTATTGGAAATATTCTCTACCGGGTCAGCGTCGAGTATTACCAGGTCAGCCAGTTTTCCCGCCGCAATCGTTCCGAGGTCATCATCGATGCCGATGGCTTCTGCCGCCCAAAGCGTGGAGGATCTCAATGCTCCAAGCGGCGTGAATCCAGACTGGACCAAAAGATTTATTTCAATATGAAGGCCAAAGGGAAAGGGAAAGGGAAAAAAAGGTGCATCAGTTCCCGTGGTTATTCTACCTCCTCCCCGCAACACTCCGTAGACTGTCTCACCCATTGATTGTCTATACTGCTTAGAGGCAGGTGACGAGAACATGCGCATACGCATTTTTAACCCCATCACCCCAGGCGATCCGTAGAGCGCCAGGAATTGTGGGTTCTCTAATAGCTCTGGCTGTTCTTCTAGAGTGAGTCCGAACCCGGAAAATACGAGGGTCGGTGTATTATTCATTCTAGAAGCCGCCAGCAAGTCTACAACATCGCCGTAGCTCCGACTGAGTGGTGATACCACTGGAGAATAGCCTCGTCGACTCGTCGCAGCCATATGCTCCATCGCGTCCATGCCAGTGGATGCTGCGGGATACAATTCCTGTGATGAAGTGGGCACACCTATCTCATGGGCAAAGACAATCACGCGGCTTTGCATCGCATTGGGTGGCCCACGACCCATTGCTACTCTGCGCCGCTAATTCGCACCTGTTTGACACTGACGGCAAAAAATTATTTAAACGAGGTAATCAACACATCAACGAAATCTTGCCAGCATTGGAAAAAACACGCGAAAAGGCGGACGGGTTAAAATTCAAACAGCTCAAAAATAGCAGGTAAAGGGTATATTGCACTGTCGCATGGAGTGAAGCGTAGTAATTCAAGGATTGGTGGCGGAAGGGGTATCCGCCATAAGCCCCGTATTACAGGGGCTGTAGAGCATAAAGAAAAATCACCTACACTCAGGCACCACTTTTATATTGGCTGTATTTTGACCGGCTGGCCATTTCGACCCGGGCAAGCAAGTACTGGGGACTGTGAGTCTATGCAAGCCCTGCGCTGCTGGGTACCCCCGCGCCAGAGATGCCCCAGAAGGACCCATAGCGCCCCGTTCGGGCTGCTGCCGAGTACCGCCCACGCTAGAAGTCTTCACTGTCGATATTTTTACCCGTATTGATTATTTGGAATAAAGCATCTAATGGACAATAAAGCGCGGCAAATACAATTTGTCATGTCATTAGCACTCAATCATAAAGAAATTCAGGCAATCATGCTATTTACCGCCTCAATACACAAATGACACGTCGTTCGGGAAAACCTACACCGTTAATAATGCTACTTGCATAGTATTTTGATTGCGATTAACACTCCATTTCATATTAACATTAATAACTTTGAGTAATAACTGTCGAGATTTTTTACACCTTCCGCTCATTGCTGCGATACAAAACATCTCCGTCTTTAACGATCAGGTTATAAGTCACTGTTATTTATATATTTAAATTATAACCAGATGAACAGGCACAGATATTGCTTTAACAAACGTGATCCGCAATATCTAGTCATATCTAGAAACGTATCTACTGGACGCGGACCAATATGAAGCCAAACCTATCGGAAGGCAGGGACGGAAAGCCACGGGTCTTAGATAGAATTAAGACAGCCGGGCTGCAAACTTTGTATAACTAAGGGGTACGACAATGATAGGAATAAAAAAATCACTGAAAGCAATTGGTCTAGCGGCGACATTCGCCTTTATTAGCAGTAGCGTTTCTGCAGTGGAAATATTTTTTGACGACTTTAACCGTGGTTACAATAAAACGATTGGAAACGGATGGGGAGAACTGGAAAAGGACGATACTGATGTAGCTATTACTTCATTCGGCGACGTAATGTTAAGAGACTTCCAAACTGCAACACCCGGTCCTTCTGCAGCGCTGTGGCGTACTGTAGATACGACCGGCTATACCGATATTTACCTTGATTTTGATTGGGCCGGCAGTACATCGTCTGAAGACGATGATATGTTATTTGCTGGATATTGGGACGGCAGCGCGTGGACCCAGGTGTTCTCTCAAGACCTGAAAGGTTTTAATGGTTTTGCTTCTGTTTCGTTCGGTGCGTTAGCTGGCGCGGACAATAACTCAGCCTTCCAAGTTGGCTTTTGGACTAGTGTTGATCATAAGTACGACAGGGGGTACTTGGATAACGTTCGTGTGCGTGGTACGACCGCCTCTGTTCCAGAGCCCGGTTCAATGGCGCTGCTCGGTCTTGGTCTAGCTGGACTTGGCCTTAGTCGTCGCAAAACCAAAGCCTGACATCATATCCTGAGATGTAAGCTGACGGCTCCTTCGGGGGCCGTTTTTGTTTGCTTGCAAAGCTGATAAATATATGGCGGCAGCCAGACACATCGACACCTCTTGCCCCTCCTCTTATTCCTTGCATGATCTCGGTCAGTGGATCGACAGCGCCATCAGCAAGCGCCGACCTCTTGTATCGTGATGGCGATAGCCCGGCTTTTGAACCGAAAGTACACAACCCAGCAATGACGTCTATATCAACCTGAGCCTATGCAAGCCCTGCGCTGCTGCGTACCTGTGAGGCAGAGGATCGGAGTGGGCCCATTGTGGCTGGCTGCTTCATAAAAACTCTAGGGATCTAGCGGTCCCGCAGATGGAGCCTCACCCTATCGACCCTACCCCAAAGCGAGACACGCAAGCGGCGGGGCTTACTTTTTCCTTTCCCAGATAACTGCGGGCCTGCCTTTGCATCCCTTGCGCTACATTCAACACAGCGCGCATCGCTAGTATATTTGGCCTACTTTGTAGTTTCTTCCCGGCCACCGGGCTTGGGGGTATTCAGCAGCGCACGAAGCGGGCAGATTCAAACACCCAATGACTCGCTTGCTTCGTTCGGGCCGGTGGCGTGTCATGTGAGGCGCATCCAGACTTGGATCTATCTAGGCAGATTGCAAGAGGGGGAGGCCACTACCTGCAGCCCTTCATTTTTTAACAGCCCCACCCGCTTTTCCTTCACCCCGGCAGAATAAAAAATCTAAATCGGGAATTGAATCACCTAACGAAAGGCATGCAGCGCTGTTAAGGACAGGCGAATGTATTAGTTAGCTAAAATCAACCTCTATAAACGTGGTAGGCAAACGGTAGGTTTTAGCGGGAGATAGCTTGAATACAGGCTATACCGGGACTATTGGCGGAAGAGGTAGGAGTCGAACCTCCGCAACCGCACGGGAGCTTTGACAAACTAACTCATTGAAAATACAAGATATTACACTCAAACCTCGCCTTTTTAATCCCATTGAATCTCATTCGATCCCATGCTAATGTATGGGCTGAAGTATGGGCTTAGGTGATATTGATGCTAACAGTAAAGCAAGTACAGAACGCAAAAGGACCGAAGTATTACAGTGACGGCCATGGCCTATACCTGCGAGTTACCAAATCCAATACCAAGAGCTGGATATACCGCTGGCGTGACCGGTTAACCGGTAAACTCCGAGATATGGGGCTAGGCTCTGTGCACGACTATTCGTTAGCTGAAGCAAGATCAGCAGCAGGATCGAATAGGAAGGAAGTATTAGCTGGAAACGACCCCATTTTGGAACGCCAAAAGCAACAAGCCGAAGCACAAACTGCTGCATCCAAAATGCTAACCTTTGACCAAGCGGCTGAGCGATACATTGCTGCGAGAGTCGAGCCTGTATCCAAAAACCCTAAGCACCTACTACAATGGCACAACACATTAAAAACATATGTCTCCCCTGTTATGGGCTCCCTGCCTGTTGACGCAGTGAGTGACGGGCATATTCTCGCTGTGCTCGAACCAATCTGGTATGAAAAGAATGAGACCGCCTCCCGTATCAGAGGCAGGATTGAGTCTATATTGGGCTGGGCTAAGGTGCTTAAACTGCGCACCGGAGACAATCCCGCCCGCTGGAAAGGCCACTTAGACACCCTTTTACCGGCTCCTCAAACAGTACAGAACGTGCAACACCTGCGCTCCCTGCCTTACTCAAGTATGTATGGTTTTATGCAGAAGCTACAGAAGAGGCACGGCATGGGAGCACGGGCACTGGAATTTATCATTCTTACCGCCACCCGCTCAGGTGAAGTGCGGGGAGCTAAGTGGGAAGAGATAGACCTAGACACGAATGTGTGGACGATACCCGGTGAACGTATGAAAGCTGGTAAAAAACACCGAGTGCCACTTAGCAAGCCTGCGGTGAAACTCCTGAAATCGCTCCCCGAAGACGGTGAGCACATATTTAAGGCACCTAAAGGCGGCCAACTCTCCGACATGACAATGACTAAAGTTCTACGGGACATGAAAGTTGACGCCGTGCCACATGGTTTCCGTTCCACATTCCGAACTTGGGCAGCGGAGACGACCAACTTCCCACATGAAGTCTGTGAGCAAGCCTTGGCCCACACTATCAAGAGCAAAGTGGAAGCAGCGTATCAACACTCCGACATGCTGCAAAAGCGGGCGACCCTTATGGAGGCATGGGGCACATTCACTGAAACTAAGCTGGATGGTAAAGTCACTCAATTGAAGCCTAAAAAAACTGCTTAGTAAAAAGCTTGCATAAAAAGTTTGAAGGCTGTAAATTTTCTGACACTGACTGACACTCGATGAGAACTTAAATCTTGTGTTAGCCATAAAAAATGAAATTATTAACGCTCACTACGGAGACCATTGAGTATCTCTGCGTTGTGGGCTTTTTTTATGCCTGCCCATAATGCAAACCGACAAGAGGTTTGTAGTATGAACACCCTATCTGAAGACCGCATTATTAGAAAGCGGGAAGTTCTCGAAAAGTCTGGCCACAGTAACGCAACACTCTATCGCCGCATAGCCGCTGGCACGTTTCCCAAACCGCTATCGACCGGCCCCAGATCTGTGGGCTGGAAGCTTTCTGAAGTCCAGAAATGGATGGATTCGCTAAATACAGTAGCCTGATTAACCAAGAAAAAGCCGGTGCTGAGTTGGGGAATTCGGCACACCGGCTTTGCGGAGCTAAAACATGAACAGTATACCAAAAACCGAAATATCCGGCGACAAATTTTATTGCGTCAATACAAAATTTATTGTAGCAAAGACAGGAGAGACGCGGCACTCGGGCGGATTTGACGAATGTCCATATGACGTTCCTATAAATAAAGAAAGACAAATTAAAATCATAAATAACTGTAAAGGAGTTTACAAATATTCTATTCCTGACTGTTCTATCGGCGAGTTGAAAAAGCACTTCAAAAAAGAATTCAATTCTTTCCACGCTGTCAGATATGACCGTACTGGAAAAAATGGAAAATACGAAATGCATCCCAATATTGAAACTTTTCCACGCTTTTTGGCAGCTTTCGGGCCAATCCCGGTGGAAGGGTGGACTTTAGACAGGATAGATCCAAATGACATTTTATACTCTGCTGGAAACTGTGTATGGCGCTCTAAAACTCACCAATCAGAAAACCGCTCTAACAGACGCAATCTTACTGATGATACTGGTTTAACGCTGTCTGCCTCTGAGTGGTTTCGCCGCACCGGAATTGCTCGCCAAACGATTCTCAATCGAGTCAATTCTTTGAACTGGTCTGAACATGATGCTGTTCACGTACCTGTAGGTGAGTCCCAAAAAACCAAGAAATTATCTAAGCCTGATATACAGACCAAGAACTCTAATCAGAAGTCTCCCGTTGCTACTTATATGTCCCCAGCAACAAACGAATTGTTAGCAATATTTCTTGCTGCACGGGAAAAGTCTGACAATGGACAATTCTTTGTACCCACAAAAACTGATTTGAAGCGACTTAAAGAAGTCCGGAAAATACTTGAGGCAGGAAAATTGGATGCAGTGAAAGTGCTCTCCTTCGTGACCTCAAACTGGATTCGCTATACAAAGTTTGCAAAACAGGTGTCCGGTGCATACGGCCTCCCTACAATTCCCACGATCAACTTCATGAGAAATTTTGTTAACGATATGGGGTGCTTCTTTCTGTCTGAAACAGGAGAATCTTTACGAACCCCAATATCAAAATCTACATCTAAAATTTTCCCTCTTGCTACCCCCGCACACCCCACAAAAGAACCGGAAGCACCCAAAGACCCACCAACGACACTAGAGGAGCTTAAAGCTCTCTTTGGTCGATTTGGTTAATGAGCCATTTACTCGGCTTCATAAATCTACAGCAATAAAACAACACAAGGGAGTTTGAAGGTTGTACATTAATCTTATGAATAAATCATCACTGAAATTAATTGATAACAGTTCGAAGTTTAGACCCACTTCGCATCGCTCTAACAAGGCAACCTTGCCAGTGATTCGATGGTATCAAATTGAATTCAAAAGACTGCGGGCAACTCAGCTAAATCGGGTTAACAATATTCGTGAAGCTGAGGAGCAATGCTTGTTAAAGCTACAAGCAATTTTGAAGTTACTGCCAGAATCTGAAATTGACATGGTAATCAACGGAATACTGCTGGTATGCAATTGCAATCGACTGCGAGGTTTGCAAAACGTTGCAGGTCTCGGCGAGAAAACGGGGATAAATCATGCCGAACAAGAATGACTTCATCGGGACTAAGGAGCTGAGAGCACTGCTGGACCTCAGCCCGCCCACTGTTACTAAGTGCTTCCAGCCAGCTTACTTCGTTAGCGTGGGAGCTGGTGGGATGAAACTGTACCGAAAGAAGACGGTCGCGGAAATTATTAGTGCGGCATCTGGCTTTCCGGTGGAATTTGATGATCTCTATGGCCTCATATCAATACGAGAGGCCATGCAACTGCTGGAAATAATGGGCAAGGGCAGATCAAGGCGCACATGGTCCACGTGGAGAGAGAAAAACATGGGGCCGCGCTATGTCTTGATAGGTGGACAGTTTCGACTGTTGCGGAATGAAGTACTGGAGTGGGCTGAATGGATAGAACCATGGCAGCCCAATATCAAGCTTGGTCCCAATGGCGGAATTCCAAGCTCCCAAGGGGACGTAGGGGGTAGTGTTCCTTTTTCTCTCTCGCCGGAGGTGCAGTGAATACCTCTGCCGATGCTATCTCGTTTATCGAGGAGTTAAGTATCCCCACGGGGAAGCTTGCGGGAGCGCCGTTCAGGCTGGCTGGATTTCAACGTCAGTTTATTGCCGGTGCTCTTGCCGACGATATTCAAATTGGGATTTTGTGTGTTGGTCGAGGTGGCGGTAAGACAACATTAGGGGCAGCCCTAGCCCTCGGCGGATTGATGGGTGTTCTTGACGGTCAGCCCAAACGGGAGGTCTTGCTTGCTGCCCGTACTCTGGAACAAGGTCGGATCGCTTACCAATATGTCAGCGCTCTAATTGAGTCCCTGACCCCGGAAGAACAAGCCAAATTTGTAGTCTTAAAGAACCCCCGCCTAGAGATTCGCTATGAAGATGGGAGCGGTCCGCACTACCTGAAGGTGGTGGCGTCTGACGGTCGTTCCGCATTAGGTACCAGCCCCACATTTATACTGTGTGATGAACGAGGTCACTGGCCAGTTGAGAAAGGGGACATACTGGAGTCCGCCTTACTCACTGGCATGAGCAAGCGTGGCGGTCGTTGCATGATGATTTCCACCAGTGCCAGTGATGATCTTCACACATTCAGCACTTGGGTGGATAAGCCCCCGTCTGGAACATACGTGCAGGAACATCGCCCCGAGCCGAATTTACCGGCTGATGAAGAGGCGTCATTGCTACTCGCTAACCCCGGCTGCAAGGACGGAGTAGGCGCAAGCCTTGAAGATTTGAACAGGGCGGCAACCCGCGCCATTGAACGCGGCGGAAGTGCTCTAACACAATTCCGCTGGCTGTCTCGAAATGAGCGTGTAGCTGATGAAAATCGTGCGGTGGTTCTTACTACTGACCAGTGGCTTGCATGTGAGACAAGCGACATGCCGCCACGACAAGGGCCATGTGTGATCGGCTTGGACGCCGGGGAATCAGCCAGCATGAGCGCGGCAGCGTATTTCTGGCCTGAGACTGGACGGCTGGAGTCACATGCTTGGTTTCCGACAGAGCCGGACCTGTTGAGCCGTGGTCAAAATGATCGAGTGGGTGATCGCTATCAGCGCATGGCGGACCGAGGCGAGCTTTCTCTGATAGGACAAAAGACAGTACCAATTGCAGACTGGGTTCGACAAGTATCAGCCCGCGTACAAGGGCAGCCGATTCATTGTCTAGTTGCTGACAAATTCAAGGAAAGCCAGTTTCTTGAGGGAGTCCAGCAGGCCGGTATACATGCACAAATTATCTGGCGACGGTTTGGATTTTATGACGGTAACGAAGACCTAGACCGATTCCGTACCGCTTGCCTTGACCGAGAGATTAATACCCCCCCTTCCCTACTCATGCGCTCAGCCATTAGCGATTGTGTGGTGCAACGTGATGACAATGGAAATTGCCGGCTCGCTAAGGGCAGAAGCTTAGGCCGCATTGACGCGGTAAGCGCGGCGGTCATTGCAATTGCTGAGGGTAAACGCCTGTCCGCCAGACCAGCACCAAGAGAGCTTAGGGTCGCATGGACATAAATCGCAAATCGTATTTCCGCCCATCGAACAGCGTCAACAAATCAAAGCGCTGGCCAGCATTGCGTCAACACGCACTAAGGCGGGATGGATTTAAGTGTGTGGGGTGCAGCTCCAGACATCGGTTAGAGGTCGATCATATCAAGCCAGTCAGGGATGCCCCTGAACTGAGTTTCGATATAGAAAATTTGCAGACATTATGTCGGCGCTGTCATTCCAGCAAGACGCGGGAAGAAATATTCGGACCAATGCATCCAGATCGGGTGGCTTGGAAAGATCTAGTTTTATCTTTGTGAGGTAGAAATCATGCTGGAATCAGTAAAAATATCAAAACGCCAAAGTACAATCCGTCAAGAACTGTCCGGGCTTGCTGGAAAGGAAAAACCAGAAGAAAGTGAACTTCGTTCAATGGAAACCCTAGACACTGAGTACTCTGTAAATGAAACACGCTACCGCGCTGCACTGGTTTCTGAAGACGATGAGCGTAGGGACGCCGATGAAGAGATGGAGTCTCGGTCTGAGAAAGAATATTCAGCCCTTATCCAAGGCTTCGAGCTACGGCAAGTTGCGCTAGCACTGGATGAAGGCTCTCCATTGTCTGGACAAACTGCGGAAGTGGTCACAGAGATGCGGGCACAAGGTGGGTATCAGGGGATCCCAATCCCCCTCGCTGCCCTCCAACTGGAACAACGAGCTGGTGAAACCATCGCAAGTGGTACTCCCGACCCGATCCAAACCCGCCCGATAATTGACCAACTGTTCCCGCAGAGTGTCTCGGCCCGGATGGGCGGCCAATTGATCAACATCACATCTGGGCAGATCGAGTGGCCAGTTGTAAGTCAGGGCGCGTCAACGGGCTGGGGAGACGGTGAACTGGCCGATACTGGAAGTGCTCAAGCCTTCCAGACCGTGGACAAGTCTTTGTCCCCGGATAACACTCTGGGCTGTCAGATGGTACTGAGCCGCAAGAGCATGAAGCAATCAGGGGCGGCAGTAGAACAAGCCGTGCGCCGAGATATGAATTCCGCTATCGCTGTGGCGCTAGATCAGGCTGCATTTCTCGGTACGGGTACCAGCGGCGAACCGCTGGGTATTGTCGCGGGACAAAGCACTTACAGCATTGACCTGAACACTATTAATGCGGCGGCTAGCTACGCAGTTTTCCGTGCAGCGGCTGTGGAGTTCATGGTGCGTAATGCTGCTACCAGCTTTGGCGATACCCGCCTTATGTTCCGGCATGAATTACTGAACACGTTGGACGATGTCGTGTATGAGACCAGCACTGCTTTTTCCGAATTGGATAGGATTATTGGTAAGTTCGGATCAGTACTGACCACAGGCAACGCACTAGCCGCGCCTGCTGGCTCCCCGGCGGGGTCCAAAGCTGTGATGACAACTAGCGTGGGTGGAGTTGCGCCCTTCTTCATCGGCATTTGGGGTGGGGTGGATTTAATCCGCGACCCGTTCACTAAGGCGGCTTCCGGTCAATTGTGTTTGACTGGTCTGTTGACCTCTGATGTGACCGTGGCACGTCCTGCCCAGATCGGACTACTCGAAGAGCTTCAATAATGTTTTTCGGGGGCTTTGAATCTGGTGGTCTAGAGGTACGCCGACAAGGGGGACAAACGCGTGTGAGCGGGAGTTTCCCCTACAATTCGCTGGCTACGCTAAGTGATGGCGGGAAGCGAGGACGGCCCCGCAAGGAACGTTTTGCCGCGCAAGCATTTAAGCATTCAGTAAAAAGCCCCGATCAGGAAATTCACCTGCTTGTGGGACATGATTTTGGTAAACCGATCGCCAGTAAACTTCACGGATCTCTAGTACTGCAAGATACGCGGGGTGCCCTCACGTTTGAAGCAACCTTATCAGATGATGTGCTTGGCACTTCGCATGGTAGTGATGCGATAGCTCTGCTAGCCAGTGGCCTTATCGTTGGAGTGAGCCCCGGCTTTCGGATTCCACCTGAGCAAACTGTGCCTAACGCAGAAACCATTGAAGATGAAGATCCAAGTGAGGGAAGGGCAATCATTCGAACTATCAATGAGGCCGTTTTGTATGAGTTGTCGTTAGTCACACGCCCTGCGTACCCGGATACCACAGTGGAACAACGAAATTGGAAACCTGCGTGCAGCGCTGTTGATTGCACCAACTTCCGCTATCGCTGGAGGACTTAGATGCATTTACTTCATTTTGATGAGGCAGAACCCGCTACATATCCTGACTTGGAGCAGTACGATGATGAGGGGGATTCGTTAGATGCTCTTGTCCCCACCCGAGCATACTGGCGGCGCATCGAGGAACACATTGCCCATCGCTGGACCTCACGCCAGTGCGTGTGGATTATTAGAGGCCCAGGATTATGGGAGTCACACTTAGCCCCGCTGTCTAACGTAACGGTAGATGTTTGGGGAGAGACCGACTACACATGGTCTTCGGCAACTCCTACGCCCAGTCCAATGGGTGGCTTCGACTTTTCTGACCATCGAACTTATCGCATCACTGCAACCGTGGGAAACACTGCGGAAGAGGTACCTCAACTTATTGTTGAGGCATACTTGAGACTTGAAGCGTATTACGAAGATCACGATACGATCAGTATTCCCGCTGGTAGTTCGAGCTATTCCAGCAAGGTAGGTGAGGCGCTAACGGACGAAATTACCCGCGCCCCAACGTGGATAGCGCGGGCAATGCAGCACTCCGGGTGCGCCGACCTGTTGCGGTCTTACAGGCGGATATAGCTATGTGGCCATTCAAGAGCAAAGAAAAAATTGAGACCCGTGCAACCGCCCAAGGTTTTACGGCGGAATTAATGGCTGCTCGTGGCTCCTATCTAGCCGGATCAAGGGGGCTGGGTGAACTGACAGCGACTGTACAGTCGTGCGTATCACTATGGGAACACGGATTCAGCATGGCTGCGGTGAAAGGTACTGATTACCTAACGCCCCATGCGCTGGCACTCGCTGCCCGCTCACTGGCGCTCCGGGGTGAGGCTGTCTTTCTGATTGATGATCACCTGATTCCTGCCAGCGATTGGGACCTAACTACCCGTGGCGGTGTTCCTCGTGCATATAGACTTTCCATTTCAGAAGCCGGAGGCGGGACTACACAAACAGCACTTGCAAGTGAGGTACTACATATTCGGATTGGGTGCGATGCTTCTACGCCGTGGACGGGACAAGCGCCTTTGCGGAGGGCAAATCTCACCGCGAGTATGTTGCACGAATTGGAGACAGCTCTGACCGAGACATTTGCGCATGCCCCCATTGGATCACAAGTTCTGCCATTCCCTGAGTCCCCGCAATTGGATTTGGAAAAACTGGGACAGGATTTCAGAGCCAAACATGGCAGGGTATTGCTGCGAGAATCAGTCAACGTACTTTCAGCGGGTGGGCCTACCCCTAACACCGATTGGAAGCCAGTTGACCTTTCGCCTGATCTATCCAAGTCGATGGCACTTGAAATTTTGGAGGCATCCCGCTCGTCAATCCTATCCACCTTTGGTGTACTGCCCGCCCTTTTCAGCTCATCCACTACCGGGCCGCTTGTACGTGAAGCTCAGCGTCACCTAGCGCAATGGGTATTACAACCTATCGCTAATGCTGTGGCGCAGGAGACCAGCGAGAAATTCGCAACCCCAGTCTCTATCGACGTGATGCAACCATTACAGGCATTCGATGCTGGGGGACGCGCCAGAACGGTGACAGCTATTGTTCAGGCATTGGCGCTGGCCAAAGAGTCGGGGATTGATGCGGGGGAAGCCTTGAAGTTAGTTAATTGGTCTGAATAAGGAATGGCTGTTATGCTTCTGAGGGTGGCCAATCTTAGCCTGCCAAACTCAACGGAGAGTCAGATGATCAGACCATGGATTTTAGCGGTAAGTTTAATCACTAGCACCTTAGTGCATGCGGATACGTCAAAATTCCAGAAGAAGGGATACATTCAAAACGACTCGGGCGGGAAGTGTTGGTATGCCCAAACTGTTGATCCTAAGAGCAAGTATTTTCACGGCAACCTCGCGGGCGCAGTGGGAACAATCAGATTTGATGACCCTGCGTGCATGAAAGATTCGGGCATCGGACTGGGAACGAACAAAATGATGATTAACAACACAATTTCACGCTGGTACTCACACGCAGATGCTGCGTTTCAAACAAGAAAGCAAGAATTATACCCATCCAGTCTAATGCAAAAGAAAGGAAGCTGTATACAGTCAAAGAAATATGCCCCGATCGGAATCACTGTGGATTACATTTTAGCTGGCTCAAGCATTACCAAGGTATTGCACGGGACTGCATTGCAGGGTTGTAGCAAGTGAAACCTAACGAGAACAATCGCCCACCAGACTAATTTCCTCTTGCGCTCTAACTTCGCCTGTACTGCCAGCGGTCTTGAAAGTCCTTTACGCCACGAGCATTGACGTGTAATGGCATAACCAAGTCCTGAGACTGACTGAAAATTGTAGTTAGCGTTTATCCTGAAAGTGTGGCATTTCTCACGAGGGACGTCGTAGGAGGTAGTAGCTGGACTCTTGATTTTCTTAAAGTTAAACTGCCGGGACGCGCAACAAGACAAACAAAGGGTATTGAATCGTGGCTTTAGTTGAATGCAAGGAATGCTCAGCGGAAATATCTGAATCTGCTGCCATTTGCCCGCAATGTGGAATTGCTACACCTGGAATATCGGATGTAATGATCAGTATATCCGCCAGAAGATTGGGCTTTCTCCAGCAGCGATGGGTTGCAGGTCTAGCATTTTGGCCCGGCGTTATTATGATATTGATCCCTGTGTTTTCCGAGGCCGATAAAGAAGTGTTCCTCAGCGCATGGAGTCTAAGTAAATGGCTCATGGGATTTGGGTTGGGCTGGTATGTATTAAGTGAGATAGAGAGGAACTTGTACGAAAGAAAGTTGGCCAAGCAAGGTAAAGGGTGATGTGTCGTTCCTGTATAGGCTTATGTATGGGCTGACGCAATAAAAAAATAAAATATTCTTATATTTCAGTTAGTTAGCCAGCACATATGGCGGAAGAGGTAGGAGTCGAACCCACCAGGCACTTATTAAGCGCCTCACTGGTGTTGAAGACCAGGCACCCCACCGGGGATATCGCTCTTCCAAATTGTAGACCCTGTGGCTATGCGAGCTATAAAACAAGCAAAAACTAGCCGTCAGCGCGTTTGGCATCAAGGATGATGCGCTCATTACCGCGGCGCTGAGTAAAACGGATTTTGTCGAAGTATTCAAGCAATTCTATCGCTAAATTTCTCGAACAGCCCGTGGCGCCCTTAAATTGCACCACGGTAAATACCGCACCGCTTTCTCCCAGCTGCAAGACCGCGTCGGTATAGGCTAGCAGCGCTTGCGGTTTGGCGTAGCGCTTGACGCCAATCTGGCGCACATCGCCCCGTTTTACCGCCGCTCGCAGGGCGTTGTTCAAATCCTTATCCGACAACGCGCTGAGCTTTTGTAGCTCAGCGCGCAGTGGTACCGAGCTTTCCGCAAGACTAAAGGCCTTTTCCAGCTGTGACCACTGCTGTTGTTGCTGTGGCGAGCTCGCCACTCGGTGGCCACTGGCGGACAAAATGCCACCGCGTAGCAAGGCCTGGCCATCGCCGACCAGCTCCGCTATCAAGGCTGCATACAGCGCCTGTTCGGTAGTATTGTGCAACTCTCCCGGGTCTACCCCTTCGCGCAGGGGATTATCCCGGTGCCATTGTTGTAGCCGTTCAAGCAGCTGGGTTTTATCGGCTTGCCAGCGCTGGGTACCGATAATAAAAGGCCCGCGCAGTAAAAACGGCGGCTCGAGCATGGCCTGCTGTTCGTCGCCGCGAATGTTCCAGCTGCGTGTAAACTGCTCAAAATCCAACAGACCACCCTGTTCTAGCAAAAGCTGTTGCAGCGCCTCTAGAGGCGTATCGTGCTCCAGCGCCGCCAGTTGTTGCAGCAATTGTGAGCGATTCTTTGGTGGTTTTTCTGCAGCGGGGTCCAGTATCATGCCGCCGCCGAGACTAATGCTCTCACTGTCGTCCCGCAAAATAAAACGGTCGCCGCGACAGACACTAATCGGTTCGTCAAACAACAATTGCGCCAGGATACTGGCACCGGCACCGAGGCTGCGCTCCGTTTCGAGGCATAACAATTTAGCCCCAAAACGCCCGGCACCCAAATGTATTTTTACCGGCGACAGATGTTTCAATTGAAAGGGGGCCGAGGGCAATAACTGTAACCGCACAGCACAGCGTGTACTGAGTTCGCTCAGCGCAGGCGCCACCAGCATAGTGCCCCGGCCGATGGCGCCTCGCTCGATGTCACCGCTGATATTGAGTGCGCAGCGCTGGCCGCGACGGCCCAGGACTGCCGACTGATCCTGGGCGTGAATACCACGAACCCGTACCACTACCCCCTGGGGCTGCAATAATAGACTGTCTCCGACCTGTACTTGCCCTGCACTCACGGTACCGGTAACCACCAGCCCGCTGCCCTTGATCGAAAATGCCCGATCGACCGACAACCGAAAGTGTCCCTCACCTTCGCGCGGCTCGAATTTCAGCGCAGCAGTGTCTAGGTGTTGTTGCAACGCCACTACACCTTCACCGGTGGTGTTACTGAGGGCAAACAACGGCGCCGGTCGGCCTAGCAGTGCCTTGAGTTGCTCGCCGACCTGACGCACTCGGCTTGCCTCCACCCGGTCTATTTTGGTTACCACCAAAATATAGTCTCGCACCCCCATCAACTGTAGTACGTCTAGGTGTTCCCGGGTTTGCGGCATAGGACCGTCGTCAGCGGCCACCACCAACAGACCAATATCGATGCCACCCACCCCGGCAATCATGGTATTGATAAACCGACTGTGGCCGGGTACGTCAATAAAGCCCAATATTTTATCGGCGCCGACGGGGCGATAGGCAAAACCGAGGTTAATCGATAGCCCCCGGCGCTTCTCCTCTTCCAGCCGGTCGGTGTCGACCCCGGTCAACTGTTTGATCAGCGAGGTCTTGCCGTGATCGACGTGGCCAGCGGTGGCGACAATCATAGCTGCAGTGACGATAGCTGGTCGATGAAACCACTTTCGTCCTCTAGGCAGCGTAAATCCAACAGCAGCAAGCCATTGCTGAGCCGGCCAACAACCGGTATCGGCAGGGCCCGCAGTGCCGCTATAAGACCGCGTAGGGAGCTATCGTCACCGCTGTTTACGCCAATACTTAGCGCCGCACTCGGAAGTGTTTCTACCGGCAACGCACCACTGCCAATTTGACTACTACAGGGCTCAACTGACACTGTAAACCCGGCGCCTAATACGGCGGCTACCGGTGTCAGTAGGCGCCGGCCCAGCTCAGCAATATCTGCCTGGGGCCGGGTCAGCTGCCGCAACGTTGGCAACTCTTGCTTTAGCCGCTGCGGATC
>Ga0105356_10003183_pt1 | contig 16214 bp, 12 predicted proteins | sample GOMGulsemesocosm_3_FD_83502 | JGI IMG/M metagenome (GOLD analysis project Ga0105356, IMG submission 83502) | Methane-oxidizing microbial communities from mesocosms in the Gulf of Mexico - GOM9D Gulf of Mexico | ecosystem: Environmental > Aquatic > Marine > Cold seeps | place: Gulf of Mexico...
AACCTCAAGTTAATTAAGTTAAACTAAGGCAACTTATAAGTTGCCTTTTTCATTACTTATAATAAACACGGAGCTTAGTTTGCAACAAACACCTAATAAAAATAATCAAGCAACAATATTACTGGCTGATGATGACGAAGATATCAGATTAGCCTTAGCATTATTATTATCCTCTCAAGGCTATAAAACCATTGAAGCAGCTAATGCTAAAGAAGTGATCACCCAAACCAATAGACAAAACCCTGATCTCATTTTACTTGATATGAATTTCAGTCGAGATACAACAAGTGGCCAAGAAGGCTTAGACATATTAGCCCAATTAAAAAACAATGATATTCCTGTTATTTTAATGACCGCTTGGGCAAATGTAGAATTGGCAGTAAACGGTTTAAAACAAGGTGCATCAGATTTTGTAGAAAAACCTTGGAATAAAGAGAAGTTACTCAACAGCATAAAGCAGCAGCTTAATTTCAATAAAGTTAAGCAAGAACATCAAGGCTACCAAACATTATTGAGTGCAAAACAAACTAATAACAAACAACTTTGGGTCTGTGAATCAAATGCCATGAAACACATTGAGCAATTGGTTAAACAAATCGCACCAACAGATGCCAACATTTTAATTCTAGGCGAAAATGGCACAGGTAAATCTCAACTAGCAAAACGTATTCATCAGTTTTCTTCTCGACAAGATAAACCTTTAATTTCAGTAAATATGGCCGCAATTCCTGATAACTTATTTGAAAGTGAATTATTTGGTCATCAAAAAGGCGCTTTTACCGATGCCAAACAAAATCGTATTGGCCGTTTTCAATTAGCTGATCAAGGTACTTTATTTTTTGATGAGATAGGCTCCTTACCTTTCAACTTACAACCTAAGTTATTACGCGTTTTAGAAACCGGAGAATATGAAGTATTAGGTTCAAGCCAAACACAGAATACAAATTCAAGGCTGATCAGCGCCACTAATGCGGACTTATCAAAACTGGTAAATGAAGGCCAATTTCGTCAAGATTTATTATACAGATTAAATACTTTAGTGATCACTCTGCCGCCTTTAACAGAAAGGCTAGAAGATATAAAACCGCTAGCAGATACTTTTATAGATCACTTTTGTACTAAGTATCATAAATCACAATTAGAGCTCACATCTGATGCGCTAACTAAGCTAAAACAGCATACTTGGCCGGGCAATATTAGAGAGCTTAGTCATGCTATTGAACGTGCTGTTTTATTATCTACAAGTGAAGAAATTACCGCCCAAGCATTACTCTTAGATAATGCCAACAATCAAAACTCTGATATAAAACTACAACCACTAGAGCAAGCTGAGCGTCTATTAATTGAAAAAGCCCTATCTGTCAGCTCGGGACAAGTAATTGAAGCAGCAAAGCTACTAGAGATCTCTCGTAATGCCTTATATCGCAGATTAGAAAAATTTGGCATCAAATATGAGTCATGAAAAGTGGCTCATCATTGGGCTAGCAAGCATTATCTTAATCATAACCTCTTTAGTTACGGCACTCACTTACAGCCTTAACTGGAGTATATTGGCAATCAGTACTTTAATATTTTTATTAATGTATCCACTGATTTGGTGTGCCAATAAGTATTATCAGTTTTGGTGTCAATCCATAATGCAGTTGACAACCTATACCCAAGTTTTAAAAGAAGGTGAGCATAATTTAAAATATAAAAAGCAGAATAAAAACAATTTATTGCTAGAACTACAACAAGAAATCGAAGCTTTAGCTCAAACCAAACTTAAAAAAAATACACAAAATGATACAGTTGAGAGTTTAATGAGCCATATACTAGATTCTTGGCCAATTCCTGTATGTGTATTTGATCACAACTTAAATCTAATTTATCGAAATCATGCGATGAATCAGCAAATACAACAACCTATGCTAAATGGTACATCTGCATCAAATTTAGGTTTTAAATTTGAACATGGGCAGTTTAGTCATGTTAAGTTTGATGATAAATGGCAAAAACAAAGCATAAATTACTTAAATCAATCTCAAAAACATTGGCTGTTTTCTGCCATAGATATTTCACAATTACTTAATGAAAACCAAACGACCACACAAAAGAACTTAATAAGAGTACTCTCTCACGAGTTAAGAAACTCACTTACACCTATGGCATCTATGGCTGATACTCTATTATGTAGTGATCAATTAGATGATACACAAACAAGAATGGTGCTTGATAGAATAAAAACCAGAAGTGAACGTCTGCTTGCTTTTATTGGCCAGTATTCACAATTAGCACAATTACCAACACCGCAATGTACTTGGTTTAATTTTATGGATATTTTAGATGAAGCTAAAAGCATGATAAGAGCGCCGCTTAACGTTCACTATAAAGGCGCTGATTTATGTTATGGAGATGAAAATCAAGTCTCCCAAATACTGATCAACATTTTAAAAAATTCGCAAGAATCCTGCTCAAAAGACATATCTGAAGTATCTATCACTTTATATAACCAACAGCATAATCAAGTAATAGAAATCACAGATAATGGCCCAGGATTTGCCAATTTAGATAATGTTTTAACGCCTTTTTATACCACTAAATCTACTGGATCTGGTATCGGATTATCATTATGTGAAAACATAACTCGTAACCACCAAGGTCAATTACAAGTCTCAAATATAAAACCTCAAGGTGCTATGATTTCAATGGTTTGGCCAACAAAGAAGTAACAATATTAATGTATTCCTATAAAGTCTTAAATCATATTAATGACATTGAAGCATCTATTTGGGATGCATTTTTTGATGAGAACCCATTCACCACACATGCTTTTATTTATGCTTGCGAAGCTAGCTTGTCAGCAAGTGAAAAAACAGGTTGGATTGCACATCACTTTTTAATTTACCAAGATGAAACTTTAATTGCGATTATGCCCGGTTATTTAAAAAGCCACTCTTATGGTGAATATGTATTTGATTGGTCTTGGGCTGAGGCTTATCAAAATCTTGGCTTAGATTATTATCCAAAATGGATTGGCGCAATCCCCTTTTCGCCTGTTGAAGGATTACGTATTGCCCATAATGAAAACATTACCTCCAACATTGCTCCCCAGTTATATCAATTTATTAGTAAAACATTAGATCAAGTTGCACATGATAATCATTGGTCTGGTTGGCATATTAACTTTTGTGATCAAACAGCATCAAACTTATTAAAGCAACAGCACATAATGCCCAGAACTGGAGTGCAGTTTCAATGGTTTAATAATAACCACTCTGATTTTAATGGTTTTCTATCTTCGCTGAATGCTCGTAAACGTAAAAACATCAAAAAGGAGCGACAAAAAGTATTATCACAAGATTTAACAATTGAATGGCTAAGTGGAGATGATATTAGTGAAGTACTGATACAAGAGTTTATTGAGTTTTATCAACGGACATACTTAAAGCGTTCAGGCCACTTAGGTTATCTGAATGTTGCATTTTTTACTTTATTAAAACAGCACCTAGCTGATGACTTAATTATCATGACGGCTAAAAAATCCAATGAATTAATAGCAGCCACTTTGAGCTTGAAATCAGGTGATACACTATATGGACGCTATTGGGGTGCAAGTGAACACTGTGAATTTCTACATTTTGAGTTGTGTTATTATCAAGGCATAGAGTACTGCATTAAACACAAACTAAGGTGTTTTCACTCCGGTGCACAAGGGGAGCATAAAATAGCCAGAGGGTTTGAGCCTGTATTGACTTACTCAAACCATAAAATCATGAATGAAGACTTTGCATTAGCGATAGATGACTTTTTACAAAGAGAAACACAGCATATGCAGCAATACTTTAAAGAGTGCGAAGCTTTATCACCCTATAAAAAAGACGATTAAACCGACTTTTTAAAGACTAGCAGCTGGTTATTCGCGGGCATATCAAAATCATTAACTAATAAAAGGCCTTCTTTTTTAGCTAAAGATATAATGCTTTCTATATCTCGAATGCCGCGATTGAAGTCTATATTTTTAAGCCATAAATCAAACTGAGCATTACTAGGACTGGTAAATTCACCATCATATTTAAAAGGCCCATAAATACATAAAGTACCGTCTTTTGCTAAATGTCGCCCTACCCCTTTAAAAAATGCGTCAACTAAAGGGCTGCTCACAATATGTAAAGTATTCGCTGTAAAAATTCCATCGACTAATTCAATAGGCCAAGTCTTTGCAAAATCAAGCTCTAAAGGGCGTTTTAAATTATCAACCGGTTCATCATCAATGCACAGATTTATGCCTTGATGATTCTCTAATAAATCACTTGTTTGCCAAGTTAAATGTTTTAAATTTTTAGCAAAGTGCACGCCATGCTGCCCAGTGCCAGAACCGACTTCTAAAACGTTAGAGTGAGTACTAAAGGCATCTTTGAGAATATTAAGAATATATGATTTATTGTTCTCACAAGCTTGAGAATATGGCTTTTGCATTAGGTAAAGTTCTATAGAAATTTTGTTAAGATTAAACATCTATAATGTTTTTGTCTAGAAACAAGTCTATCTAGACGTAAATCTTACTTGCCAATAATATCACTTTAGTTTTAAACTAGCTTTCAACTTTACGTTTACGTAAAGGGCAAACCGTCAACTTAATATTAACCGTCAATTAAAGAGTAGAGTTATGCGTCTTGAAATTCTTTGTGAGAATAAAACCGGAATAGCACGAAAGTTACTCGAAATTCTAGAAAACTATGATTTAAACCTCTATGCAGTTGAAGCGAATAGTAATGGCATTATTCATGTGCATTTTCCTGAATTAGAATTTGAACGGTTTAAAAATTTAATGCCCGAAATACGTAAGCTAGATCATGTACTGGATGTTCGCAGTGTGAAAAACATGCCGTTAGAGGCAGAGCATTATGCACTTAACTCTTTACCTGATCCTGTTTTTTTCATTGATTTAAAAGGAAAAGTAACAAAAGCGAATGAAGCAGCTTTGACTTTAATTAATATTTCAAAAGAAAATATTGAGAATGAAATCCTTAATCAATGGCTTCAAGGGTTTTCATTTATAAACTGGCTTAATGATCAAAAAGGCATTAATCAAACGGCAAGAGTACAGGTAGATGGCATAAACTATTTAGCTGAAATTTTACCTATTTATATTACTGAAAACCTAGACACTAAAACGCTTTCTGGCGGAATTGTTTTACTTAAGTCTTCCTCAAGATTAAGCAACCAACTGAATATATTGCAAACAGACTCTATAAAACAAGCTATCAATAAACCAACTAAAAATATCATGGCTGGTTTTGAAACTATCCGCTCTCAAAGCTCTGCGATTAAACGTACTTTATTACAAGCTAAAAAAGTTGCACTGCTAGAAGCGCCAATTTTAATTATGGGAGAAGTTGGCACTGGTCGAAGACGTATAGCAAAAGCCTGTCATGATGCCAGCAACAGAAAAGATAATACATTCACTGCGATTTCATGCGCCACAGTAGAAAAAAATCAGCTAAATGACATATTATTTGGCTGTGAAGAAAAAGACATTATCAGTGTATTTGAACACGCTAACTTTGGCACAGTTTATTTAGATGAAATATCAGAACTGAGCAATGAGATGCAAATTAGCTTAATAAACTTTATTAAAACTGCTGCATTAAATAATAATCCAGATAAAAAGTTAGATGTCAGAATTATTTGCTCAAATAAAAAAAGCTTAGTTAAATTAATGAAAGCAGGAAAATTCAGACAAGATCTATTGTTCCAAATTAATACCTGCTCATTAAGTATTCCGCCTTTAAGGAAAAGCAAAGAAGATATTTTAATATTAGCGAAATACTTTTTACAACAGTACAGTGATAAACAAGGTGAAACTGAATATACCTTATCTAAAAAAAGCCTCGATAAACTGCAAGCTTATGACTGGCCAGGTAATGTAAAAGAGTTAAAAAACATTATATTTCAAGCTATCAGCATGGTAGATGGCTCCACAGAATTAACACCACAAATGCTGAATTTACCTTCAGATATTCTTGCGCCAAAAACCAGCCTAGAAGCATTTAGCGATACATTAGAAGAGGCGACTAAAAAATTTCAAGCTGATTTAATTCGACAGCTTTATCCTGTTTATCCAAGTACCAGAAAACTCGCTAAAAAACTGGGAGTATCCCATACAGCAATCGCCAATAAGCTCAAAGAATATGGTATAGATAAAAGCTAAAGTTTTTAATAAATTAAAGTTATAAAATACAAATCACTCAGGTGAATTCATTTATTTAATCTATTATTAAATAAATGAATTCACCTTAGGATTTACATTGTCTCAATTAAGTCAGCTTAAAAATGACAATACCCACTTAAAACAAATGATAGCAGCAACCAGATTGCAGCTTGAAACAATACAAGATACTAAAGCGCAATCAGCTCTCGATATTCAGAATGCTTTAAATAATCAAATTGATGAATTAAAAGCAACCATTAGTACTTTACGAGATCAATTAGAGTTACAAGCTAGTATTCATGATCAAGACATTCAAAAAGTAAAATTCAGCTCAAATCAAGAAAATATACAATTACAAAAAACAATACAAAGTTTACGTGACAAACTCGAAACTCAATCAAGTGATCATGAGCAAAACATCCACAAAGTAAAATTTAATTTAACCCAAGAAAATCTGCAATTACAAAACACAGTTCAAAATTTACGAGACAAAATCCAGCTACAAATCAATGTTCAAGATGACTCTCAGCAACACAAGCATGATTTAATATATGAAGAAAATCGACAATTAAAGCAAACAATCCAGCAATTAAACGCTATGTTAAAAAAGAATATAACTTAGATTTACGGGTCAAATTATGAAATCGAGTTTCCTTGAACGTATATTTAAAATTAACCGCGAAATAGCGCAACAAGAAACCTTAGATCAAGTTTTTTCCGCTTTAGCAAATATCGCATCTCGTGAAAGCGATTCAGAGCGAAGCTCTATATTTTTACATGATAGTCAGCATAAAGAACTATTCACTCGATTCGCACAAGGCTTAAAAAAAAGAGAGATCCGAATCTCTGACAATATTGGCATTGCAGGCCATGTATTTAAAACAGCTAAAGGCGTCATTATTGAAGACGTTTATAATGACCCTCACTTCAACGATAAAATAGATAAAAAATCAAATTTCATTACAAAAAACATGTTATGTGTGCCTATGCTTTCGGCAAAAGGCGATGTGATAGGTGTGATGCAAAGCATTAATAAAAAACAAGGAGAATACCAAGCACAAGATTTAAAAACATTACAGATCATATCAGACCAAGTAGCGATTATCGTACAAAGCTTTCAGATGATAGAACATCTAAATGAATCAAAAGCCAAAGAATTAGAATTTTTAAACGTAGTAGCGGATACCACATCTGAGCTAGAAATAGGGCCGTTACTGAATAAAGTAATGACACAAGCAACATTAATGTTAAATGCAGAGCGCTCAACTTTATTTTTAAATGATGAAAAAACGAATGAACTTTGGTCACTTGTGGGGCAAGGGTTAGATTCTGTAGAAATTCGCTTCCCTAACCATTTAGGCATAGCGGGCACTGTATTTACTACGGCTGACAGTATAAATATTCCCTATGCTTATGCCGATTTACGTTTTAATCCCGCATTTGATAAACAAACAGGGTTTTTTACTCGCTCGATTTTATGTATTCCGGTGATCAGCAAAACAGGCAAAGTAATAGGTGTTACACAGGTACTCAATAAGAAAGATGGGGTGTTTAATTTAGAAGATGAATCTCGTCTAAAAGCTTTCACTGCACAAATATCAATTGGTTTAGAAAATGCGAGTTTATTTGATGATGTGCAAAAAATAAAAAACTATAACGAAAGCATGTTAGAAAGTATGTCTAATGGCGTATTAACTTTTGACGAAGATAAAATAGCAACCACTTGTAATCAAGCGAGTTTAAATATTTTAGGTTTTTGTGAAGATGACATAATAAAGCATAATGCCGTTGAAATATTTGGTGATAAAAACCAATGGATAATTGATTTAATAAATAAAGAAAAACATGATGAATTTGGCACTAATTTAGTTGATATCGAGTTAACTTTAGAAAATGATAAAAGATTTTTAAATGTCACAGCACAAACACTCAGAGATAAAGATAACAAAAATATTGGTTCTATTTTATTAATGGAAGATATTAGCAGCGAGAAACGCGTTAAATCGACCATGTCTCGTTATGTTGATGCCCATTTAATAGAAAAATTAATGCAAGAAGGCAGTGATATTTTAGGCGGCCAAAGTATTCAGGCTACTGTATTATTTTCTGATATTAGAGGCTTCACCAACCTCTCAGAGGAGCTTGGTGCCCAAGGTATTGTAAACTTACTGAACGAATACTTTACGCTCATGGTTGACATTATAGTCGCCCATGGTGGCATGTTAGATAAATTTATTGGTGATGCAATCATGGCAGCTTATGGTGTACCAATAGCTCATGGTGATGATGCCGATAAAGCCGTATTAAGCGCCATAAAAATGATGCTAAGCCTTAAAGCATTTAACCTAACTCGAAAACAAGATAACCTCCCCGCAATTGATATTGGCGTCGGTATAAATAGTGATCTGGTCATTTCTGGTAATATCGGCTCCCCTAAACGCATGGACTTTACCGTGATAGGTGATGGCGTAAACTTAGCGTCTCGGCTAGAGAGTGCCTGCAAACAATATAGTGCCAATATTATCATTAGTGAAAATACAAAAAAATTACTCAAAGGCACTTATAGAATAAGAGAGTTAGACTGCGTTATTGTTAAAGGGCAAACAAAACCGGTGAAAATATTTGAAGTATTAGATCATTACGATGAAGAAACATTCCCTAATATAATGGAAGTGATTGCATATTTTCATGATGGTTTACAAAAATATAAAAAACAGAACTTTAAGGCTGCTATTAAGGCTTTTGATCAAGTATTGTTGTTACGTCAAGACCCAGTCACTAAAATGTATATTCAAAGGTGTGAGCATTTTATTACCCAACCGCCTCAAGGAAATTGGGATGGGGTTTTCACCATGAAAAGTAAATAAACTTAATTAAGAATAAATACTTTTCGAAAAGTAATTTAATGCCGTACTACGATCTCAGGACTTGTATCTATCTCACCATCAACATCTACGGTCGCAGGATTGCCATCAAGTAATAAAATAGCTAAGTTTTCGTGTTCAACAATTCGAATAAAAGTTAATTCATAACCATAACCATGCAGTGCAGTTACAGCCGATTTTTGAGCATCATTCAATTTACACCATAATAAGTTACTTGAAGGGCAATCTGAATGCCGCCTTTCCTGGCCTGGTGGTAACTTCTCATAATCATCCATACTAAACCTCATAATAACCCCTTATGATGAAGATAACTTTGAGTATAATTTAAAAATGAGAATTTACCTTTAACTGTTCAAATAAAAAACATTATATTTTTAGTTTATGTAAGCTAATTTAGTGCCGAAGGTATCGCGATTACAATATCGGCCTCTTGCTTACCCACAAATGAGATTAGCACTTGCTCTTGGTGAAAGTCTGACAATGCACGATGTCGTTTTACTATATTTTTATCAAATGACAGTATCTTTTCAACTGAGTGATTTTCTAAGGATATTGATACAAGTTCATCATTATCAGCCATGCGGTGAAGCGCTATGATAGAACTGTCTTTAATAAACCAATTGCCCCAATCCTCCTTACTCAACGCAGAATCCACTAATTCACTTTCATTAGTATTCGGATTTAGTTTCCAAATCCCCCCAACTTCACCTTGCGTGTAGTAAAGTGTATCTTTGTAAAAGAATCCATAACTGCCACTTGTTGTGGTCAATTGACGATATTGCTTATCTATTAAGTCATATTCCCATAGTTGCCAACCGCCCGAACGATTACTACTAAAAATTAAAGAATCAGTATCTGATTTCCATGTAACATGACGATATTCAAATTCATCTTGAGTTAGATTAATTCGTGTTTTCAGATTAAAATCATAAATAAAAATATCATGAGATGACTGCGCTAACAGCTTCAAACTAAAGGCCAGTTTTGTGCCCTTTTCATTCCAAGCGGGTAAACCTACAATACCGTCTTTTTGGGTAATTTGAGTATGTTCTTTGGTTTTTAGGTTTGTAAACCATATTTCAAAAGCACCTGTACGGCTAGAGATATAAGCAACATTGTTTGTATTCGAATTATAATTTGGATACAAGTCTCTTCCTGAAGATTCAATCAAACTAAACTGCTTTCCCCCTTCGACCTGTTCAACACTCACTATATTTTCAATGGCTCTATGCTTTGAGTAAACAAGTGCATTACTGCCATCCTGGTGAAATGCCAAATTAAATGGTGTTTGATCAAACAGCTCCTTACTCAAATTTCCAGTTTCTAAGTCTACTCGCCAAATACTTGATACCCCTTGATATAAAGCATTTATAACAATAGACCCACCATCATTTGTCCACGCTAAACCATATATTGGAATATTTAAGAAAGTTATTTGCTTTTCATTACCATCAAGATCTGAAACGAATAAATCAGATAAGGTATCCTGACTTCGAATATATGCAACTTGTTCACTATTTTTGTTTATCGTTAATTGTGTATCTCGACTACTTTTTTGAGGGTGTGTTAATTGCCTTTTTTGTTTACTTTTCAAGTCATAATAAAATAGCGCAGGAGCTGCACTTACAGCCGTTTTATCACTCATAATTAAAAATTGACCATTGCGTGACCAATCAAGACCTTTATGAAATCTTTCTTGATAACAATTTGAGATTTCGTCCTCTTCAAAAGTCTTTAGCTCTTTAATGACCACCTTACATTTTCCATGAGAATCAGTACGGGTATAGGCTATATGTTCATTATTAGCACCCCATGATGGCGCACTATGTATGCTTGCATCATAAGTTATTTGTTGCAGTGGGGCTTTATTATCTAATAGATTTTTAATAAATAATTGACCAAAACCATTTTTTCTTTCCCAAGTAAAAGCGAGTTGTTTACCATCATGAGAAATACTTGGAAACTCTTCTACGCCCTCATAAAAAGTCAAATTTTCAGGTTGGTTATAAACAATTGGACTTTCTTTAAACGAAATACCCCATAAATATACTGTTAGCAGTACACAAAAAATAACGCCCACAGAAGTGACTTTAAAATAGCGATTATTTTCTTTTGTTAAAATAACCTCTTGTTCATTAATATCTTTATTTTCTACAGTTTCAGGCACTTCAATTTTATCAGGTTCTATTACTTCTACAGGTAATAATAATTGATACCCAGCTTTAGATACCGTTCGAATAACCTCATCACCTTCAAGAGATTCATTACTAAATAAACGTCTTAATTGCCAAATGGCATTTGTTAAGCCTCTTTTTCCTACATTTTCATTACCATCCCACACTTGTTCATATATAACCTGATGTGAAACTGTTTGCCCTGAATGTTTAATCAGTAACATAAGAACAGCAAACACTTTAGCTGGGAGTTGTTTTATTTCACTGTCTTTTGTAAGTGTTAATGAAGCCGCGTCTATATGCCATCCGGCTAGAGTATAAGTTGTCGTATCTATTTCAGTCACTTGCCTACCAGTTTGTTATTAACACTTGTTAAATTTGATGAATAAAAATATACAGGATCAAAACTCATTAGTTCAAATTACTTTGTAACTCAGTGTAACCTACCGTTACCAATGCAAAATTTCAAACAATAAAACCATCCAACAAAAACATCAAGCCATTGATTTAAAAGTAAATGACAAAAAAGTGATGATAATATGATATGAAAACAATTTTATATGATTGCAGTAGTTTTTCAATTTGATATACCTAACGGCAGTTACAGAAAATAACAAGTACAAGGGTACATATGTTTAACATAAAAATAATACTGACATTAATAACATTATCGGTCACCGCACTTACAATTGCTGTAAGCGCTAAAATGATTCCAACACCATTAGATAATTTAAAAATACCCAATGTAGTTTTTTATAAGGACACAGATAAATCACAATTAATACATTTATCAATTGATAATATGAATAACAAAGCTATCTCATTAAAAATGGCATTAAATGTAAAAAATCAAACAAAGATACAGCCTTGGAAAATTAATTACCCTAAAGATTTAGAATTACCATCAAATACTGAAATACTTTTTCCTATTTATGTTTCATCTAAAAATAAAGAAAATTTAAACTTAAAAAAAGAGTTGTTAGCAATAGAAATATTACATGATGATCAATTATTAAAAACAATTCCTTTTGTGAAACAAAAACCAGATGTATTAAGAACAAAATAAATATTTAAATGTTAAACTTTTATCTCCAATCCAAAAGAGCTGTCGAGCTCTTTTTCTTTTAGCCGATGCTAAATTTGGTTCCCCTACTTACTATGCGGATGAGATACCTTTACATTAACCAACAAAAAAGAGTTCAAATGACCCCTTTTTTAAAGTTTAACTGAAATCCAACGCTTGTATTATTTAGGCTTCTGAATATGTTTGAAAAGTCCCCTATCCACCAAGCATCTTGTGAGTATTAACTACTCCAAACCCTATAGCCACTTTCAAACCCTTCCCAGCCACATCATCAACTATCATCGGAGGTTTAATGTCAGAGAGTGGTTACAATAGATACTTACCTGAAGCTAATATTGATACTTCATTATCAAGTTAACCCTTCGAGATAGATTGAATTACTACCACAACTGATTTTCCATTTTTATTATTTTTTCTATTGCTTCATCAGTCGCTTTTCTTTTAATTAAACTTTAAAAGCAACAATAAAAAATAAATTACACATAACACCAACAGATACAAACACTTACCATGCATCAATTCTGAGTTACAATCATGAAGTTAAAAAAAGTAGGTAATAAATACAAAAAAACCGATTCCTACAAGTAAGAAACGGTTTAATAATATCTAAGAAATTAATATTAATTTTGTGACTTTCGTCTAATGCGCATCAGGCTAAATAAAACCAAGGTTAATAACATAATCAAACTTGTGCTTCCTGAACTCTTTGACTGTTCTTCATTTGGTGGGATCTCAGTAGCTGGAGGCGTAATAGGTGTAGAAACAGCTTCAAGCAAAACTGTTGCTGTTGCAGCCAAGCTTTGATTGCGTCCATTATCAATTATCAACTCAAAAGCCACAGAGCTATTACTCGTAACTTCAGGTAAATCAAAGGTCAAATCTCCACTATCAGAAATATTCATTTCAACAGTTTCACCATCAACCTGCTGCCATAAGTAGTTAATCGTATCGTCAGCCATACTTGATGAACTTTGAGCTGCCGATAAGCAGTTACAGTAAATGTTTTTTGCCACGTACAAATATCAAAACAATGTAAGCCTGCCAAGTTAGCTGTATTCATATCAAAATTACTAACTGCATCTTTTATCACTATTTTTATCGCTATATAATTGTCTTTAGATTCGCTAATTATAAGACCTGAGTTAATCATACGGTCAAGTTGCACCATACCTGAACCGACCGCAAATGCATCAGTTCTATTATTTGCCAATAATGAAGAATGTTCTGCCTTGCCATATATGTCGGGACAGATTCACTTTTTAATTGATTAAAAAAAGGGATTCGAATGAACCCCTTGAAAATGAAACATGAAAATTTGAAATTAAAACCCTTTTAAATACGTCCTGTTCTAGAAAAGGGCTTTAAAAGGACTATTTCTTAATTGAACGGCGGCGTAATAAGCCACCTAGACCTAAGATTGAAAATAACATCGCACCAAAGCTACCTGAAGATGATTTTGATTTAGGTTCTTCAACAACGACTGGGGCATTAACAGCAATCATGAAGCTTGTTGTTGTTTGGTTCATACTATCATCGGCTGTTACCTCAACAGTATAGCTACCTGCAACACTTGCCGTACCAGATATAACACCAGATACAGAATCTATGCTCACACCTTCAGGAAGACCTGTAGCTGTATAAGTAATCACATCGCCTTCAACATCAGAAACAAGCTGCGCAACATTAATATCAATACTGCCACTTTGATCTATCGTGATGTCTGCCACAGTGTCAGAAAATACCGGCGCAACATCATTAACATCAGTTAAGTTAATCGTCACTTTAGCTAAACCTGTATGGGTATTACCTTCTCGCGTATACGCTTCAAATGCATATTCAGTAATGCCAGATTCATAATCTAAAGCGGCAGCATTATTGACCGTAATCACACCTGTGCTATCTAAAGCAAATGCATCATCGGTAACACCGCCAGCTAAAATTACTTTTATAGGGTTATAATCATCTTCAAAATCAGCATTGGCAAAGAAGCCTTGATGATCAAGTGCAACTGTTCCAACAACACTACCCGTTTCAACACCTTCAGCTACATTAAATGTTTGATTTTCTTTAACTGATGGAATAAATGAATACTCACCCACACCTGTAGGTGTCCACATGCCCCAATTATCATCTAAACTCATTAACATAAGGCCTTGGTTATTACATGGTGCACCACCACCGATACCAAAGAAAGCATCACAGCCACGTGCAGCCATTAACTTAGCAGACTCACCAGGTGCTAATGTGACTTGTTCAGAGAAAGTTTCAACTTCCCCCTCTGCAAGCTCAGCTTGTGTAAACGCGGCTTTTGTACCTTGTTTTGTTTCATAAACATATAATGTTTGCGACCACTCATCAAAGTACTCTTCAACAAATACACTACCGTATTCAAATGGATTAAATACAGCCATAGCTTCACCTAGATCATTCTTTGCATCTCTATCGGTAGCAAATACCCAACCCGTATTTTGGTCAAACTTTTCTAAGCTATCGAATTCACCATGATATAAGTCTTCCATACAGTATTCTGCAACTACATTTTGACCATGAGCATTAATTTTTGCAGGTAATGAAGATTTAGTATAACGCCCTCTAGGGTTTGACCAATCATAGGTTTTATTCATATCTATAAACCAAGCATGCGGTTCGCCATTTTCATCAACTTCAATAAAACCACTCATAGGTACTTGAGAAGCTTCATCTAGCCACGCATTAGCAGGATCACTATCTAATGATTTATCCCAACCATAATCAATTACAACTTGTTCATCATAAGTATTAAACCACATTTGCGCTGCACCACCTTTATCAAAGTGATTTGCAATACCCGCATCTGAAGGTGCATGATAACGAACAGCTAATGATAGTTTTTTACCTGAGCTACAAGAAGGCGCATCAAATACACCACCACCAACAGCTTCAATCATATGACCTGCAGATTTTTCTTTACCATCTTCAATCTTACCTTTTAACATTACAGGATAAACAGCAAAGGTTTTTTCTTGCGCACTATTATTGGTGAAATTTTGAGATAAACCTGAGCCGAATTCACGATATGCATCAACCCACTCATGACCGTATACTTCTGTATAAGTATCAAAATGACGTGTTATTTCAGTAGCTGAGCGTGGTTTTACCATCCAACCGACATTTACATCAGGCTTTTCATCAGCGCTTAAGGTCAAACGGCCATTTAACTCGATTTTAGCCCAGTTATCAGCTGTCATCTCTGATGCTGTATTGATTGGCCAATTAGCGACTTTACCAAAATCAACATTTAGCGTTACATCAACAAGCAATGTTTTGCCTGCAGCAACAGTCACTGAAGTTGGGTAATTCCAAGTTAGTGCGTCATTACTATCTTTAGCCATCATGTTATGAGCTAAATCATAAGTAACTGCGGCCTCAGAAGTATTTTTAACTTGTAGCTGTTTAGTAAAGCTTTGCTTTCCTGACATTTCAACAAAACCAAAACTCATATTTGGCTGATTAGTGATATGTTCACTTACAACAATTGGTGTTGTTAGTGCCGCTGCCATATGCTCAACACCACTACCTACAAGTGTTAAATCAGCTTCCTTACCATCATAATCCATCACATTACTATTGGCTGTATTCATCAGTACAGCTTTGACTTGTTGCATTGAAAGTTCTGGGCGTTTTGATTTAACAATCGCAGCTGCGGCAGCAATACGTGCAGCTGCATTTAAATTACGTGTATATGTATGAGAATCTTCACCTGTGCCCACAGTAGCTACATTCACATTTTCAGCATAGCTCACTAAATCAGGTTTAGAGTAATGATCTGAACCACGAACTGGTCCATGTGGAGAATCAGCACGCACTTTCATATTACCATCAGCATCAGATGTTAAAGC